>LUMV01000004.1_pt1 | contig 295426 bp, 283 predicted proteins | sample 729731 | NCBI WGS metagenome assembly LUMV01 (sample SAMN03860301, study PRJNA289734) | marine metagenome | biome: seawater column; feature: ocean; material: water; isolation source: Red Sea water column Station 192 - depth 200m | place: Saudi Arabia: Red Sea | collected 2011-10-15 | depth 200 m
CTGCACCGCACGCCCGAGGAGGAAGCCGGGCATCGACGTGGCGGTGCCGCACACCACCAGCCCGGCGGCGAAGACGGCCACTCCGCAGCCCAGCGCGGGTGCGGGACCCGCCCGCTCGATCCAGGAGGCGCTGGCGGTGCGCGAGAAGATGCTGACCGCCACCGGAGCGGCGAACGCGACGGCGTAGAGCGCGAGCCCGTCGAGCGCTCGCGCCACCTCCGGCATGACGCTCACCACCGCGAGCGACTCGAACGCGACGAGGAAGGCCAGCGAGAACAGACCGAGCGACGTGCGCCCCAGCCGACCGCGCCAGATCGAGTGGGCGTCGCCGTCCCCGGGGCTGGCCGTCTGGGCGTCGAGGGCGTCCGGCGTCGTCATGGGATGATCAGACAACCTCGACCAAGGTTGAGGTCAACGGCGTGACAGGAGGCGTGCACGATGGACACGACGGACCGACTCACCCCGCAGCAGGTCGCCGAGCGCTCGGGCGTCGCGGTCTCCGCCCTGCACTTCTACGAGTCGCGTGGCCTCATCACCGCCACACGGACGGCGGGCAACCAGCGTCGATACCGACGCGACGTGCTGCGACGCCTCGCCTTCATCCAGTTCTCGCAGCGCCTCGGCATCCCGCTGGCCGAGATCGGCGAGGCGCTCGCGTCGCTCCCCGACGACCGCGTGCCGACCAAGCGGGACTGGTCACGGCTCACCTCCCGCTGGCGCGCCGACCTCGACGCCCGCATCGCCCGCCTGCAGGCGCTGCGCGACGACCTCGACGGCTGCATCGGCTGCGGCTGCCTGTCGCTGCGCAGCTGCTCGGTCTACAACCACGACGACGAGCTGGGCCGCCGCGGTCCCGGGCCGCACCGAGGCCTGACGTGAGGCGGATCGGTCACGGGGCCGGTTCCGCGTCGCCTACCCTGGTCCGGTGAGCACGCGCCCGAGCAGCCTGTCGTCGAGCCTGCGGCAGCTGGGGCCCGTCAAGGTGGTCGGACTGGTCACCATCGTCGTGGTCACGGTCGTGCTCGTGTGGGCCGTCCTCGACGTGCGCTCCCTCCTCGCGCAGGCACCGGCCGCGCAGGTCGCAGCCGGACCGGACGCGTCGGCCGGGGCCCGTGGCAGCACGACCGAGCGACAGGTCGCGGTCACCGTCACGTTCTCCGGCACCGGCCCGTTCAACGCCACCGTCGTCGACGCCTCCAAGCGCGAGCGCACGTTCCGCTCGGGCGGCGAGGACGTGAAGGTGACACGCGTCTACGAGGGTGCCGGGCCGTACGTGCTGGCGAGCGTCCAGACCACCGGCAACGCCACGGTCCGCTGCCGCGTCGCCGTCGACGGGAGGCAGACGTCGTCGACCGAGCAGTCGGGCCTCTACGCCCAGACCGTCTGCGCCGGCTGAGGTGGGCGCCGACGACCGCGCCTCCTTCCGGGAGGGGCTGAGGCTCGGGCTGCCGTTCGCGGTGGCCTCCTTCCTGCTGTCGATGTCGTTCGGCGTCGTCGCCCGCGAGACGGGCTTCAGCGTGCTCGCCGCCGTCGCGATGTCGGTGCTCGTGTTCGCCGGGTCGGCGCAGTTCGCGGCCGTGGCGGTCCTCGCCGCCGGTGGAGGCGCGGGCGCGGCCGTCGCCGCCGGGACGCTGATGAACTCGCGCTTCCTCCCGATGGGCATCGCGCTCGCGTCGTCGCTGCCGGGGCGCGCCTGGTGGCGAGGGATGCAGGGGCTCGCCGTCGTCGACTCCTCCTGGGCGCTCGCGGCGCGTGGCGACGGCACGTTCGACCGCTGGCGCCTCTTCGGCACCACCGCACCCCAGCTCGTCGCCTGGTACCTCGGCACCGTCGTCGGCGCGTTCGGCGGTGAGCTGATCGGTGACCTCGACCGCTTCGGCCTCGACGCCGTCTACCCGGCGTTCTTCCTCGCGGTCCTGCTGCCCGAGCTGCGCGACCGCGACCGGCGGGGCGTGGCCGTCGTCGGCGGGCTGCTGGCGCTCGCACTCGTGCCCGTCGCTCCCCCGGGCGTGCCCGTGCTGGCGGCGGGGCTCGCCGCCCTGTGGGGACTGCGTTGGCGGGAGGCCTCGTGAGCACCATCTGGGTCACCATCCTCGGCCTCACCGTCGCGACGGCCGCTGTGAAGGCCCTCGGACCGGTGCTGCTCGGTGGTCGCGACCTGCCGGAACGGTTCACCGGCGTGATCGCCCTCATGGCCCCGGCGCTGCTGACCGCGCTCGTGGTGACCAGCGTGCTCGCGGTCGGTGACCGGTGGCACGCCGGTGCCGACACGGTCGGCGTCGCCGCAGCCGGCGTGGTCGCCTGGCGCGGCGCCTCCGTGGTGACGACGTTGGCCGTCGCGGTGGTCGTGACGGCCCTGCTGCGCCTCGCGGGCCTGCCGTAGCGGCAGGCCGCGTCGTCAGCCGACGTCGAGCGCGAAGAGGTCGTCCTCCGTCTCGCGGCGCAGGATCAGCCGTGCCTCGCCGTCGCGCACCGCGACCACCGCCGCACGCGGCACGTGGTTGTAGGTGCTCGCGAGCGAGCGGCAGTACGCGCCGGTGCCGGGGACGGCCAGCAGGTCGCCCGCGGCGACGTCACCCGGGAGGTACTCGTCCTTCACGACGATGTCGCCGCTCTCGCAGTGCTTGCCGACCACCCGGCTCAGCACCGCCGGCGCCTCGGAGCGGCGCGAGGCGAGGGTGCAGGAGTAGTCGGCGCTGTAGAGCGCGGGCCGCACGTTGTCGCTCATGCCGCCGTCGACCGCGACGTAGCGACGCGACGCTCCCCCGTCGAGACCGACGGACTTGACCGTGCCGACTTCGTAGAGCGTGAAGGTCGTCGGGCCGACGATCGCGCGCCCGGGCTCGATCGACAGGTGCGGCACGGCGACGTCGAGCGCCCGGCACTCCGCGTGCACGATGCCGAGCAGGCTGTCGGCCAGCTCGGCCGGCGAGCGGGGGTCGTCCTGCGTCGTGTACGCGATGCCGAAGCCGCCGCCGAGGTCCATCTCGGGCGGGACGACGCCGAGCTCCTCGATGATCCGCGCGTGCAGGCGCAGCACGCGTCGCGCGGCCACCTCGAAGCCGTCGGCCACGAAGATCTGCGAGCCGATGTGCGAGTGCAGGCCGAGGAACCGCAGGCCGCCTTCGCCGGGCCGCTGGGCGGCGACGATGCGGCTCACGGCCTCGAACGCGGCACCGTCGGCGATCGAGAAGCCGAACTTCTGGTCCTCGTGCGACGTGGAGATGTACTCGTGGGTGTGCGCCTCGACGCCGGCCGTCACGCGGACCATGACGGCCGCCTCACGACCGGTCTCGGCCGTGAGGGCGACGAGCCGGTCGATCTCCTCGAGCGAGTCGACGATGATGCGTCCGACACCCGCCTCGAGCGCGCGACGCAGCTCGGCCACCGACTTGTTGTTGCCGTGCAGCGCGAGCCGCTCGGGCGGGAACCCGGCGCGCAGCGCGACGGCGAGCTCGCCGCCCGTGCACACGTCGAGGCTGAGCCCCTCCTCCTCGACCCAGCGGGCCGTGGCGACGCAGAGGAAGGACTTGCCGGCGTAGTACACCTCGCACCCCTCGAAGGCGTCGCGGAAGGCCCGCGCGCGGGTGCGGAAGTCGTCCTCGTCGAGGACGTACAACGGCGTGCCGAACTCCTCGGCCAGGTCGGTGACCGACTCACCGGCGACGGTCACGACGCCGTCGACCTTGGAGACGTTGCGGGCCCACAGCTGCGGCACGAGCGCGTCGACGTCGTCGGGGCGCCGCAGCCACGCGGGTCCGCGGTCGCCCGCCTGCCCGTGCAGCGCGCCCGCCTCGTGGGCCCTCATCACATGCGCTCCGGGGCCGAGACGCCGAGCAGGCCGAGACCGTTGGCGACGACCTGACGGGTCGCGTCGACCAGCACCAGACGCGCGCGGTGGACGTCGGTGGCCTCCTCGTCGCCCTGCGGGAGCACCCGGCAGACGGCGTAGAAGGCGTGGAAGGCGGCGGCGGTGCGCTCGAGGTAGCGGGCCACCCGGTGCGGCTCGCGCAGCTCCGCCGCGCGTGACGCCACCTCGGGGAAGCTCGCGAGGGCGCGCAGCAGCTCACCCTCCTTCTCGTGCTCGAGCAGGCCCGGGTCGAAGCGGTCGAGGCCGTGGTCGACGCCGAGGTCGGCCGCGTTCCGCAGGATGCTCGACAGCCGCGCGTGCGCGTACTGGACGTAGTAGACGGGGTTGTCGTTCGTCGTGCTCGCCCAGAGGTCGAGGTCGAGGTCGATCGGCGAGTCCGTCGAGTAGCGCGCCAGGGCGTACCGGGCCGCGTCGACGCCGATGGCACCCACGAGGTCCTCGAGGGAGATGACGGTGCCGTTGCGCTTGCTCATCCGCAGCGGCTGGCCGTCGCGCAGGAGGTTGACCAGCTGCCCGATCAGCAGCTCGAGGTTGACGCCCGGCTCGTCGCCGAACGCGGCGCACATCGCCATCATCCGCGAGACGTACCCGTGGTGGTCTGCGCCGAGCATGATGAGGCAGCGGTCGAAGCCTCGCTCGCGCTTGTCGAGGTAGTAGGCGAGGTCGCCGGAGATGTACGCGGGCTGGCCGTCGGACTTCACGACGACCCGGTCCTTGTCGTCGCCGTAGTCGGAGGTGCGCAGCCACCGGGCACCGTCCTTCTCGTACATCTTGCCGAGCTCGTCGAGCCGCGCGATCGCCCGGTCGACGGCACCGGACGCGTGCAGGTCGTTCTCGTGGAAGTACACGTCGAAGTCGACGCCGAAGTCGTGCAGCGACGCCTTGATCTCCGCGAACATCAGCTCCACGCCCTCGGCGCGCAGCAGCTCGGTCGCCTCGGCGTCGGGCAGCGACGCGACGTCGGGGTGCTTCGCCACCACGTCGGCGGCGATCTCGTGGATGTACTGGCCGCCGTACCCGTCCTCGGGCGCGTCCTCGCCGCGCGCGGACGCGAGCAGCGACCGGGCGAAGCGGTCGATCTGGGCGCCGTGGTCGTTGAAGTAGTACTCGCGGGTGACGTCGGCGCCGGCGAACGTCAGGAGCCGGCCGAGCGAGTCGCCGACGGCGGCCCAGCGCACGCCGCCGATGTGGATCGGACCCGTCGGGTTCGCGCTGACGAACTCGAGGTTGACCTTCTGACCCGCGTAGAGCCCGCTGCGGCCGTAGTCGGCTCCGGCCTCGAGCACGTGCGCGGCCACCTGGCCCTGCGCGTCGGCGGCCACCCGCAGGTTGAGGAAGCCCGGGCCGGCGACCTCGGCCGCGCTCACGCCGTCGTGGTCGGCAAGCACCGCCGCGAGGTCGGTGGCGAGGTCGCGCGGGTTCAGGCCCGCCTTCTTGGCCAGCTGCAGCGCGATGTTCGTGGCGTAGTCGCCGTGCTCCTTGACCTTGGGTCGCTCCACGCGCACCTGGGCGGGCACGCCGTCGGGGAGGCTGAGCCGTCCCTCGTCGACGAGCCGCTGGAGGGCGGACACGATCACGTCGCTGAGCTGCTCGGGAGTCACCGCACCAGCCTATCGAGCGGCGCGCCGCTCCCCGCCCGCGGGAAGCCCTGACGCGACCGTCGCCTCAGGCCTGCGAGCGGCGCTGGATGACGTCGTTGACCGTCGACACCAGGTGGTCGGGGTCGAACGGCTTCGTCACGTAGGCGTCGACTCCCGCGTCGAGGCCTCGCTGGATGTCGGCGGGCAGGTTCTGGGTGCTCACCATGACGATGCCGAGGTGCCGCAGTCGCTCGTCGGCCCGGATCGTGTGCACGGTGCTCACGCCGTCCTGCCGCGGCATCATGACGTCGACGGTGACGACGTCGGGCAGGTCGCCCGCGTCGGCCGCGGCCCGCAGCCGCTCCACGCAGTCGAGCCCGTCGACGGCCTCCCGCACGTCGAACCCCGCCAGCTCGAGGTTCGTGCGGATGAGGAACCGGATCGACGCGGTGTCGTCAGCGATCAGGACCGTGGGCACGCGCACCACCGTAGCGGGCGTGAGGTAGGGTCGTACCGCACTCGGCCAGACCGGTCACCGCACCCGCGGAACCGTGCACCGGCCCCCGTAGCTCAGGGGATAGAGCACCGCCCTCCGGAGGCGGGAGCGCAGGTTCGAATCCTGCCGGGGGTACCCATCGCAGCGCATCGGACCCGTCGCCACCTGGCGGCGGGTCACTGGTTGCTCTCCCGGTCGTGTCGCCCGTTCAGCGCACCGGCCTTGGCCGTGTAAACGCCTGTCACATTTCTTCTCGTCCAGGCAGCGCGGAGGTGCCGGACGTCGTAGGCTCAGGCCTGCGCCGGACCGCCCACCCCTGGATGCGGACGGCGCAGCAGCGCCCCTGCTCTCGGACAAGGAGAGCAGGGGCGCCTTGCTCCCGCGTGCGGGAGCACGAGGAACGATACGCTCGTCCGGATCCCGACCCCACGGGCCGAGCGGCGGCTCGGGCGGCTGGTCAGTCGCAGGTGCCGCGCACGACGTGCGTCACGCCGAGCTCGTCCATCCACGGCAGCTCGGCGTCCGAGACGCCCAGGGCGACGCAGTCGGCGTCGATCTGCGCGGCCAGCGTCGCGATCGACTCCACGAGCACCCGCCGTCGGACGTCGTCGGCCAGGCCCTGCACCAGCTCGGGGTCGATGCGCAGCACGTCGGGCGAGAGCAGCAGGATGTGGCGCAGCTCGGCCGCACCGTCGCCCACGCGGTCGACCGCGACGCGCGCGCCCAGCCGCCGCAGCGGCTGCAGCAGCGCCGTGAGCTCCTCGTAGTCCTCGATCGTCTCGTCGACGTCGAAGCGCAGCATCAGGCGCGACGGCGGCATCGAGGCGATCAGCGCCTGGAAGGCAGGGTCGCGCAGCGCCTCCGCCGACAGACTGACGCTCACGACGGGCACCGACGTCTCCTCGACGGCCTTCAGCGTGCGTGACAGCACCGACAGCTCGAGCTCGACACCACGGCCCACCTCACGCGCCTCGCCCAGCCGCCGACGGAACGGGCGGCCGTCCGCGAAGCGGGCCACCGCCTCGTGGCCGACGACCGCACCGGTCCCGACCTCCGAGACGGGCAGGAGCTCGATCGTCGCGTCCTCCAGGGCGCCGTCGATGGTCTCCGCGAGGTCGGCCAGGTCGGTGAGCCGACCATCGACCTGCTCCTCCATCTCGATGAGACGCATGATGAGCACCGCCGTCGCCCGCAGCACCTCCGCCTCGGCCGGCGACAGGTCCGGGTGCGGATCGCGCGAGAAGGCGCACAGCGTGCCGAAGAGCTCTCCGCTGCTGCGCGTCATCGGGACGCCGACGTAGGCACCGATGCCGAGGTAGGACGTGTGGAACGCGTCGACCGTGAGCGGCTCGCTGGCCGTGTCGGGGACGACCTCGCCCAGCTGGCCGCTCGTGATCATCTGGCAGTAGGTGCCCTCGTACGGCTCGCTGAAGCCCACCTGGATCGGCAGGTCGACGTCGGAGACGAGCGCACGGAACGAGCGACGGTCGCCCTCGATCTCGCTGATGAAGGCGACGTTGAGACCGAGCTCGCGACGCACCAGGTCGACCATGGCCGTCGCTGCCGTGCGTGCGTCCGTCCTGAGCCTGCTCACGCGCCTTGCCTCTCGGAACCCCGAACCGTCGTCTCGGAGGTGATCCTAGGGTCTTCCTCCCAGATCCGCACCGCGACGCGACCCTCCCACCCCACCTCGCCGACCGACGTGACGGCGTCACGGTCGAGCGGACCGAAGACGTGCGGGAAGAGGACGTCGTCGCTGACCCCGGGCGGCGGGACCGGCGACGCCGCCTCGTGCACCACCTCCGCCTGCAGCCGCGTGACGTCGAGGCGCAGGACCAGCAGCGGTCGCGGTGCGTCGGCGTAGAACGCCGTGGCCACCGCGAGCGTCGTCGCCTCGTCGGGCGAGCAGTGCACGAAACCCTCCGTCGCGAGCGACGCGGGCGCGTACGGACGGTCGGGGTCGGCGGTCCAGTCGGGCGCCGGGACGAGGTGCAGGATCGTGGTCGGGCTGGGCGGTCGAGGAACGTCGCCGTCGGGGGTCACGGGGTCATGGGACCACGAACACCCTGAGGACGGGAATGCGCCACCCTCGCGTCGCCTTGACGCAGGCATGAAGAACATCGGGTTCCTGTCGTTCGGGCACTGGTCGGACTCGCCGCACTCGGCGACCCGCAGCGCCTCCGACGTGCTGCACCAGTCGATCGAGCTCGCCGAGGCGGTGGAGGACCTCGGCGGCGACGGCGCGTACTACCGCGTGCACCACTTCGCGCAGCAGCTCGCGTCGCCGTTCCCGCTCCTGGCCGCGGTCGGCGCCCGGACCAGCCGCATCGAGATCGGCACGGGCGTCATCGACATGAGGTACGAGAACCCCCTGTACATGGCCGAGGACGCCGGGGCCGCCGACCTCATCAGCGACGGACGCCTCCAGCTCGGCATCAGCCGTGGATCACCGGAGCAGGTGATCGACGGCTACCGCTACTTCGGGTACGCCCCGAGCGAGGGCCAGAGCGACGCCGACCTCGCCCGCCAGCACACCCAGGTCCTGCTCGAGGTGCTGAAGGGTCAGGGGTTCGCCGAGCCGAACCCGCGACCGATGTTCCCGAACCCGCCGGGCAGGCTGCGCCTCGAGCCGCACTCCCCCGGCCTGCGTGACCGCATCTGGTGGGGCGCCGGCACCCGCGCGACCGCCGAGTGGACCGCGGAGCAGGGCATGAACCTCATGAGCTCCACCCTGCTCACCGAGGACACGGGCGTCCCGTTCCACGAGCTCCAGGCCGAGCAGATCCAGCGCTTCCGCGACGCGTGGAAGGCCGCCGGCCACGAGCGCGAGCCGCGCGTGTCGGTGAGCCGCAGCATCTTCGCCCTCGTCGACGACCGCGACCGCGCGTACTTCGGCGGCTCGGGCGGCGACGACCAGGTCGGCTTCCTCGAGGGCGGCCGCGCCCGCTTCGGCCGCACCTACGCCGCCGAGCCCGACCAGCTCGTCGAGCAGCTGCGCGAGGACACCGCCGTCGCCGCCGCCGACACCCTCCTCCTCACCGTCCCCAACCAGCTCGGTGTCGAGTACAACGCCCACGTCGTCGAGAGCATCCTGAAGCACGTCGCGCCGGAGCTGGGCTGGCGCTGAGTGGGATCGTCCTGGCGGTCGCGCCTCTTCGTGCGTGGGCTGGGTCGGGGTGTGGTTGCTGGGGCGCTGCCTGCGGTGGTCGTGACCTTGGCCGTGCGCTGCGGCAGGGGTCTCGACCTGCTGAAGCGCTCCCGCAGGGGGTCTGGGCTTGCTGGTGCGCTGCCTCGGCCCTCGCTGGGGGTGTTCTCCGAAAGGGCCTCGACCGGGCGGCTGGCATCCGCGCTGGTCTGGAGTCTCGGGCTGTGGGTTGGGCACGGGGTTGACCCAAGATTCTGCGTTCGCGCGTCGGGGCCCAAGGATTCTGCGTTCGTCACGGGATCCCGTCGCGAACGCAGAGACGTCTGCGCCGGCAGCCCGGTATCGGTGGATCTTCAACCGCAGAACGGCTCCTGCGGTTGCAGATCCACCGATAGGACGCGCGAACGCAGAACGGTGGGTCAAGAACGCAGAAACGAAGAGCGCACCGCCAAGGTCACGACCACCGCAGGCAGCGCACCAGCAACCGCAAGCCCCCTGCGGCGACGCACCAGCAAGGCGAGAACCCCGCAGGCACCGCACCAGCGCGACGAGACCCCCGCAGCCCCCGCCAGCAACCCCAGACCCCCCACCTCCCCCAGGGCCGACGCGCGCGAGACGGCGGAGGTGGGAGACTCATGACCCGATGAGCCCAGCAGACGAGACCGCCCCGACCGAGATCGACGTCCCCGACCTGCCCGGCCCCTGGACCGCGCGCGTCCCCACCTACGGCGACGTCGACGCCCTCGTACGCCTGCGCCACCTCGATGAGCTGCAGGGCACGGGCGAGGCGCACGTCGACCCGGCCGGCATCGAGAACGAGGTCGCGGGGCAGGCGTCGTGGACGCGACGCCAGCTCGTGGCCGTCGGCGACGACGACGTGCCCATCGCCTGGATCACCGTCCACGACCGCGCCGCGGGACGCGCCCTCGTGTGGGGGTACTTCGACCGCGACGTCGCCGAGGTCGACGAGATCGCCGGTGTGCTCTACGCGTGGGCGGAGGAGGTGGCGATCCTCATGGCGCGCATCCGCGGCATCGACGCCACCCGCCTCGACGAGAGCCCGTTCGCCGACGACACCCGCCAGGCCGGCTGGCTCGAGCAGGCCGGCTACGCCAAGCGGCGCACGTGGCTGCACATGGAGCGGCCCGTGCGCGACGGCGACGCCGACCTCGAGCCCCGCGAGGGCGTGCTCGTGCGCACCGTCGAGAAGCACGAGAACGGGTTCCCCGTCGCGTCGGACCTGCAGACGGTGCACCACATGCTCGAGACGTCCTTCGAGGACCACTTCAACAACTACCGCGAGTCCTTCCCCGAGTTCGTGCAGCGCATGCGCGAGGAGCCTGGGCACCGGTGGGACCAGTGGTGGCTGGCCTACGTCACGGACGAGGACGGCGAGCAGGTGCCGGCCGGCACCGTCGTGTGCTCCGTGCTGCCCGGCAAGCACGGCGGCCCGGAGGGCACCTACGTCGAGTACATCGGCGTCAACCGGCACGCCCGCGGACGCGGTGTCGCGAAGTCGCTGCTCGCCGCGGTCATCAGCGACGCCGCCCGACGCGGCCGCAACCGCGTCGGCCTGGAGGTCGACGCCGACTCCCCCACGTCGGCCGACCAGCTCTACCTGTCGATGGGCTGGGAGACCGACTACGTGACCGACTCCTGGTTCAAGGACCTCACGCTCGACTGACGTCGCCCCGCCGCACGAGTCAGGTTGCGGGACCTCCTCACGCTCGTAGCGTCGGTGGTACACATCCCACCCACCGGCAGGAGACACCATGCCTACTCGCACTGCTCGCACCGCCTGGGACGGCGGCTTCGAGGACGGATCCGGTCAGGTCGAGCTCACCAGCTCCGGCCTCGGCACGTTCGAGATGTCGTTCCCCAAGCGCTCGTCCGAGGACGGCGGTGGCGTCACCAACCCCGAGGAGCTGCTGGGCGCGGCGCACTCCGCCTGCTACACGATGCAGCTGACCGCCGTCCTCGAGAAGAACGGCGGCACGGTCCGCTCCATCGAGACGAAGGCCGACGTCTCGCTCGGCAAGGACGACGCCGACGGCGGCTTCAAGATCCACACGATCGCGCTGACCGTGCGCGGCGAGGTCGAGGGCGTCGACGACGCCACCTTCCAGCAGGCCGCGGAGGAGGCGAAGACCGGCTGCCCGCTCAGCAAGGCGCTCGCCTCGGTCGACCAGATCACCCTCGACGCGACCCTGGAGAGCTGAGCCGGCTCACTCCCCCACGGCGGCGGCTGCGTCCTCGAACACCTCGGGGACGTAGCCGTCGCCCGCGTCGGGCCCCTGCCCGTCCCCGCCGCCGAGCACCGCGGACGGGTCGACGAGCCGCACGTCGTGCCCGTCGAGGTGCAGCCGGCGCACCCCCTCCAGCAGCATCCGACGCGCGACGTCGTTGACCCGGTGCACCCGCTCGAGGTCGAGCACGACGGGCGCCTCGCCCTCCGGCTCCTCCTCCAGGCTGCGCAGCACGCGCTCGGCCTCGACGAAGCGCAGGTCGCCGGCGACCTCGTGCACCGCCACGCGCGAGCCACCGCGCTCGACCCGCCGCACCACCGAGCGCGCCACGTCGGAGACCTCCATGAGGTGCAGGCCCATGTCGCGCGACAGCCGCTCGAACACGCGCACGCCCCGCGCGCTGTTGCCGTGCCGATCGAGCCGTGGCGAGAACACGGCGATGCCCACCTGGCCTGGCAGGACACCGATCAGGCCGCCCGCCACGCCGCTCTTGGCCGGGATGCCGACCGTCGTGAGCCAGTCGCCCGCGGCGTCGTACATGCCGCAGGTGGCCATGACGCTCAGCACCTGCCGTGCCACCTGCGGCTCAAGCAGCTGCTCCCCGTCGGGCGCGCGGCCCTGCCCCGCGAGCACCGCGGCCATGCGTGCGAGGTCGCGGACGGTGACCGACACGGCGCACTGGCGCGTGTAGCCGCGCACGACGTCCGGCGGGTCTCCCTCGAGGATGCCGACGGTGCGCAGCATGTAGGCGATCGCCATGTTGCGGTCGGCGGTGCCCAGCTCGGACTCGAAGACCGCCTCGTCGACGTCGAGCTCGCGCCCGGCGAGCCGGGAGTAGAAGGAGCGCACCCGCTCGAAGCGTTCGTCGGAGCCGGGTCCTGCGACCAAGGCGTGGGCCGCGATCGCCCCCGCGTTGATCATCGGGTTGCGGGGACGCCCCGAGCCACGCTCGAGGGAGATCTCGTTGAACGCGTCGCCCGACGGCTCGACGTCGATCTTCTCGACGACGGCGTCCAGACCCTGGTCGGCGATGGCCAGCGCGTACGTGAACGGCTTGGAGATCGACTGGATGGAGAACGCGACGTCGGCGTCGCCGGCCGTGGCCACCACGCCGTCGAGCGTGGCCACGGCGATCGCCAGCCGGTCGGGGTCGGCCTGCGCGAGCTCGGCGATGTAGTCGGCGACCTCGCCGTCGTCGCCACCGCACTCGTCGAGCACCTGGGCGAGGTAGTCCGGGATCGGGGTGCGCATGCGTCGATGCTGTCACGCAGCGGGCGGGTCGCTGGCGTCGGACGGGTGGCTCGCCCTAGCGTCGGTGGCGGGCGGGGGGCGGCCCCGTCACCGACCAGGAGGGGATCCCGTGCACGCACCGCGCAGCACCACCGTCACGACCACCCACGACGCCGAGCGGACGTTCGCCGCCCTCACGGAGCTCGCGTCCGCGCCGCCCTACACCGAGGTCGCCCGCGACGACGCATCGCGCACCGTGGGCTTCACCAGCGGCAAGACGGCGTTCTCGTGGGGCCACGAGTACGTCGCGACGGTGACGCCCACGGACGACGGGGCGTCGGTCGAGATCACCGCGGGAGGCTTCGACGACAAGCCCAAGGCCCTCCTCGACGGCCGCAAGAACGTCAAGGCCGCGGGCAAGGTCGGGCAGGCGCTGCAGGACGCGCTCGGTTCCTGAGACGGCGGTCGCCGGCGAGGCACCCGCGCGGAGGAGCCGTCCTGTCCGTGCCGGGTGGGAGCATCATCGGGTGCACCAGTCACTCGCGCCGTACCGGCTGTGGTCCCAGCGTCTCGCAGGCACTCCACTCGCCGACGCCACCGCGGTGGTGCGCCACCTCGGGGCGGTGCAGTCGCAGGAGCACACCACGGCGCCCTGGAGCATCGCCCGCCGCTGCGGCACCCCTCCGCTCGCCGACGTCCTCGACCAGCTCGACGCCGGCGGGGTCGTCCGGACGCACGTCCTGCGCACCACCTGGCACCACGTGCACGTCGACGACCTCCCTCGCGTGGTCGCCGCGACCAGCGACCGCGTCATGGGCCAGCTGCTGCCCCACGTCCGGCGCCAGGGCCTCGAGGAGTCGGCCCTGGCCGCGGCCAGCGAGGTGGTCGTGGACGCGGTCCGCGATGCCCCGGGGTGCACCCGCGACGACGTCGCCGCTCGCCTGGACGACGCGGGGACGCCGTTCGGTGGCGACCTCCTGGCGCACATCGTCATGGCCGCCGAGCTCCGCGGCGAGGTGGCCGGACGGCGCGACCCGGGCGGCCCGCACCGCTACCGACCGCTCGACCTCGCGCCCAGCACGGCGGGGGTCGACGCCGAACGGGCGTGGCTCGCCGCCACCTACGCACGCGGGCACGGCCCCTTCACCCCGGCCGACCTCGCGTGGTGGTCGAGCCTCACCCTCACCCAGGCGCGACGGGCGGTCGCCGACGCCGGGCTGCACGAGGTCGAGCTCGAGGGCCGGCGGCTCTGGTCGCCGCACCCGCAGGACGAGCTGGACGACCACCGGGCCGACGTGCCCGCGGCGCTGCTGCTCTCCCAGTTCGACGAGCTCGTCTCCTACGTGCGCGACGCCGACCTGCGCACGGAGGTCGGCGCGGGGTACATCGCGACGATGTCCGGCGCGGGGCTCCTCGTGCTCGACGGTCGACTCGCGGGCCACTGGAACCGCTCGGTGCGCGCCGGCACGCTCACGGTCGTCGTGCACACCGGCGCCACCCTCTCGCGCGCTCACCGGTCCTCGCTCCACCACGAGGCTGCGGCGCTCGCCACGTTCCACGGCTTGTCCGACGTCGTCGTCAGCGTGGCCTGAGGCAGCCGCACCCCCGCGCACCGACCCTGTTCCGCCGCCCCGATCGACGCGATCGCGGTGCGACGAGGATCACCCCGTGGGACGGTGGGAGACACGGCTCCAGGCAGGGCGAACCGGACGTCGAGCGTCCGGGCCAGCGCGCTAGTCTTGAGTCGCACCGTGTCCAAGTGCGCAGGGAACCAACCGGAAGAGGCGATCGAGGCCGTGGCCGAGTCCTCACATGACCCGTCAACCCCCGACTTCGGGACGAACCAGTGGCTCGTCGAGGAGATGTACGACCAGTACAAGGCGGACCCCGCCTCCCTCGACCCGACCTGGGTGACGTTCTTCGAGGAGGGTGACGGCGCGGCGCTCCTGCGGGACAACGGCACCGCCCCCTCCTCGAACGGGGCCGCGCGCAACGGCACCTCGGCGAACGGCACGTCCGCGAACGGCTCTGGGCCGGCAGCCGCCACGGTCGCCGAGAAGAAGCCCGAGCCCGCCCCCGCGAAGACCCCGGAGAAGAAGCCCGAGCCTGCCGCTGCGGCACCCGCGCCGAAGAAGGCCGAGCCCGCCGCCGCGAAGCCTGCGGAGAGCAAGGCGCCGGCGAAGAAGCCGCAGGCTGCACGTCCCGCAGGCCGCTCCACCGACCCGAAGTCGACGTCGGCCGCGCCCCAGCCCTCGGGTCCGGGCGAGGTCGAGCGCGTGCCGCTCAAGGGCGCGCCCGCGCGCACCGCGGCCAACATGGACGCCAGCCTCGAGGTCCCCACCGCCACGAGCGTGCGCTCGGTGCCGGTCAAGCTGCTCTTCGACAACCGCATCGTCATCAACAACCACCTCGCCCGCGCCCGCGGCGGCAAGGTGTCGTTCACCCACCTCATCGGCTACGCCGTCGTCAAGGCCCTCACGGCCATGCCGGAGATGAACACCGGCTACGACATCGACGAGAAGGGCAAGCCGGTCCAGCTGAAGCCTGAGCACGTCAACTTCGGCCTCGCGATCGACACGAAGAACGCCAAGGGCGAGCGCCAGCTCCTCGTGCCGTCCATCAAGGCCGCCGAGACCATGAACTTCGCGCAGTTCTGGCAGGCGTACGAGGCGATGGTCAAGAAGGCCCGCGACGGCAAGCTCGAGGTCTCCGACTTCCAGGGCACCACCGCCAGCCTCACCAACCCCGGAGGCATCGGCACCAACCACTCCGTCCCGCGGCTCATGAAGGGTCAGGGCGTCATCGTCGGCGTCGGCTCCATGGAGTACCCGCCGGAGTTCCAGGGCGCGTCCGAGCACACCATCGCCCACCTCGCTGTCAGCAAGATGATGACGCTGACCTCGACCTACGACCACCGCGTCATCCAGGGTGCGCAGTCGGGCGAGTTCCTGCGTCGGATCCACCAGCTGCTCCTCGGCGAGGAGGGCTTCTACGACGAGATCTTCCAGGCGCTGCGGATCCCCTACGAGCCGATCCGCTGGGCCCAGGACATCGCCGTCAGCCACGACGACGAGGTGCACCGCCAGGCGCGCGTGCTCGAGCTGATCCACGCCTTCCGCGTGCGCGGTCACCTCATGGCCGACACGAACCCGCTCGAGTACCGCCAGCGCAGCCACCCCGACCTCGACACCGCGTCGCACGGCCTGACCCTGTGGGACCTCGACCGCGAGTTCGCCACCGGCTCGTTCGCGAGCGGCACGGGCAAGCGCTTCATGAAGCTGCGCGAGATCCTCGGCGTCCTGCGCGACTCCTACTGCCGCTCCATCGGCCTGGAGTACATGCACATCCAGGACCCGGGCGAGCGTCAGTGGCTGCAGGACCGCATCGAGGTGGGCCACACGAAGCCCCCGCGCGAGGAGCAGCTGCGCATCCTGCTGAAGCTCAACCAGGCCGAAGCGTTCGAGACCTTCCTGCAGACGAAGTTCGTCGGCCAGAAGCGGTTCAGCCTCGAGGGCGGGGAGACCACCATCCCGCTGCTCGACGAGATCTGCGAGGAGGCTGCCGCCGACGGCCTCGAGGAGGTCTGCATCGGCATGGCCCACCGCGGCCGTCTCAACGTCCTCGTCAACATCGCCGGCAAGAGCGCCGGCACGGTGTTCCGCGAGTTCGAGGGCAACATCGACCCCCGCACGGTGCAGGGCTCCGGCGACGTCAAGTACCACCTGGGCGTCGAGGGCGAGTTCCGCTCCGAGCACGGCGACACGATCAAGGTGTCGGTGGCCGCCAACCCGTCGCACCTCGAGGTCGTCGACCCGGTGCTCGAGGGCATCACCCGCGCGAAGCAGGACCGTCTCAACCGCGGTGCCGAGTTCCCGGTGCTGCCGGTCCTCGTGCACGGCGACGCCGCGTTCGCCGGCCAGGGTGTCGTCGCGGAGACGCTGAACCTCTCGCAGCTGCGCGGCTACCGCACGGGCGGCACGATCCACGTGATCGTCAACAACCAGGTCGGCTTCACGACGAGCCCGTCGTCGTCGCGCTCCTCGACCTACTGCACCGACGTCGCCCGCATGGTCCAGGCGCCGATCCTGCACGTGAACGGCGACGACCCGGAGGCGTGCATCCGCGTCGCCGACCTCGCCTACGAGTACCGCAAGACGTTCAACAAGGACGTCGTGATCGACCTGGTCTGCTATCGCCGCCGCGGCCACAACGAGGGCGACGACCCGTCGTTCACGCAGCCGCTGATGTACGACACGATCAACGCGAAGAAGTCGGTGCGCAAGCTCTACACCGAGGCGCTCGTGGGTCGTGGCGACATCACCATCGAGGAGGCCGAGGCCGCCCTCGCGGACTACCAGTCCCAGCTCGAGCGCAACTTCGCCGACGTCAAGGAGGCCACCTCCTCCGACGCCGACTACACGCGCACCCCCGACTACCCCGAGAAGCCCGAGCAGGAGGGCGCGCTCGAGACGGCCGTGTCCCCCGAGGTCATGAAGGCCGTGTCGTCGGCCTACACGTCCGTGCCCGACGGCTTCACGGTCCACCCGAAGGTGCTCCCCCAGCTGCAGCGTCGCGCCCAGTCCATCGAGACGGGCCCGATCGACTGGGGCACGGGCGAGATCATCGCGTTCGGGTCGCTGCTGCTCGAGGGTCGCCCTGTGCGCCTCGCCGGCCAGGACTCGCGGCGCGGCACGTTCTCCTCGCGCTTCGCGACGATCATCGACCGCAACAACGGCAGCGAGTGGACCCCGCTGTCGCACGTCGGCGACGAGCAGGCGACGTTCTACATCTACGACTCGCTGCTGAGCGAGTACGCCGCGCTCGGCTTCGAGTACGGCTACTCCGTGGCGCGTCCGGAGGCCCTCACCCTGTGGGAGGCGCAGTTCGGCGACTTCGTCAACGGCGCCCAGTCGGTCATCGACGAGTACATCTCCTCCGGTGAGACGAAGTGGGGCCAGAAGTCCGGCGTCGTGCTGCTCCTGCCCCACGGCTACGAGGGCCAGGGGCCGGACCACTCGTCGGCGCGCATCGAGCGGTTCCTGCAGCTCGCCGCCAACGACGAGATGACGATCGCCCAGCCGTCGACGTCGGCGTCGTACTTCCACCTGCTGCGTCGGCACACGCTGGAGGGCCAGCACCGTCCGCTCATCGTGTTCACGCCCAAGCAGCTGCTGCGTCGCAAGAGCGCGGCGTCGCAGCCGGACGAGTTCACGTCGGGCCAGTGGCGTCCGGTCATCGGCGACGACTCCGTCGACGCCGAGAAGGTCGACACGGTGCTGCTGTGCTCGGGCCGGATCGCGCACGACCTGTTCGACGAGCGCGCTAAGCGTGAGGGCGACGACCCGACGACGGCGATCGTCCGCCTCGAGCAGCTGTACCCGCGCCCGGTCGAGCAGATCAAGACCGAGCTCGCTCGCTTCAGCGGCGTGAAGAACGTCCGCTGGGTGCAGGACGAGCCCGCGAACCAGGGTCCGTGGCCCGACGCCGCGCTGCACTACCCCGACGCCGTGGCGTCCGGTGCGCTGACGCTCGTGTCGCGCCCGGCGTCGTCGACGACGGCCGTGGGCTCGAAGTCGCGGCACGACGCCGAGCAGCGTGAGCTGATGGACGCGGCGTTCGCCTGAGCCGTGTACTTCACCGATCGAGGCATCGAGGAGCTGGCGGCCCGCCGCGGCGAGGAGGAGATCTCCTTCGCGTGGCTGGCCGACCGGCTCGTCGAGTTCGTCGACCTGCACCCCGACTTCGAGGTGCCGGTCGAGCGGCTGGCCACCTGGCTCGCCCGCCTCGACGATGATGATGACGATCTCTGAGCGAGCTTTGCGAGCGAACGAGATCGGCAGGTCGAGTAGTACACGCCGAAGGCGTCGGTCTGTATCGAGACCTGGCGAGCGTCCAGACCTCATCACCCCTGAGTAGAAACCGCTGAGCCGCTGCCGAGTGGTCTCGCTCCATCGCGGCTACGCCCCTGCTGCGATGGCTCCACAGCCCGCACACGCTCGTCCCTCGCGGTGCTCGTCTACTCGACCAGCCGCGGACGCGGCTGAGCACGCTCCTGTCCTCCCCCACTGCCACACTGTCCCGGTGAGGTTCGACCAGCCGCCCGTGGTCCGGGTGATCCCGGAGGGCGCAGGTGATCTCGACCCCTGGCTCGACGACGTCCCCGCCGTCCAGCAGGTGCTGCGCGAGGGTCTCGACCTCGCGCCCGGGGTCACGTTCCTCGTCGGCGAGAACGGGGCCGGGAAGTCGACGATCGTCGAGGCGGTGGCGATCGCCTACGGGTTGTCGCCGGAGGGCGGCAGCCCGCACGGGCAGCACCGCTCGCGACCGAGCGAGTCGGCCCTGCACACGGCCCTGACCCTGCAGCGAGGTGTGGGGTCGGGGCGGTGGGGCTTCTTCCTGCGCGCGGAGACGATGCACGGCTGGTACACGTACCAGGAGGGTGTCGGCGGCCCCGACCTGCACGCGATGAGCCACGGGGAGTCCTTCCTGGAGGTGCTGCGCCGACGCTTCGACTCCCCCGGCTTCTACTGCCTCGACGAGCCCGAGGCCGCGCTGTCGTTCTCCTCGAGCCTGGCGCTGCTGCGCACCCTCCACGACATCGCCGCGACGGGGGGTCAGGTGCTGTGCGCGACCCACTCCCCCGTCGTCGCGTCGCTGCCGGGGGCACGGATCCTGGAGGTCGGTCCGTGGGGGCTGCGGGAGACGAGCTGGGAGTCGCTCGACCTCGTCGCCCACTGGCGCGCCTACCTCGAGGCACCGGGGCGCTACCTGCGGCACGTGCTCGCCGACGACCGGGACGACGATGGCTGACCGCGGGGTCGCGGCGCGGGTCCGGCACCTGCTGACCGCCAACCCCTTCCTCACCGCGACGGCCGTCGCGGCCGCCTTGACCTGCCTGCTCGTGCCGCCGAGCGCTGAGTACCTGCACTATCCCGAGTACCGCACGCTCGTGGGGCTGTGGTGCTTCCTGACGGTCATCAGCGCGCTCGACCGGACGCACCTCGTCACCGCCGCGGCGGAGGGGGCCGTGGGGGTCCTGCGTGGTCGGCGGACGCTGGTCGTCGGGCTGGTCCTGCTGACCGCGCTCGGGTCGATGCTCATCACCAACGACATGGCGCTGCTGACCTTCCTCCCGCTGTCGGCGCTCGCCCTGCGTGCGACGGGCGACGAGGAGCACCTGGCCTACGTCTTCGTGCTGCAGACCGTCGCGGCGAACCTTGGCGGCATGATCACGCCGTTCGGCAGCCCGCAGAACCTCTTCCTCTACCAGTACTTCCACCTGTCGGTCGGTCAGCTCGTCGCCGTCATGGCGATCCCGTTCGTGCTGTCGATCGCGCTGCTCGTGCTCGCGTGCCTGCGCGTCCCGGGCGGCCCCATCCGACCGGTCACCTCCCGGACGTCCGTGCGCTGGCGACCGGCGGCCGTCCACCTGGTCCTGTTCGGCGTCGCCGTCGCGCTCGTCGTGCGTGCGCTCCCGGTCTGGGCGGGCCTCGTGGTCGTCGCGGTGGTGGCGGTCGTCGACCGGCGGGCCCTGCGGTCGGTCGACTACGGGCTGCTCGCGACGTTCATGCTGTTCTTCGTCTTCGCCGGCAACCTGGAGCGCGTGCCGCAGGCCAGCGGGTTCCTGCAGGACCTGCTGCAGGAGCACGTCCTGCTCTGGAGCGTGGCCGGGAGCCAGCTGATCTCCAACGTGCCGACCGCGCTGATCTACGCGCCCTTCACCGACGACTGGCGCGCGCTCCTGCTGGGCGTCAACGTCGGCGGGGTCGGCACCGTGGTGGCGTCGCTCGCGAGCCTGATCACCCTGCGCCGCTACCAGCTGCTGCGACCCGGCGGCACCCGCGCGTTCCTCGGCCTGTTCACCGTGGTGAACGTGCTGTTCCTGGTGGTGCTGCTGGGCGCCACGAGCGCCCTGCTGGCCGCCGGCGTCCTCTGACGTCGGCGGCCGGGCCGCAGGTCAGAGCGTCAGGACGATCTTGCCGAAGACGTCGCCGTCGACGACGCGCTGCAGACCCTGGGCCGCGTCGGCCATGGGGATCTCGCTGTCGATGAGCGGACGCGTCCCGGTGACGTCCATGAACTGCGCGAGCGCGTGGAGCTCGTCGCGCGTACCCATGGTGGAGCCGTGCACGCGCATCTGCTGGAAGAAGATGCGGGTCAGCTCGGCCGCCTTCGGCGCGTCACCCGACGTCGCGCCGGAGATGACGATCGTGCCGCCCGGACGCATCGACTTGACCGAGTGCGACCACGTGGCGGCGCCGACCGTCTCCATGACGGCGTCGACCTTCACGGGCAGTCGCGCCCCGGACTCGAACACCTCGTGCGCGCCGATCTCGAGCGCCTTGGCGCGCTTGTCCTCGTCGCGGCTCGTGGCCAGCACCCGGAACCCGGCTGCGCGGGCCAGCGTGATGAGGGCGGTGGCCACCCCACCGCCGGCGCCCTGCACGAGCACGGTGTCGCCCTGCTTGAGCCCCGACTGCGTGAACAGCATCCGGTAGGCGGTCAGCCAGGCCGTGGGCAGGCAGGCCGCCTCGCTGAACGACAGACCTGCCGGCTTCGGCACGACGTTGCGCGTCGGCACCGCCACCTTCTCGGCGAACGTGCCCTGGTGGCGCTCCGACAGCAGCGAGCGCTTGGGGTCGAGCGTCTCGTCACCGCGCCACGACGGGTCGCTGACGACGGCGTGCACGAGCACCTCGTTGCCGTCCTCGTCGTAGCCCGCCGCGTCGCAGCCGAGGATCATCGGCAACGACTCCTCGCGCAGGCCGACGCCGCGCAGGCTCCACACGTCGTGGTGGTTGATCGATGCCGCCTTGACCGTCACCGTGGTCCAGCCGTCCGGCACCTCGGGGTCGGGACGGTCCCCGACCACCAGCCCCTCGAGCGGGTTCTCGGGGTTGATCTGACCGGCGTAGACGGCGAACATGCGACTCCTTCGAGCAGGCGACGGCCAGGCGGAGCCCGGCCCCGGATGAGGTACCGCGTCCAGTATCGAGCGGATCAGTAGGGACGGCGCGCGAGGCCCTCACGGCGGGCGGTCTCCGTGACGGCCCGGCTGACGACGTCGGCCACCCGCGGGTCGAACGGCGACGGGATGACGTAGGACTCGCTCAGGTCGTCGCCGACGAGCTCGGCGATCGCGTGAGCGGCCGCCAGCTTCATGCCCTCGGAGATCGCCGTCGCACGCACCGCGAGCGCGCCGCGGAAGATGCCGGGGAACACGAGCACGTTGTTGATCTGGTTCGGGAAGTCCGAGCGCCCCGTGGCCACGACCCGCGCGTAGCGGTGCGCGACGTCGGGGTGCACCTCCGGGTTCGGGTTCGCCATCGCGAAGATGATCGCGTCGGGCGCCATGCGCGCGACGTCCTCCTCGGGGATGGTGCCACCGGAGACGCCGATGAACACGTCGGCCTTCTCCAGCGCGTCGCCCACGGTCCCGGGACGCGCCCAGTCGGCGGTCTGGTCGGCGAGCCACTGCTTGACGCTGTTGAGGTCGTCGCGCCCGGGGTGGATGACACCCTGGCGGTCGACGACGCTGATGCGGTGCACCCCCGCCGACTGCAGGATCTTCGCAATCGCCACACCGGCAGCGCCGGCGCCGGAGATGACGACCTTGAGGTCCTGCATGTCGCGGTCGGTCAGCCGGACGGCGTTGATGAGCGCGGCCAGCGTGACGACGGCCGTGCCGTGCTGGTCGTCGTGGAAGACCGGGATGTCGAGCCGCTCGATGAGCCGCTCCTCGATCTCGAAGCACCGCGGGCTCGAGATGTCCTCGAGGTTCACGCCGCCGAACGTCGGGGCCATGCGCACGATCGTCTCGACGATCTCGTCGACGTCGGTCGTCGCCAGCGCCACCGGGATGGCGTCGACGCCGCCGAACTGCTTGAACAGGACGGCCTTGCCCTCCATCACCGGCATCGAGGCGGCCGGGCCGATGTCGCCGAGACCGAGCACCGCGGTGCCGTCGGTGATGACCGCCACCGTGTTGGACACCCAGGTGTAGTCGTGCGACAGGTCCGGGTCGGCGGCGATCGCCTCGCACACCCGCGCGACGCCCGGCGTGTACGACATCGACAGGTCGTCGGCGTCACGCAGCGGTACCGTCGCGGCGACCTGCATCTTCCCGCCGCGGTGCAGCGCGAACACGGGGTCGGTGGGGTCGAACGCGTCGAACGTCGAGGTGGTGGAGTCGGTGGCGACCATGGGGCGGCAGCTTCTCTCTCGCTGAGGGCGGGGGCTCACGGGGCGGACCCGGAGCAGGACGGCGTCGACGCGGCCCGCGACCGGTAGGTGCACGGCGGGCCCGCGGACACGGGAGCGCGGCAGGTGATGCCGCCGCCCATTCTCACACGGGATCGTGGCGTCCGAGCGCCTGGGTGACCGGAGGTGACAGGAGGCACACCAGCGCGACGGCCGCGCCGCCCGCCAGCGTCGGGGTGATCCACGGGGCGTCGCCGCGGAAGTTGAACGACAGCGCGAGGCACAGGAGCTGGGAGAAGACAAGGAAGCCGCGCGGCCAGGCCCGACCGCGCAGCACCTGGACGACCGCCACCAGCAGCAGCACGCCGAGCGCACCGAGGAAGACCGCCGTGCTGATCCCCAGCCCCACCCGGTCGGCCTCCACCGAGGCCAGCTCGAGCACCGTGATCGCCAGCAGTCCAGCAGCCTGCAGCGCCACGACGACGCCGGACACGAGCAGCAGCGTCCGGGCAGGTCCGCGCGGCGCGACAGGGCTCCCGTCGGGCTGGTCCGAGGGGGTCGGGTCGCTCGTCTCGCTCACCCCGCCAGCCTAGGACCACGCCCCCGTCGCCACCCGCCCCAGGACCACGATGCCTCCTTTGGTATGACCTGTGTGACTCAACAGACATCGACCCACCGTGCTATCTCTTGTGCGACGCGCCTTTTGTTGAAACGATGAACGCGGCGCGTTGGTCTTCCCCTGGGCGGACATCCCTGCGCGCCTGCACACACAAGGGAAGGAGCTGTCGTCATGGACTGGCGCCACCACAGCGCATGTCTCGATGAAGACCCCGAGCTCTTCTTCCCCATCGGCAACACCGGCCCCGCGATCATGCAGATCGAGGAGGCGAAGGTCGTGTGTCGCCGCTGCGACGTCCGTGAGCAGTGCCTGCAGTGGGCACTCGAGTCCGGTCAGGACCATGGCGTCTGGGGAGGCATGAGCGAGGACGAGCGTCGTGCCCTCAAGCGTCGCAACGCCCGGGCGCGTATTCGCACCGCCTGAGACGTTCCACGCCGCACGCGTCCGAACCCCGTACCCGAGCCTGGGTACGGGGTTCTCGACGTCCGGGCACTTCTCCGCCCACGGCCCGGAACCCCCGCCGGGGCCCTGTGCCCGCCGCGATCGCCCACACCGACGTCGAAATCGAGGTGTCAGAGCGTCAGCGTGATGGCGACCGTCGCACCACGCCCGGGGCGCGACTCGAACTCCAGCGCGCCGCCGAGCTCGCTCTCCACCAGCGTGGAGACGATCGACAGGCCCAGGCTGCGCGTCGGGTCGAAGTCGGCCGGCAGCCCCACCCCGTCGTCGCTCACCCGCATGCGCAGCCGGTCGCGGATCCGGTTCACCGCCACCGTCACCCGACCGGCGCCGTCGGGGAACGCGTGCTCGGCGGCGTTCTGCACCAGCTCCGTGAGCACCATCGCCAACGGGGTCGCCACCTCCGCCGGCAGCAGGCCGAACGCCCCGATCCGTTCCGCGCGCACCTGAGGACCGCCGACGTCGAGCACCGAGCGCAGGAGCCGGTCGGCGATGTCGTCGAACGCGACGCTCTCGTCGAACCCCTGGCTCAGCGTCTCGTGGACCAGCGCGATCGAGCCGACGCGCCGCACGGCCTCCTCGAGCGCCGCCCGCGCCTCCGGCACGTCCATGCGCCGCGCCTGCAGCCGCAGCAGCGCCGCCACCGTCTGGAGGTTGTTCTTGACCCGGTGGTGGATCTCCCGGATCGTCGCCTCCTTCGACAGCAGCTGCTTCTCCCGCAGCCGCAGGTCGGTCACGTCGCGCAGCAGCACGACGGCACCGTCACGCTCCCCGCGACCCCGTGCGCCCTCGCGGGTCACCGGGATCACCCGCAGCAGCAGCGTCGCCTCCGCGCCGACCACCTCGGCCTCGGCCGGAGCCATGCCCCCCAGCGCCGCCGCCGTGCTCAGGTCCGTCGGCGTTCGGCCGACGCACGCTGCCGTCACCTCGGCGAGGTCGACGTCCTGCAGGTCGCCGTGCAGACCCAGGCGGCGGTACGCCGACAGGGCGTTCGGGCTCGCGTACTCGACCGTGCCGTCGGCGCGCGTCCGGATGAACCCGTCTCCCACCCGCAGCGAGTCGGCCAGGTCGGAGCGACTGCCCGGAGTCGGGAACTCGCCACGCGCGACCATGGCGACCAAGGCCTGGGCGCACGCCCGGTACGTCACCTCGAGGTGGCTCGTGGCCCGCGCGTCGCGGCCGCTGCGCACCGCCAGCACCGCGATCGTGTCCGGACCCCGCCGCACCGGCACCAGCCGCACCCGCAGCCCGTCGCCGACCGCCGGGTCGTCGTCGTCCTGCGCACCCTCGCCCGCCAGCACCCGACCCGCCGCCGGGGAGCGCTCCGCGGGCACGAACGTGCCGGTGACGTCCTCCAGCAGCGTCGTCGCGCCCGTCGTCGGACGGATCTGCGCCACCGCCCACAGCCCCTTGGACTCCGCGTCGGGTACCCACAGCACCAGGTCGCCGAACGACAGGTCGGCCAGGATCTGCCAGTCCGCGACGAGCGCGTGCACCCAGCCCACGTCGGCGGGCGCGAGAGCCGTCTGCGACCGGATGATGTCGTCGGGCGTCGGCACGCGCCCACCCTAGCCGCGCCACTGCAGACCAGGACCCCTCTGGCACGATGGTCGAGATGTCCGAGGCGTACTGGCAGGCCGTGGTGCGGACCGGTCGACAGGTTCCGCTCGACCGCTCCCTCGACGAGTCCACCGCCGAGCTCGTCGAGATGCTCGGCCACCCGAACCCTCGACTCCGCGAGGACCTCGCCTACCCGCTGCTGACCACGTGGATCTCCACGGGCGTGTACGACGACCTCCTCGGCGGGCTCGGCGACGGCGTCGCGCCCGGCCTGCGGTACGGGCTCGGCCACGACGGCGACGTCTCGGTCGTCCGACGCTCCTACAGCGCCCTCCTGCTCGCCGACATCGTCGGGCGCGACAACACCCTGCACGTCCTGCCGTCCTCCACCGTCCTGGGCTGGGGCGACCGCGCCACCAGCTGGTACGTCCGCGAGCTCGACCACCGCGGCTGGGTGCCCGAGCAGGGATGGGCCCACGCCATCGCCCACGGCGCCGACCTGCTCGCCGCCCTCGCCCGCTCACGCCACTTCGACCGGCTCGAGCTGACGGTGCTGCTCGACGTGATCGCCGACCGCGTGCTCACCCCCACCTCCTACGTCTGGCGCCACGGCGAGGACGACCGCCTCGCCTACGCGGTCATGACCGCGCTGCACCGCAACGCGCTCGACCCGAGCATCGTCGAGCCCTGGCTCGCCCGCCTCGGCGCAGGCGTCCGCGCACCCCGCACCCGCGGCCACCTCGACGACGAGTGGCCCTCCCCGACCGCCAAGAACACGTCGTCCTTCCTGCGCGCCCTGCACCTGCAGCTCGCCCTCGGCGTCCAGGGTCGCGCCGACCTGCGCGGCGACGCGGAGCTGTTCGCCGAGCAGCCGGCCCACCGCGCCGACCTCCTCCTCGCCGTCCTCGACCAGATCCGCGGCGAGAGCCCCTGGCTGTACCGGCAGACCACCCGCGCCCGCCCCCTCGACGCCCCCGACGGCCCACCGGACAACGACACCGCCGTGCAGTAGCGTGCGAGCCATGTCACAGACCGACGAGTCCGCGGCCACCCCTGACGCCGACGGCGAGAGCTCCGCCCCCACTGCACACAGTGCAGATGATGTGCGCTCCGCGCACGGGGGAGTCCACGCGCTCGAGGTGGCCCGCGCCCACGGCGTGCAGGCCATGTTCACGCTCTCCGGCGCCCACGTGTTCCCCATGTACGACGCCGCGGTCACCGCCGACGACCCGATGCCCATCATCGACGTACGGCACGAGCCGACCGCCGTGTTCGCCGCCGAGGCCGTCGGCAAGCTGACCCGCACCCCGGGCCTCGCCGTGCTCACGGCCGGCCCGGGCGTCACCAACGGCGTCAGCCCGGTCGCGCAGGCCCACTTCGCCGGGTCGCCGCTCGTGGTCGTCGGCGGCCGCGCCCCGGCCGGCCGCTGGGGCATGGGCACCCTGCAGGAGCTCGACCACCCGCCGATCTTCGAGACCGTCTCGACGTGGGCGGCCACCGCGCACACCCTCGCCGACATCGCCCCCACCGTCCACGAGGCGTTCAACCGCGCCGGGTCCTCGCACCGCGGGCCGACCTTCGTCGACGTCCCGATGGACGAGTTCTTCAACGCCGGACCCCTGGGCGCCGCCACGGGTCCGGACCGGGCTCCCCTGCAGCCCGACGCCGACGACCTGAACCGCGTCGCTCGACTCCTGCAGGACGCCCACCACCCCGTGCTCGTCCTCGGGACCGACGTCTGGGCCGACGGCGCCGAGGACGCCGCGTCGCGCTTCGCCGCCGAGACCGGCATCCCCGTCATCGCCAACGGCATGGGTCGCGGGCTCCTGCCGGGTGGCCACCCCCAGCTCGTCACCAAGGCCCGCTCCGCCGCGTTCTCGGGGGCCGACCTCGTCGTCGTCGCCGGCACGCCGCTCGACTTCCGTCTCGGCTACGGCGTCTTCGGGGGCAAGGACGGCGCCACGCCGGCGCGGGTCGTCCACCTCGCCGACTCCCCCGGCCAGCTCTCGACCCACGCCGACCTCGCCGGGTCGGCCGCCGGCGACCTGACGCTCGTGCTCGACGGCATCCTGGCCGCACTGCAGTCGGCGCCCGGCTCCCGGCCGGACTGGTCGTCCTGGCTCGGCCAGCTGCAGGACCTCGTCTCCGCCGCGGCCGCGCGCGACGTCGACCTGCTCGCGTCGGCCAGTGACCCCATCCACCCGGCACGGATCTACGGCGAGCTGCTCCCCCGCCTCGCCGACGACGCCGTCGTCATCGGCGACGGCGGCGACTTCGTGTCGTTCGCCGGGAAGTTCGTCGAGCCGCAGCGACCCGGCGGCTGGCTCGACCCCGGACCCTACGGCTGCCTGGGCGCCGGCATGGGCGCCGCCATGGCGGCCCGCATCACGCGACCTTCGAGCCAGGTCGTCGTGCTGTTCGGCGACGGCGCCGCCGGCATGTCGCTCATGGACGTCGACACCCTCGTGCGCCACGACCTGCCCGTCGTCATGGTCGTCGGCAACAACTCCGCGTGGGGGCTGGAGAAGAGCCCCATGCAGATGCTCTACGGCTACGACGTCGCCGCCGACCTCGCACCGCACACGCGCTACGACCAGGTCGTCACCGCGCTCGGCGGCGGTGGCGAGATGGTGACCGACCCCGCGCAGATCGGGCCGGCGCTCGACCGCGCGTTCGCGTCGGGCGTGCCCTACCTCGTGAACGTCATGACCGACGTGTCCGCGGAGTACCCGCGCACCACGCACGGCGTGTGAGCCACGGCCCGTCGTCGTCGCGACCGCCGGTCGGGACGACGACGAGTTAGGCTAACCTCACTCGCATGGGACGACGTGGACGCGGCACGAGCACGACGTCGCCCGACGCACCCACCACCGCGCCGGCCACCGCCGGTGCCCTGCTCCGCCGGGCGCTGCGCCGCAACGGACGCGAGCTCGGCCGCGGCTATCCCCTGCTGACGCTCTGGCAGCTCAGCGAGACCCTCGTGCCCGTCGTCATCGGGCTCGTCGTCGACCAGGCCGTCGACGGCGGCGGTCTCGGCGACCTCGCCTGGACGCTCGGCGTGCTCGTCGCGCTCTTCGTGGTGCTCAGCAACGGCTACCGCTTCGGTGCGCGCTTCATCAAGCAGGGCATCGAGCGCGAGGCGCACGCGCTGCGCGTCGAGGTCGCGGGGCACGTGCTGCACCCCCGGGGCGCGCGGACCGACCGGCTCGCCGGCGAGACCCTCTCGATCGCGACGTCCGACGCCGACCTCGTGCCGATGGCCCTGCACCAGCTCGGCTACGCGATCGCGTCCCTCGTCGCAGTGCTCGTGACGGCCGCGTACGTGCTCCGCGTCGACGTCGTGCTGGGCCTGCTCATCCTGCTCGGGGTGCCCGCCGTGCTCGTCGCGATCCAGGCGCTCGCCCCGCTGGTCGCACGCCGCACCGCCCGGCAGCAGGAGAGCACGGCGGCCGCCTCGGGACTCGCGGCCGACCTGCTCGAGGGCCTGCGCCCGCTCAAGGGCATCGGCGGCGAGGACGTGGCCCTGCGTCGCTACCGTGCCGCGAGCACCCGGGCGAGCGACGACACCGTCGCCGTCGCCCGGTCCTGGGGCTACCTCGACGGCTTCACCACCGCGCTCAGCGGCCTGCTGCTCGCCGCGGTCGCGCTGCTCGCCGGACGTCGCGCCCTCGACGGCGACATCAGCCTCGGCGAGCTGATCGCGCTGGTCGGCCTCACGCAGTTCCTCGCCGAGCCGCTGCGCGGTCTCGGCGACGTGAGCGCGCAGTTCGCGGCGTCGCGCGCGTCAGCCGCGCGCATCGTCGACTTCCTCGCGACGCCTCGCGTCCTCGCACCCGGAGGTCGCGCGCCCAGCCAGGACCGGCCCGAGCTCGTGCTCGACGACGTCGTGGCAGGTCCGCTCGACGGGCTCAGCCTGCACCTGCGCCACGACGAGCTCGTCGCCGTCGCGGTCGACGAGCCTGCGGTCTCCGACGCCCTGGTGGCCCTGCTCTCCGGCGACCTCGACCTCGACTCCGGACGCGCGCGCCTCGGCGACGTCGACCTCGCCGAGCTGTCCGTGGCCGGACGTCGCCGGCACCTGCTCGTCGTCGCGCACCACGGCGGCATCACGGAGGGCACGCTGCGCACCACCGTCGACCCGGGCGGGCAGCACGACGACGACGCGCTCGCCCCGGCCCTCACCGCCTCGGCCGCCGACGACGTCGTCCGTCTGCACCCCGACGGGCTGGACCGCCCGGTCCGCGCCGGCGGCAGCAGCCTCTCCGGCGGCCAGCGGCAGCGGCTCGCCCTGGCGCGCGCCCTGGCTACCGACCGACCCGTCGTCGTCCTGCAGGACCCGACGAGCGCCGTCGACGCCGTGACCGAGCAGGCCGTGGCCGACGGGGTGCGACGTCTGCGCACCGGACGGTCCACCCTCGTGCTGACCTCCAGCCCGGCCCTGCTGCGCGCCGCCGACCGCGTGCTCGTCGTGCGCGGTGGACGCGTGGTCGCCGAGGGCACGCACCTGGACCTGCTCCGCGACGCCGACTACCGCGAGGCGGTCGAGCGATGAGCCAGACCCAGCACGCCGACCAGCTCCTGCCGGTCGCCGACGGTCGCAGCACCACGCGCGTCGCGTGGCGTCTGCTGCGCGCGCGTCGAGGCAGCCTGGCGCTGACCGTGGCCGCCTTCCTGGTGACCGGCTTCGCCGGCATCGTGCCGGTGCTCATGATCGGCCGCGTCGTCGACGTCGTGCGTGACGACGGCACCTTCGCAGAGGTGCTCGCGCCGGTCGCCGTCATGCTGGCCGCCGCGGTCGTCGCCGCGGTGTCGACCACCGTGTCGACGGCAGCGCTCGCCAGGACGGTGGCACCCGCCCTGGCGGAGCTGCGCGAGGAGGTGCTCGACCGAGCCCTCCACCTCGACTCCCAGCAGCTCGAGGCGGCCGGCGTCGGCGACGTCCTCGGACGCGTGGGCGACGACGTGCGGCGCGTCACCGAGTCGCTCGACGAGGCCATCCCGATGCTCCTCACGTCGGTCTCGGCGATCGCCTTCACCGTCGGCGGCCTCTTCACGCTCGACTGGCGGCTGGGCTTGGCAGGTCTCGCTGCCGCGCCGGGCTACGTGCTCGGCATGCGGTGGTACCTGCCGCGCTCGATCCCGTACTACCGGGCCGAGCGCACGGCCGAGGGCGCGCGCGCCGAGGTGCTCGTGACCGGCGTGCGCGACGCGCCGACGCTGCGTGCGTTCGGTGTCGAGGACATCGCCCTCGAGCGGGTGGAGCGACGTTCCGGCGACGCCGTCGCGATCACGCTCGACGTCTTCCGCCTCTACACGCGGCTCGGCGCCCGCATGAACGCGTCGGAGTGCGTCGGGCTCGTCGTCGTCCTGGCGACGGGGTACGCCCTCGTCAGCACCGGCTCCGCCAGCGTCGGTGACGCGACGGCCGCGGCGCTCTTCTTCCACCGGCTGTTCAACCCGATCGGTGCGGTGCTCTACGTCTTCGACGCCGCACAGGCCAGTGGTGCCGCCCTCGCGCGCCTGGCCGGGGTCGCGCTCATCCCGCCGCGCGACGTCGCGCCGGTCGACGCGGGGCCCGAGCCGGTGCTCACGCTGCAGGGCGTGCACCACGCGTACGAGACCGGCCGGCCCGTGCTCGCCCCCGTCGACCTGACGATCCAGCCCGGCGAGCACGTCGCCGTCGTCGGTGCGACGGGCGCCGGCAAGTCGACGCTCGGCGGCATCGCGGCCGGGACGCTGCGGCCCACCGGAGGCCACGTCCGGCTCGGCGCGCTCGACGTGACCACGGCACCCGAGCCCGTCGTGCGCCGGCACGTGGCCCTCGTGTCGCAGGAGGTGCACGTGTTCGCCGGCAGCCTGCGCGACAACCTGCTGCTGGCCCGGGCCGACGCCGACGACGACGCGCTGTGGAGCGCCCTCGCGACCACCGACGCCGCCGGCTGGGCCCGCGCGCTCCCCCACGGCCTGGACACCGTGGTCGGCGACCTCGGGCACCCGCTCACCCCGGCCCAGACGCAGCAGCTCGCCCTCAGCCGCGTCGCCCTGCTCGACCCGCAGGTGGTCGTGCTCGACGAGGCGACGGCGGAGGCCGGCTCGTCGGGCGCCCGCGAGCTCGAGCAGGCGGCCGCCGCGGTCACGCACGGTCGGGCGGCACTGGTCATCGCGCACCGGCTCACCCAGGCCCGGACCGCCGACCGCGTGCTCGTGATGGAGGACGGTGCCGTCGTCGAGGAGGGCTCGCACGAGACGCTCCTGCGCGCCGGCGGGCGCTACGCGCAGCTGTGGGCGGCGTGGTCCGACACCGGCGAGCAGCCCGTCGGGCAGGCTTGACCCGACCCGTCCGCTGACCCAGGAGGACCCATGCCCCGCACCGCGACCGTGACCCACGTGGTGGGCGACGCCGACACCGCCGCCGCCCTCGGCAGCGGGGACCTCGCCGTGCTCGCCACTCCTCGGCTGCTGGCCTGGCTCGAGGAGGCCACCCGCGCAGCGCTCGACCTGGACGAGCACCGCACGAGCGTCGGCACCCGCGTCGAGGTCGAGCACGTGGCCGCCAGCCCCGTCGGCGCGACGGTGACCGCGACCGCCGACGTCACCTACGAGGACGGCCGGCTCCTGCGGTTCCGGGTGGCCGCGCACGACGCCCACGGGACGATCGTCGCCCATGGCGAGGTCCGGCGCGTCGTCGTCGACCGTGAGCGCTTCCTGTCGCGCCTGCCCACTCCCTGACCCTCCCCGACCCGTCGCTCCAGGGCGTGTGCCGCGCCGGCGGGCCCGTGTGGGACCATGGACGCTGGACGTCTGAGGAGGACCATCATGGGTAAGACCGGCCGCAAGCGCCGCGCGCGTCGCAAGAAGGGCGCCAACCACGGCAAGCGCCCCAACGCGTGACCTGACGCTCCCCGCGAGCGCAGACGATCGAAGCCCCCACCGGCCCACGCCGGCGGGGGCTTCGACGCGTCGGGGTGTTGCGCGCGTGGGGGCTGGACTTGCGCGGGGCCTTGGCCTTGCTGGTGCGCTGCCGCAGGGGGTCTCCACCTGCTGGTGCGCAGCCGCGGGAGGTCCGGGCTTGCTGGTGCGCTGCCTCGGCTTTCGCTGGGTGTGGTCTCCGCAAGGGCCTCGACCGGGCGGCTGGCGACCGCGCTGGTCTGGGGTCTCGGGCGGCGGGTTGGTGCTGGGGGTGGATGCACGATTCTGCGTTCGTGCGTCGGTGTTCAAGGCTTCTGCGTTTCCTACGGGATCCCGTCACCAACGCAGAAGCGTTCGACCTCGAACGCACGAAGGAAGAATCGTGGGTGCCCTTGGGGGTGGGGTGGGCAGCGCTTCTCCCTTCTCGTGGCACGTGCCACGAGAAGGGAGAAGCACTGCCACCTCTGACCCCTTCGGCGGTGGATCCTCCACCTGTACAGCGCTCAGCAGGTGGCAGACCCACCGCCGACGGCGATTCGGTGGCAGATCCACCGCTGAGGGGGCGCGAACGCAGATTCTTCCGTCCTACGCGGGCCACAGCCCGAGAACCCGAGCCGCCGCCGCTGCCAGCCGCCCGGTCGAGGCCCTTTCGGAGCGCAGGACGAGTCGAAGCCGCGCCAGCGCAGCCCCACCCGAGCGAGAAGCCGCGCCAGCGCAGCCGCAGGTCGAGCACGAACCCGCACCCACGCAGCCGCAGGAGACGCCCCGACGCCCCTCCCCGAGCACGGGGAGGGGCGGCGGTGGGTGGGTCAGGAGGTGCGGTACTCGGTGATCTGGACCTGCACGGCCCGGATCGAGAGGAGCACCTTGTCGCGCAGCGGCTCGGGGGCGACCTCGCTGCAGGAGCGGTGCACGAGCGCCTTCACGAGACGCTCAAGGTCGTACTCGGTCAGGCACTGGCTGCAGTCGTCGATGTGCGCCTGGATCTCGTCGCAGCTCGCGCTGTCGATCTCCGAGTCGAGGAACAGGTAGAGGTTCTCGAGGGCCTTGGAGCAGTCGGGGCCGTCGCAGCCTCCGGTGGCGGTGGGCTCTGCGCTCACTGGTCGCTCACCCCGCTCGCCACGGCCATGCCGCGGTCACGGGCGTAGTCGGCCAGCAGCTCGCGCAACTGACGTCGACCACGGTGCAGACGGGACATCACGGTGCCGATGGGCGTGCCCATGATCTCCGCGATCTCCTTGTACGGGAAGCCCTCGACGTCAGCCAGGTACACCGCGTAGCGGAAGTCCTCGGGCAGCGCCTGCAGCGCGTCCTTGACGTCGCTGTCGGGCAGCCGCTCGAGCGCCTCCATCTCCGCGGACTTCAGGCCCGAGGACGAGTGCGCCTCGGCCGCCGCGATCTGCCAGTCCTCGATCTCGTCGGTGACCTGCTGCGGCTGACGCTGCTTCTTGCGGTAGGAGTTGATGTAGGTGTTCGTGAGGATCCGGTACAGCCACGCCTTGAGGTTCGTGCCCGGCTTGTACTGGTGGAACGCGCTGAACGCCTTCGCGTAGGTCTCCTGCACGAGGTCCTCGGCGTCCTGCGGGTTGCGCGTCATGCGCAGACCGGCCGAGTAGAGCTGGTTCAGGAACGGCATCGCCTCGGCCTCGAAGCGGACCTGGCGCTGCTCAGGCGTCTCGGTCGCGACGTCGACGTCGCTGTAGTCGACCACGTCGGCGAGCAGGTCGACGGACGGGTCGGACGCGGTGCCCTCCGAGGGGCTGCCCTCCGTGGTCCTGGCGGAACGTTCTGGGGTGTCGGTCATCGTGCTCCAGCCTACTCCCGCGGTCCGACGGTCGCCTGGGGCGACGACGTCGACGGACAAGGACGGGGGGCTGGTGGTGGTGCGCTCAGGGCACGCGAGCATGTCGGCCTCCTTACACGCATCACAACGGTGCCCACCCTCGCCCTATTCCGAGGGCCCACGCAGCAGCCCCGCCTCACTCGGCCGGCAGCGGCTCCACGAGCTCCGGACCGTTGTGGCGCACGTTGTTCACCTGGGTGCTGACGGGCCACGCCTCGAGCCGGCCCGGCGTGGCCGGGACCAGCAGGTCGAGGAGCTCGCCGGCCGGGCGGGCGATCGGAGCCAGCCAGGTGTCGCGGACCTCGGGCCGCACGAGGAGCGGGGCGCGGTCGTGCAACAGGCCGTCGGCACCCTCCGCGCTGGTCGTGAGGATGGTGAAGGTGAGCAGCCACGGCTCGTCGCGCGACGGGCGCCAGAACTCGTACAGACCCGCCAGGGCGAGCACGTCGCGGGCGTCGCCGTCGCCGGCCGCCGTGATGTAGAACGGCTGCTTCGGCGCCTTTGGGCCCTCCCCCGCGTACCACTCGTAGTAGCCGTCGGCGGGCACGATCGCCCGACGTCGCGCGAACGCCGAACGGAACGCCGGCTTCTCGGCCACCGTCTCGGACCGCGCGTTGATCATCCGGTTGCCGATCGAGCGGTCCTTCGCCCAGCTGGGCACGAGTCCCCACGTGGCGGCGTGCAGCTCGCGCCGCGGCGGGGCCGCCTCGTCGGCGTCGTCGCGCCGGCGCCCCACGACCAGCGGCGCCTGCTTGGTGGGCGCCACGTTCCAGTCGGGCGCGGGCAGCTCGACGCCGTCGCCGAGACCGGCCGCGAACGCGTCGTCGAGCTCGGCGGACGTCCGGGTGGTCGCGTACCTGCCGCACATGGTCCGAGCCTCCCACAGTGCACCGACATCAGCGTCTCAGCGACGCGGGGCCCGTCCCCGCCGGTCAGGACGACAGCGCGTGGAGCAGGCCCGGCAGGTCCTCGGCCGTGGGCGGAAGCTCCTCCACCCACAGCCGAGGTGCCGCGCCACCCGCCGGCGTGCGCCCGAGAAGCACACCGACGAGCGCGAGGGTCGTGGCATCGGCGCGCTCCCTCGCCGACACCACCACGAAGCGCCCCGGTCCCACCCGGGCGACGGTCTCGCCGCCCGGGTACACCGACCTGAGCACCTGGCCCACCTCGATGGCCCGCACCGACGTCTCGAGCGAGGACCTCGCCCGTCCGACGCCGACGTCGACCACCACGAGCACGTGCCCGTCGCCTGCGCGCTGCTCCTCGACAGCGGCGGCGCGGTACACGTCACCCAACCTGCTGTGCAGGTGCGGGACCGTCGACAACGACGTCAACGGGTCCTCGCAGCCTGCCTCGTGCACCCGTGCCACGGCACGTTCGGCCCACCCGAGGCACGCCGCCCGCACGGCCACGTGCCGTGGGGCGCCGTCGAAGGCCTCCTCGACGAGGTCGATCACCTCGTCGAGAGGGGACCCGTCGAGCGCTGCACTCGCTCCCACCACGTGTGCAACGTCCTCGACGTCGGTCCGACCGTCACGGACGGCGTCGGCGAGCAGCGCTACCGCGCGTCGCGTGTCCTCCATGTCGGTCCCCCTCTCGTGTCGGTCGCAGGAGGAACGGATGGGCCGACGTTCCATGACGCGGTACCGACGACTTTTTTTCCGAGCCGTCCCGCCGGTCGTGACGTCGAGGCCGCTCGCTCGTTGGACACCTCGGGAGCTTGGACGAGGGAGACGATCGTGCGGGACGCGCAGGCCACGACGCTGGACAGCAGCGACGCGGAGCTCATCCGCGCCGTGCGCGCCGGTGACACGAGCGCCTACGCCGTCCTCTTCCAGCGTCACGTGCAGGCGGCGACGCGTCTCGCCCGCCAGCTCCTCACGACCGGCGAGGCCGACGACCTCGTCTCCGAGGCCTTCCTCAAGGTCCTCGCTGTGCTGCAGGACGGCCGCGGGCCCGACGAGGCGTTCCGCGCCTACCTCCTGACCTCGGTGCGGCGTCTGCACGTCGACCGGGTCCGTGCGACCTCCCGCACCCGGCCGACCGACGACGACGCCGTGCTCGACCGTGGCGTGCCCTTCGAGGACGCGGTGAGCATCGCGTTCGAGAACGACGCGGCGGCCCGCGCGTTCGCGTCCCTTCCCGAGCGGTGGCAGCTCGTCCTCTGGCACGTCGAGGTCGAGGGCCAGAAGCCCGCTGCCGTCGCCCCGCTGCTCGGCATGAGCCCGAACGCCGTCTCCGCCCTTGCCTACCGTGCCCGCGAGGGGCTGCGCGCCGCCTACCTCGAGAGCCACGCGGCCACGACGACCGACGACACCTGCCGTCGTGTCACCCCCCTGCTCGGCGGCTACGTCCGTCAGACGCTGTCGCCGCGCGACACGGCGAAGGTCGACGAGCACCTCGACGGCTGCCGCCGGTGCACCGGGGTCCACCTCGAGCTCGTCGAGGTCAACCAGAACCTGCGCGGGCTCCTCGCCCCCGCCGTCCTGGGTCCGGCTGCCGCCGGCTACCTCGGGGCGACGGGCGTCGCGGCCACCGCGATCGCCGGCGCCGGGAGCCTGGCGGCCGGCAGCGCGATGGCCTCGGCCGGGTCCGCGGCGGCCAGCGGCACGGCAGCCACGAGCGTGGCGGCGGGCGGCGGGTTCGTCGCCGCCGGCGGGTACGCGGGTGCGTCCATGCTCACGTCGGCCGTCGTCGCCCAGGTCGCGCGCGTGGCCCTGGTCCCCGCGCAGGCCGCCGCCGCGACCGCCGCCACCGTCGGCACGCCCGCGGTCGTCGCCACGACGGTGGTCACGGGCGCGCTCACCACCGGGGTCGTGGTCGGGGGCACCGACCTCGTGCGGTCCGACCAGCCCTCGGTCGTGGCGTCGGCCTCCCCCACCCCGACGCCCTCGCCCGAGCCCGGCACCGCCCCGCCGGTGTTCGCCACCCCGACACCGGAGCCGTCGCAGGAGGCAGGGTCCGCCGACCCCGCGCCGGTCGAGGAGCCGAGCACCGCACCCACCACGCCACCGACCACGGCGCCCGACGGGGTCGAGCCGACACCCGGCTCGGAGCCGACGCCCGGCGCCACCCCGGCCCCCGGCGAGACGGCGGGGCCAGAGCCGTCGCCCACCCCCCCCTCGGTGACCAACGACAGCACCTACCTGCAGCGGCGCATCATCGTGCCGATCACCGCCGACGGCGGCACCAACCCCGTGGCACGCACCGTCACGATCTCCATCGCCTTCGACCGCTCCGCGACCTTCCGGGGCGTGCCGGGCGGCGGCTGGACGTGCGACGCGTCGCGCAACGACCGCATCACCGCCCTCAGCTGCAGCAGGCTGATGCCGGCCGGCCAGGGCGGCACCTTCCCCTTCAAGGTGGCCGGCGCGGCCCCGGCCGGCACGATCCGCATCACCGCCCCCGAGGACCCGCGCTCGGACAACGACACCGTGCGCTTCAGCTCGGGCAGCTGGATCCTGCCGCTCTGACCTGCGCGCTGGATCACGATGCGCCTCCGCGCTGGATCACGATGCGCCTCCGCGCTGGCGTTGTGGAACCTGGCGACGTTGGCATGATGGGTCCATGACCGTCCTGCGCACCCTCGCCCGTCCCCTGCTCGCGTCGATGTTCGTGTACGGGGGTGTGAACGCCCTGCGCCACGCGTCGGCCATGGGCCCCAAGGCCGAGCCCGTCGCCGACGCGCTCGGACGCACCGCGCCGCAGCTCCAGACGTCGCCGACGAATCTCGTCCGCGTGAACGGCGCCGTGCACGTCGTCGCGGGCGCGGCGCTGGCCACCGGTCACTTCCCGCGCCTCTCGGCGGCCGTGCTCGCCGGCACCCTCGTCCCGACCACCGCGGTGGGGCACCCGTTCTGGAACGAGTCCGACCCGGCGTCGCGGCAGAACCAGACGATCCACTTCCTCAAGAACGTCTCGCTCATCGGCGGCCTGCTCATGAGCACGCTCGACCCCGACCCGCACAAGAAGTTCATCGGCACCCGCGCCAAGAACAAGGTCGTCGACGCAGCCGACGCCGTCGCGGAGCGCATCGACGACCTGCGTCCGTGAGCGCGACGGCCGTGGTCGCCGCGCGCTGCGGCGCCACGGCCCGTCCCCACTAGAGTGGCGCGTGATGAACGCCCCGCTGCCCTGGCTCGCCCCCACCCGAGACACGCCCGTCGACGCGCAGGTCCTCGTGCCCGGCTCGAAGTCGCTGACCAACCGGGCCCTCGTGCTGGCGGCGCTCGCCGACGGTCCGTCGACGCTGACCCGGCCGCTGGGCTCCCGCGACACGCAGCTCATGGCGGCCGCCCTGACGTCGCTCGGCGCGCAGGTCGAGAAGGACGGCATGACCTGGCGGGTCACCCCGCTCGACCGCACCAGCACCGCGCCCGTCAGCGTCGACTGCGGGCTGGCCGGCACCGTCATGCGCTTCGTCCCGCCCCTCGCCGCGCTGCGGTCCGCGCCCGCGACCTTCGACGGCGACCCGCACGCCCGTCGGCGGCCCATGGGCCAGACGATCGCCACCCTCCGCGCCCTCGGCGTCGAGGTCGACGACGAGGGCCGAGGTGCCCTTCCCTTCGTCGTGCGCGGCACCGGCGTGGTCGAGGGCGGCCCGCTCGAGGTCGACGCGTCGGCCTCCAGCCAGTTCGTGTCGGCGCTCCTGCTCGCAGCACCCGCCTTCGCGAACGGCCTCGACCTGCGCCACGTCGGCGCGACCCTCCCGTCGCTCCCGCACGTCGAGATGACCGTGCACGAGCTGCGCCGCCGCGGCGTCGAGGTCGACGACTCCACCCCCGACCGGTGGGTCGTCGCGCCCGGGCCGATCCGTGCCCTCGACGTCGAGATCGAGCCGGACCTCTCCAACGCGGGCGTCTTCGTCGCCGCCGCTGTCGCCACCGGCGGACGCATGCGAGTCCGTGGCTGGCCCGAGCGGACGCAGCAGGCCGGCGACGCGTGGCGCGCGCTCGTCGAGGCGTTCGGCGGCAGCGTCGAGCGCGACGGGGCCGACCTCGTCTTCCACGGTGGCTCCAGCATCCAGGGCGTCGACCTCGACCTGCACGACGTCGGCGAGCTGACGCCTGTGGTGGCGGCCCTCGCGGCGCTCGCCGACGGCCCGTCACGGCTGCGGGGCGTCGCGCACCTGCGGGGCCACGAGACCGACCGTCTGGCAGCCCTCGCGACCGAGCTGAACCGGCTGGGCGGCGACGTCACCGAGACCGAGGACGGCCTCGAGATCCGACCGCGCCCCCTGCACGGAGCGATCTTCGAGACCTACGACGACCACCGCATGGCGCACGCGGCCGTGGTCCTCGCGCTGCGCGTGCCGGAGCTGTTCGTCGAGAACGTCTCGACCACGGTGAAGACGTACCCGAACTTCGCGCCGGTGTGGGAGCGGCTGGTCGCGTGAGGCAGGACGACGAGCACGCCGGGTTCGACCGACCGCGTCGTCGCACGCGTCCGCGCACCAAGGACCGCCCGTCCTACGACGACGCCCCCGTGGCACGGGTCGTCACGATCGACCGCGGCCGCTACACGCTGCGCCTGCTCGACACGACGCCGGAGGAGCCGCTCGTCACCGCCATGAAGTCCCGGCCGCTCGGCCGTCAGGGCGTCGTGGTCGGCGACGAGGTGCGGGTCGTGGGCGACGTCAGCGGCGACACCGGAACGCTGGCCCGGATCGTGGAGGTGCTCCCCCGCCGCACCGTGCTGCGTCGCACGGCCGACGACGACGACCCGATCGAGCGCGTCGTCGTCGCCAACGCCGACCAGCTCGTCGTCGTGACGGCCCTGGCCGACCCGCCCCCGCGGCCCGGGCTCATCGACCGCTGCCTCGTCGCCGCGTTCGAGGCCGGCATGGAGCCGCTCGTGTGCCTCACGAAGTCAGACCTCGGCCCCGCCGACCCCATCCTCGACCTGCTCCGTCCCCTCGACGTGCGCGCCGTCGTCACCCGACGGGGCGCGGACGGGCTCGAGAACCTCGACGAGCTGCGCGAGGCGATCGCCGGCCGCGTCAGCGTGTTCATCGGGCACAGCGGCGTCGGCAAGTCGACGCTGGTCAACGCCCTGGTCCCCGGGACGGGCCGCGCGGTGAGCCACGTGAACGAGGTGACCGGCCGCGGTCGGCACACGTCGACGTCGGCGCTCGCGATCGAGCTCGACGACGCCACGACCGGTGGGCGCGGTGGATGGATCATCGACACGCCGGGCTTCCGCTCGTTCGGGCTCGCGCACGTCGAGGTCGCCGACGTGCTGCGGGCGTTCCCCGACCTCGACGACGCGAGCCGCGACTGCCCGCGGGGGTGCACCCACGCCGCGACCGAGCCGGAGTGCGCGCTGGACCTCGCCGTGGCCGCAGGCACCGTGCCGGCAGCCCGGGTGGAGTCGTTCCGACGCATCGTGGCGGCGAAGGACACCACCAGCTGGTGAGCCGGCGCCGGTCCGGGTCACCCGACCAGGACGACGAGCACCGGCACGAGCAGCGCCGTCACGGCGAGCAGCACGACACCCAGCACGCGCAGCACCCGCACGTCGCGTGCGAGCACGAGCGCCAGCGCGGGCAGGCCGACCGAGACGACCGCACAGCCCAGCAGGAACAGGTCCGCCCGTCGACGGTCGTCCGCGTCGGGCGGCTCGCCCATGAGGGTCAGGCTGCTGACGAACGCGAGGGCGCCGAGCCAGGGCCCGACCGGCCACGCGAGCAGCGCGAGACCCGCCACCAGCCGCCGACCTCGGCTGCTCCTGCTCACCTGCTCCCCCTCACCTGCTCCACCGCCGCCACGGTAGTGCCACGCGGCACCGGTCACCCCTGGCCACGTCGGGCGCGTCGGGCGTCGCCGTTACCCTGCGAACATGACGCACTCCTGGAACGACGACGTGCGGCTCGCGCACGTGCTGGCCGACACCGCCGACAACCTGTCGATGGACCGGTTCGGCGCGATCGACCTCGAGGTGTCCACCAAGCCCGACATGAGCTACGTGACCGAGTCCGACCAGGCGGTGGAGGCGGCCATCCGCCGCGTCCTCAAGTCGGCCCGCACGCGCGACGTCGTCCTCGGCGAGGAGCAGGGCGAGGAGCTCGGCTCCACGGGCTCCCACGAGCGCCGCTGGATCATCGACCCGATCGACGGCACGTCGAACTTCGTCCGCGGCGTCCCGGTGTGGGCCACGCTCGTGGCGCTGGAGGAGGACGGTGAGATCGTCGCCGGCCTCGTCTCCGCCCCGGCGCTGGGCCGGCGGTGGTGGGCCTCCAAGGGCGCGGGCGCCTACACCGGCAAGTCGTTCATGCACGCCCGGCAGATCCGTTGCTCGCAGGTCTGCGACCTCTCGGCCGCCTCGCTGTCGTTCAGCTCGGCACCGTCCTGGGAGCAGATCGACAAGGCCGACGCCTTCTGGGCGCTCGCGCGACGCTGCTGGCGCACCCGCGCGTACGGCGACTTCTGGTCCTACATGCTGGTGGCCGAGGGAGCCGTCGACATCGCCGCGGAGCCCGAGCTGAAGCTGTGGGACATGGCTGCCCTCGACGTCATCGTCCGGGAGGCAGGCGGTCGGTTCACCGCCCTCGACGGCACCGACGGACCGTGGGGCGCGAACGCCGTCGCCACGAACGGGCGGCTGCACGACGCGGCGATGGCCTACCTCGGGCACTTCCCCGACGACTCGAGCGACGACGACGGCGCCGACGAGGACGACGTGGCAGGCGCGAGCGACGGTCGCGGCACGGACCGCCCGTCGTCGGGCGGCACGGTGAGCCGGATCGACTTCTCCCGCTCCCGCGGTGGCTCCGATGCGACCTGAGCCTGCGGAGCGCGACGGTCGTGGCTGACGACCGTCTCCGCATCCCCGACGAGGAGCTGACCTGGAGGTTCAGCCGGTCGTCGGGTCCTGGCGGTCAGCACGTGAACACCAGCGACACCCGCGTCGAGGTGACGTGGGACCTGCGCCGCTCGCGAGCGCTCTCGGACGCGCAGCGCGTGCTCGCCGAGGAGCGGCTGCGAACCCGTCTCGTCGACGGGACCCTCACCCTCGCCTCCTCGCAGTACCGCTCGCAGCACCGCAACCGGGAGGCCGTCCGCGTGCGTCTCGAGCAGCTCGTGGCCGCCGCGGTGGTGCCCCCGCGCCCCCGGCGCGCCACCCGCCCGACCCGCGCCTCGCAGCGTCGTCGCGTGGACGCGAAGAAGCGCCGGGGCGACGTCAAGCGGACACGACGACGGCCCGGGCCGGGCGACGCCGGCTGAGCCGCGGGTCAGTCGTGGGGTTCAGTCGGGCCGGTCGTGGTCGCCCTGCTCGTCGCCACCCGCGCCCGGCGCCGTCTGCGTCTCGTCGTCGGCCTGCCCCGGCTCGGTCTCGCCGCGGTGGGGGTCGGCGCCGTCGACCTCGCTCGTGCCCTCGGGCTGCTCGGCCAGCGGCGGTGCGGGGACGTCGGGCGAGAGGCTCGGGCCCGCGTCCTGCGGCACGTCGGGCCCGGGCGGGTCGTTCGGCACGCCGGGATCGTCGGCCTCGACCTCCTGGCCGGGCTGGTGGGCCTGCTCGCTCATGCTGTCCTCCGTCGGGTCGGCCATCCGTCCATCCTGGCCCCGCCTGCTCCCCCGCGCGACCGCGGACCGCGTCAGCCGTCGCGCAGCCTGCTGACGGCGACGATGCGCTGGTCGAGGTCGGCCAGCTCGTCGAGGATGTCGCGGGCCGCCCACACCCGGTCCTCCCACCGCCCACGGCGACGGTCGCCGAGTCCGCGCGGCGCCGGCTCCAGGATCTGCACGGCGTGCAGGGCGTCGACGGCCGCCCCCACCTCGTCGCGCTCGAGGCCCAGCGAGTCCGCGAGACCGAGGACCGTCACCGTGGGGTGCTCCGGCAGCGCGATCAGCACGCGGTGCACCGGCGAGCCCCGGCGGACGGGACCCAGCCGGGCGTCCCAGTCGGTGCGGATCTCGTGGAGGTGCGTGGCCGTGCGCCGGCTCTCGTGGGTCGCGACGATGACGGCGGCGGTGAGCATGGCGACGATCGGGCGCGCCAGGCCCTCGCGGTAGTCGCCGAGCGCGTCGAAGTAGCTCTCACGGTGGGCGACGAGCGCCGACGCGAGCGGGACCGTGAGGTGCCGGGTCACGCGCCGGCGACGCAGCACCGCGTGGACGAGCGTCCGCCCGATCCGACCGTTGCCGTCGACGAACGGGTGGATCGACTCGAACTGGGCGTGCACGACGGCGGCCTGGACCAGCACCGGCACGTCGTCGCGGTTGGCGAAGGCGACGAGGTCCTCCAGCAGCCCGGGCACGAGGTCGGGCGGTGGCGGCACGTACAGCGCGTTGCGCGGCGTGTAGTCCGATCCCCCGATCCAGTTCTGCACGGTCCGGAAGCGACCGGCGTGGTGCTGCTGGTCGACGCTGCGCCGAAACAGCACCGCGTGCGCGTCGCGCAAGGACGTCAGCCCGATGACGCCGGAGACGTCGGCCTGGGTCACGACGTCGGCCAGGGCGTCGGTGGCGGCTGCCATCGAGACCGCCGACGCGCTGGAGCGCGCGCCCAGGACGGCGCGACCGTAGTCGACGAGGCTGGCCTCGACGTCCTCGATCTTCGACGAGGCGACGGACTCGGTGCGCAGCAGCAGCTGGTTCAACGAGCGCAGACGCCGCCCGTGGCTGCCGTCGAGCTGACGCAGCCCGGCCAGGGCGTTCGCCATCGACGTGGCCAGCGGACGGTCGGCGACGTGCTCCGCCTCCGCGATGCGCGGAGGCACCCGGACCTCGATGCTGCGCAGCAGCCGGTCGGCGCGCGGACCACGCTCGACCTGCTGTCGCCACGGCACCTCGACGCGGGCGTGCGGCGCCCAGTCCCGCTCCGCGTCGTCCACGGGCTCATTCTCCCGGTCTCCCCACCCGCGTCCGTCCGAGGGTCGGCGTGCGGCGGAGTGAACCAGTTCATGGCGAAGTTGTTCAGCCCGACGTGCCGGTGAACAACTTGTGCTTTAGATTGGGAGTTACCCCCACCCACCCCTGCGCGACAGGAGCCGGACATGTCGACCTTCCCCACCCCCACCGTCACGTTCCACGCCGTGCGCGACGCCGCCACGGTCCGCGCCGTCGTCGAGGCCATCGGCGCCCTCGGTCGTCCGGGGCTGCGCGCCCTGGGCACGAGCACGGGTCACGGCGACGTGGTGGCCATCGAGGCCGACAACGTGGGCGACGCATTCCGCGGCAGCGGCATCGTCCGACTCATCGACCCTCGCTCGCGCCGGCTCGACCACGCCCAGCCCGAGCGTCAGCGCGGCGCCCTCGCGCAGCAGGACCGCGTCGCGGGCTGACACCCACGCGAGCACGACAGCGCCGCCATGGCCCGGAGGCCGTGGCGGCGCTGTCGCGTGGTCCCGACGCGGGTCAGGCGGGAGCAGGAGCCAGGCTGAGCTCGCGGCGACCGTCCCAGATCGGCGCGGCGAGGGCCTCGTCGTACTCGGCACGCAGCTGCGTGACGAGCTCGGCGACCGACCGACGCTGGTCGATCGCGCCGACCCCCTGTCCGGAGCCCCAGATGTCACGCCAGGCCTTCGCCTTCGGCTGGTCGTCATCGTCACCCGTGCCGAAGTCCATGGCCGTGGGGTCGGACTCCGGCAGCGCGTCGGGGTCGAGACCGGCGGCGACGATGCTGCCGCGCAGGTAATTGCCGTGCACGCCGGTGAAGAGGTTGCTGTAGACGATGTCGGCAGCCGACGACGACACGATCATGTCCTTGTACTCCTCCGCGGCGTTCGCCTCGTGCGTCGAGAGGAACGCGCTGCCGACGTAGGCGAGGTCGGCCCCGGCCACCTGGGCGGCCAGGACCGAGCGCCCGTGCGCGATGGCGCCCGAGAGCAGCACCGGACCGTCGAACCAGCGTCGGATCTCGCGCACCAGGGCGAACGGCGACTGGGTGCCGGCGTGGCCACCGGCTCCCGCAGCCACGGCGATCAGCCCGTCGGCGCCCTTCTCGATCGCCTTGTGCGCGAACCGGTCGTTGATCACGTCGTGCAGGACGATGCCGCCGTAGGAGTGGACGGCCTCGTTCACGTCCTCCCGAGCGCCGAGCGAGGTGATGACGATCGGCACCTGGTGGTCGACGCAGAGCTGGAGGTCGTGCTCGAGCCGGTCGTTGGACCGGTGGACGATCTGGTTCACGGCGAACGGCGCGACCGGGCGGTCGGGGTTCGCAGCGGCGAACGACGCGTTCTGCTCGGTGATCTGGCTGAGCCAGTCGGTCAGCAGCGACGCCGGGCGAGCGTTGAGGGCGGGGAACGAGCCGACGATGCCGGACGTGCACTGGGCCACGACCATCTCGGGCCCGGACACGATGAACATCGGCGACGCGACGACGGGCAGGCTGAGCGGACGGCGCAGGATCTCGGGCAGGGCCACGGGGGTCTCCTCGGGACTCGGCGGGTGGGCACGACGACCCGGCCCGCTGGCGAACTATGCAACTGATTGCATACAGTGAGACCACCCTAGCGGGGGCCGCAGCCCGCGGCACCCCCGCGTGACGCAGCCCACACCCGAGGCACCAGAGGAGCACGATGAGCCCGTCCCCCGACCGTCCCGCCGCCGTCGACGCCTGGCACGAGGTCGTGCGCACCGGTGACCTCGAGCGGCTCGACGCCCTGCTCGCCGACGCCGTCGTCTTCCGCTCGCCGGCCGTCCACACGCCCCAGGAGGGCCGGGCCACGACGACGCTCTACCTGCGCGCCGCGCTCGAGGTGCTCGGACCGCACCTGGCCTACCACCGCCAGCTGTGGGACGAGGAGTCCGCGGTGCTGGAGTTCACCACCGAGGTGGGCGGCAAGCAGGTGCACGGCGTGGACATGCTGCGCTGGGGCCCCGACGACCGGCTCGTCGAGTTTACCGTGATGGTGCGACCTCTCCAGGGCCTGACCGCCCTCGTCGAGGAGATGGGCGCGACCCTGCGTCGACTGGCCTGACACCGGCACGCTGCTCCCACCGGCGGTCGGTTGACCTGTGCAGGGGCCGCCAGGTCGCTTACGGTGACGTCATGGGACTGCGCGAGATCAACGCGGCGCGCACCCGGCAGCTGCTCGCCACGACCGCGATGCAGATGTTCCTCGAGCAGGGCTACGAGTCGACGACCTTGGAGGACGTGGCCCAGCGTGCCGGCGTCGGCATCTCGACCCTGTACCGCTACTTCCCGACGAAGGAGCAGCTCGGGACGGCGTTCCTCGGCGACCCCGGACTCATGGCCGACGAGCTGACCGGCCGGCCCGCCGAGGAGGACACGGAGACGGCCCTGGGGCACGCGCTCGTGGCCCTGCTCGAGCACACCCGAGGCGCGAACCCCTACTCCGACCGCTTCCGCGAGCTCACCGACGCCAACGCACGGCTGCACGGACGCCTCCTCGAGTGGCTCTCCGAGGCCTACGAGCAGCTGTGCGTCGCCCTGGCTGCGCGGCGTGGGGTCGCGGCCGACGACGTGGGCGTCGCCGCGACGGCCTGGATGGCCGTCTTCGTGCTGAAGCAGGTCGACGACCGGCGCGGCGAGGAGGACGGTCCGACCCTCGCCCGCCGCGTGATGACCAGCCTGTCGGCAGCGCCGCTGCTCACCCCACAGTCGCCCGCGGACCCCACGTGACCCCTCGTTTGGCACGATCGACCCCATGAGACCTGGGGACCTCGGCGGCGCGGGCGGTCGCGCGCCGGCCGCCGACGCGACCCTGGGCGAGGCGACCGCGCTGGTGCTGCAGCACTGCGACCGGCAGGCACAGGGCCCCGAGACGGACGCGACCGTCGTCGCCGCCGTCGTGGGCGTCGAGCGCGTGGCCGGCATCCTCGGCACCACCGACGCCGACACGCTGCGCCTGGCCGTGCTGGAGGCGCTCGAGCACGACGGCGACGACGCGCCGGGCGAGGTCGCCCGCGTCGTCCTCGAGCTGGTGCGGACGATCGGCCTCGCCCTGCCCCGCCGCTCGAGCGCGTGGCCGGCCGACGCGACGGTGCTCAACCCCGAGACGGGCGGCCACAAGATCGCGACCGACCTGTCCATGCTGCGCGCGGCGATCCGCGCGGCGCGGACGTCGTACGAGGGCCTGCCCTACTACCGCGACCGCTACGGCGACCGCGGGGCACGCTTCTCGGTGTCGGACTCCAGCTGGATCGTGCACCTCGTCGCCGCACCGGAGGCCGTGGCGGTGCAGCAGGTGTTCTGGCTGGCCGACATGCTCGCGACCCGCGGGATGCCGACCTGGCTGATGGAGCTGCACCTCGACACCATGGCCGAGGAGCTGATGTCGAGCGACCTGCCGACCGGCGCCCTGCCGCACGCGGTGGCCGCCCTCGCGGCCCGTCGCCGACCGCACGTGCCCGACGTCGCGCTCGAGCGCGCCGAGACCCTCGTCGCCGAGCGCGTGGACGCACCGCCCACGACACCGGTCGGCCGACTCCTGGCCGCAGCCGCCGCCGACGTCCGCTCGGGCGCGTCGCGCAGCAGCGCCCCGCTCGTCGACTGGGTGGCCGACCCCGTCCGCACCAGCGCGGAGGACGCCGCGGTGCTGCGGGGGCTCCACGACCACCTCTCCCGGCACGGCACGACCCGGTAGGGCTGCCGCCGGCCCGTACAGGCTGGACAGCACAGGCTGGTCCCCACGGCCTGGCCCGTCGTGCGGCAGGATCACCGGGTGGACATCCGACCCGACCTGCTCGAGCTCCTCGCCCGACGCGCGCTCACCGAGGACACCGCCCGCCCCGAGGCCGTGGCGCGCTTGCACCGCCGCGGGGGCCGCACGGCACGCGAGAACGTCGCCGCGCTGGTCGACCCGGGCAGCCTGGTCGAGTACGGCCGGTTCGTGACCGCGGCGCAGACCGACCGGCGCAGCGACGACGACCTGCTCGACCGCACGGTGGCCGACGGCATCGTCGGCGGGCTCGCGACGATCGACGGTCACGCCTGCGCCGTCCTGTCCTACGACTACCTCGTGATGGCCGGCACGCAGGGCATGCGCGGGCACGCCAAGACCGACCGGTTGCTCGACGTCGTGGCCCGTCTCGGCCTGCCGACGGTGTTCTTCGCCGCGGGCGGCGGAGGACGCCCCGGCGACACCGACATCCCGCTGGCGTCGGCGCTCGACGTACCGACGTTCGCGGCGTGGGCGCGCCTGTCGGGGCGGGTCCCGCGGGTGGCCGTCGTGGACGACAACTGCTTCGCCGGCAACGCGGTCGTGGCCGGCACGGCCGACCTCGTGGTGGCCACGTCGCGGGCGTCGCTCGGCATGGGCGGGCCGGCGATGATCGCCGGCGGAGGCTTGGGCGACGTCGAGGCCGCGGACGTCGGCCCGATCGACGTGATGACCGCCAACGGCGTGGTCGACGTAGTGGCCGAGGACGACGAGGCGCCGCAGGTGGCGCGGAAGCTGATCGGCTACTTCCTCGGCCGACGCGACGACTGGACCGCCGGCGACCAGTCGGTGCTGCGGGACGTGGTCCCGGCCGGCGAGCGTCGCGCGTACGACCCGCTGCCGGTGCTGGAGACGGTGTTCGACGAGGACACCGTGCTGCCGCTGCGCCCCACGTTCGCGCCGGAGCTGGTGACGGCCCTGGCCCGGCTGGAGGGACGGACGGTCGGCGTGCTCGCGAACGACTCCCGCCACGTGGCCGGCGCGATCACGGCCGACGCGGGTGACAAGGCGGCCCGGTTCCTGCAGCTCTGCGACGCGCACGGCTTCCCCGTGGTCTCGTTCGTGGACACCCCGGGCATGATGGTCGGCCCCGAGGCCGAGCGCACCGCGATGGTGCGGCACTGCGCGCGGCTGCTGGTGGCGGGCGCCTCGCTGCAGGTACCGATGATCGGCGTCGTGCTGCGGCGGGCCTACGGACTCGGCGCGCAGGCGATGCTCGGCGGCAGTCTGCACGAGCCCTTGATGACGGTGGCGTGGCCCGGTGCGCACCTCGGCGCGATGGGTCTGGAGGGCGCCGTGCGGCTGTCGATGCGCAAGGAGCTCGAGGCGCTCGCCGACGAGGAGGAGCGCGAGCGCATGGTGCGCGAGCTGACCGCGCTGGCGCAGGCGCACGCGTCGGCGCTGAACGTCGCGCGGCACGGCGAGATCGACGACGTCGTCGACCCGGCCGAGACCCGTGATCTGCTCGCCCGCCTGGTGGAGGCCGCCGACCGCGACGGCCGGCTCGTCGGCTCGGGTCGCACCGTCGACACCTGGTGAGCCGGGCCCGGCCCGGCGGGGGTGCCGGGCCGTGGGCGGCAGATGGCCTGGTCCGGCGGGGGTGCCGGGCCGTGGGCGGCTAGATCACTCTGCACCGCTGCGACACCGGGGCCGGTCGGTCCTGCGCCGACCGGCCCCACCTCTCCCCCGTCCGTCAGCCCACCGCCGTCAGCCCTTGACGCAGAGCAGGGTGGTGAGCCGCGCCTCGACCGACACGAGGTCGGTCTGCGCCGCGATGACGGACTCGAGGTCCTTGTACGCCGCCGGGATCTCGTCGACCACGCCGAGGTCCTTGCGGCACTCGACGCCCGCGGTCTGGGCGACCAGGTCGTCCGCCGTGAACGTCTTGCGGGCCCGGGTGCGCGACATCCGGCGTCCCGCACCGTGCGACGCCGAGCAGTAGGACTGCTCGTTGCCGAGCCCCCGCACGACGTACGAACCGGTGCCCATCGATCCCGGGATCAGGCCGTAGTCGCCCGTACCCGCGCGGATGGCGCCCTTGCTGGGTGACCACCAGGTCGACGTCGTCGTACCGCTCCTGCGCCACGTAGTTGTGGTGGCAGGAGATCGCGCGGTCGTACGCCACGTCGCGACCGCGGGCCCCGAAGTACGTCGTGACGACCTCGCGGACGAGCGCCATCATGACCGCACGGTTGCGCGCGGCGTAGTCCTGCGCCCAGTACAGGTCGCGCAGGTACGCCTGCATCGGTGCGGTGCCGGCGAGGAAGACGGCGAGGTCGCGGTCGGGCAGGTCCAGGTTGTGGTCCAGGCCCTTCGCGGCCGCGATGTGCCGCTCCGCCAGCTCCTTGCCGATGTTGCGCGACCCTGAGTGCAGCATGAGCCACACCCGTCCGCCGTCGTCCGACGTCACCTCGATGAAGTGGTTGCCGCCGCCGAGGGAGCCCATCTGCTTCATGGCCTTCGACTCGCGGTCGCGGACCGTCTCGTGCAGGTCGCCGAACCCGGCCCAGAACGTGTCCCAGCCGGCCCCGGCCCCGCCGAGACCGAGCCGGTCGACGTCGGGGGCGACGTCGTGCGCGTGGAAGCCCACCGGGACGGCGCGCTCGATCTCGTGGCGCAGGCCCCGCAGGTCCTCCGGGAGGTCCTCGGTGGTCAGGTCGGTGCGGACCGCCGTCATGCCGCAGCCGATGTCGACCCCGACGGCGGCCGGCGACACGGCGTCGCGCATGGCGACGACGGAGCCGACGGTCGCGCCCTTGCCGAGGTGCACGTCGGGCATGACGCGCAGGCCGTGGACCCACGGCAGGCGCGAGATGGTGCGCAGCTGCGCGAGGGCAGCGTCCTCGACGTCGGCCGGGTCGGCCCACATCAGCGTGTCGGCGACGGCACCGGGCAGGCGCGTCGGGAACGCCGTGGCGTCGGGCGGGATGGTCGTGGTGGTCATGGTGGGTCGCCTCCTCGGGCGGTGGGTGTCGATGTGGGGGTGGTGGCGGGTGTGCCGGGTCTCCCCGGGAGGGCTCGAACCTCCGACCTCCCGGCTCGCGACCGGGGGCTCTGTCCAGCTGAGCTACGGAGAGGGGGCTGCCCGACGGCGTGGTGCGGACGCCGTCAGGCAGCGGTCTGGGGCGTCGGCCGCGAGCGGCTCCCCCTCGGCCTGCCCCTGGTGGGGACCGAGGCCAGCGGGGTGCCGTCGGCGAGCAGCACCCCGCCCCAGACACCGCTCTCGGACCTCGCGGTCGCGAGGGCGAGGCAGGTGTCCCGGAAGGTGCACGTCCCGCAGACCGCCTGGGCGGCGAGCAGCTGGCCGTCGTCGCTCGGGAAGAACAGCTCGGGGTCCTGGCCCGCGCACGCCCAGTCGTCCGCGAGGGCGCGCGGCGTCGGGTGGGCGAAGGCCGCGACCACGCCGTGCGTGGTCAGGACCGACGCGACCGTGCTCTCGGTGCGCGCCACGGTCCTGGCGCGGGTCCTGCCGTTCTGCGTCTCCATCGGTGGTCACCTCCCGGGTGGGTCGTCGGTGCGTGCTGGGGTCGTGCCTGCTGCGGCACGGGTCGGGGTCGGGTCCGGATCTGGTGGGATGGGTCCGGACATGCGAAGGGGCCGCCCCCTCGAGTCGTCTGACTCGCTGGAGCGGCCCCGGCCGGTGCAGGGTGCACCTAGGTCATGGGTCGCTCCGTCGCGGGCAGCTTCTGGCCTCGCGGGTCCTGGTCCTCGAGGGAGACGTGCTGCGAGACCACGAAGGCAGCGTGCAGCGCGCGCGCGGCCCAGGGGCCGGTCGCTTCGAGGCTGCTGCGATACGTGGTCACGGGTGGTCTCCTGCTGCGAGGTGAGGGGTGGCCGAGTGGCGCACCGGGGACCACCGTAGGGGGCGCGGCGCGTCGTCGCCAAGCGATTAACCGAGCCGGTGCCGTGAGCGGGCCCGACGCACCACGCCCGGCGCGGTGCGCGGGGCGGCCCTAGGCTCGTGGACATGGCCACTCTCGTCCTGCTGCGGCACGGCCGCACGACCGCCAACGCCTCCGGTGTGCTCGCCGGGCGGACGCCCGGGGTACTGCTCGACGACCACGGACGCGACCAGGTCGCGCGTGCGGGCGAGCGGCTCACGGACGTGCCGCTGGCGGCCGTGTACTCGAGCCCGATGGAGCGATGCCGCGAGACGAGCGCAGCCGTCCTGGCCCACCAGGACCCCTCGATCGTGCTGCGGGTCGAGGAGGCCGTCAGCGAGTGTGACTACGGGTCCTGGCAGGGACGACCGCTGAAGGAGCTGGCGCAGGAGCCGCTGTGGAAGGTCGTGCAGTCGCAGCCGTCGGCCGCCGTGTTCCCCGGTGGTGAGTCGATGACGACGATGCAGGCGCGCGCGGTCGAGGCCGTGCGGCGGATCGACGCCGAGGTGGAGGCCGAGCACGGCGCGTCCGCGGTCTGGGTGGCCGTCAGCCACGGCGACATCATCAAGGCGGTGCTGGCCGACGCGCTCGGGATGCACCTCGACCTCTTCCAGCGCATCCAGGTCGACCCGGCGTCGATCTCGATCGTGCGCTACACCGAGGCCCGTCCCTACGTGCTGGCCCAGAACACCCACGCCGGCGACCTCGGCTGGCTGCGCCCGGCCGCCGACGCCACGGCCACCGACGCGGTGCCCGGCGGGGGTGCCGGGCCCCGGGGTCCGGAGGCCGGATCCGAGGACGGGACGGCGACGCTGGACGCCCTGGACGACGGACCGGCGGAGCTGGCGGGCCCGGGCCGCTCCTGACGTCGCCGCGCGGCGGTGCGTGGCGACGGACCCTAGAGTGGAGGCATGGCCACCATCGTCCACGGATTCGACTGGCCCGACCGTTTCGTCGTCGGCACGGTCGGCTCACCCGGCGCACGCACGTTCTACCTGCAGGCGAGGGCCGGTCGTGAGCTCGTGAGCGTGGCGGTCGAGAAGGAGCAGTCGGCGGTGCTCGCCGACCGGCTCGACGAGGTGCTCGACGAGCTGATGGCCGAGGACGGCAACCCGTTCAGCATCCCGGCGAGCGCTCCGGACGGCCTGGCCGACCACGAGCCGCTCGACCAGCCGGTGGAGGAGCAGTTCCGCGTCGGGGCGATGGGCCTGGGATGGGACCCCTCGACCGCGCAGATCGTCATCGAGGCGTTCCCGGTGCTCGACGTGGAGGCGGAGGCCGACGCCGAGGGCGTGGTCGAGGTCGACCCGCCGGAGGCTCTGGTCGTCCGCATCCCGGTCGGCAGCGCCCGCGCGTTCGCCCAGCGGACCCGCGAGGTGGTCTCGGCAGGCCGTCCGGCGTGCCCGATCTGCGAGGTGCCGATGGACTCCCCCGACGACCACGTCTGCGAGCTGCCCGACGAGTTCCGGTGAACGAGCTCCCGTTGTCGGCCGACGTCGAGCCGGCGCTGCTGCACGACGAGCTGGTGCTGACGGGCCGGGTCGTCTCGGCCTCGAACGCGACGTTCGTGGCGACGATCGGCGACGTGCAGGTGGTCTACAAGCCGGTCGCCGGCGAGCAGCCGCTGTGGGACTTCCCCGACGGGCTGCTCGCGCACCGCGAGCTCGCGGCGTACCAGGCGTCGAGGGCCACGGGCTGGGACGTCGTCCCGCCCACCTGGCTGCGCGACGGGCCGCACGGTCCGGGCATGGTGCAGCGCTGGCAGACTAGTGATCCCGACCAGGAGGCCGTGACCATCGTCCGCGCCCGCCGCGTCCCCGACGGCATGCTGCACGTGTTCGACGGAGTCGACGAGCGGGACCGACCGGTCGCCCTCGTGCACGAGGACACGCCGGCGTTGCGGCGGATGGCCGTGCTCGACGTCGTGCTCAACAACGCCGACCGCAAGGGCGGGCACGTGCTGGAGATGGCCGACGGCCACCGCTACGGCGTCGACCACGGCCTGACGTTCCACGCGGAGCACAAGCTGCGGACGGTGCTGTGGGGCTGGCTCGGCCAGCCGCTCACCGACGACGAGCTCGACGGCGTGCGTCGGCTGCGCGCCTCGCTCGACGACGCGACCGGTCTGGGCGGCGTGCTGCCCGACCTGGTCACGGCCGCGGAGGTGCAGGCGTTCGGCGACCGGTGCGACGCCCTGCTGTCCGCCGGCACCTTCCCCGCTCCGCACGGACCCATGCCGGCCGTGCCGTGGCCCCCGTTCTAGGAGGAACCATGACGTCCCCGGACACCTTGCTCGTCGGCTGCGGTCGGCTGGGGGCCGACGTCGGCCTGCGCCTGGCCGCGCTCGGCCACCGGGTGGTCGGCATCCGCAGGCAGGCCGACCAGGTGCCGGCCCCGCTCGTCGGGCTCTCCGCCGACCTGTCGCGCGAGGAGCCGACGTTGCCGGACCTCGACCTCGACCTGCTCGCCGTCGTGCTGACGGCGCGACCGCGCAGCGAGGAGTCCTACCGCGCCACGTACGTCGACGGCATGCTGCGGGCGCTCGACGCCCTCGACCGACAGGGCGCGCGCCCACGACGCGCCGTGCTGGTGTCCTCGACCGCCGTGAACGGCGACGGCGACGACGTGATCACCGAGCAGACGCCTCCGGCGCCCGCCGACGCTCCCGCCGCCGTGCTGCTGGAGGCCGAGCAGGCGTTCCTCGACCGTGTGCCGACCGGCAGCGTGCTGCGCCTGTCCGGCCTCTACGAGGGCACGCCTCGCCTCGCCGACGAGGTGCGCGCTGGCGAGGTGAGCGACCCGCACCGGTGGACGAACCGGATCCACCGCGTCGACGCGGCTCGGGCCGCGGTGCACCTGCTGACCCAGGTCGAGGAGCCGGCGCGCGTCTACCTCGGCACCGACGACGAGCCGGCCCTGCGCGGCGACGTCGCCGCGTTCCTGGCCGAGCGGCTCGGGCTGGGACCCCTGCCTCCCGCCGACCCGGCGCACGGCCACGGCAAACGGATCTCGAACGCCCTGCTGCGCTCCACCGGCTGGACGCCCGACTACCCCACGTACCGCGAGGGGTTCGCGAAGGTCGCCGCCACGCACTGACCCGGCACAGCCACCGCGGAGGTGCCGCCAGCGCCGACCGTTCGCGCTGCCGGTTCGAAGGACCGCGACTAGCGTCGAGAGGGCATCCCACCCGATCCTAGGAGGACCCCCGTGACTACCATCGCCATCGTCGGAGCCGGCCGAGGACTCGGAGCCGCAGTCGCTCGCCGCTTCGGCAAGGAGGGCTTCGCCGTCGCCCTGCTGGCTCGCAACGCCGAGCGCGTCGACGCGCTCGCCGCCGACCTCCAGGCCGAGGGCATCGACGCCCGTGGCTGGACCACGGACGTCCGCGACCCCGACTCGCTCGCCCGGACGCTGGAGCAGGCCAACGAGACGCAGGGCCCGATCGAGGTCCTGCAGTACAGCCCGCTCCCCCAGAAGTCGTTCCTGCGACCGCTGCTGGAGACCACCGTCGACGACACCAAGGGCGCCATCGAGTTCTCCGTCTACGGCCCGATCGCCGCGGTCCACGCCGTGCTGCAGAACATGCGCTTCGTCGGCAAGGGCACGGTCCTGTTCATCAACGGCGGCACGGCGGTGCGCCCCGCGCCGAAGTTCGCCGGCACGTCGCTCTCGTTCGCAGCCCAGTCCGCCTACGCGCAGATGCTGCACGACACGCTCGCCGACGAGGACATCCACGTCGCGCAGCTCGTCATCCCCGGGTCGATCGAGGAGGGTCACCCGCAGAAGGACCCGACGGTCCTGGCGGAGACCCTCTGGTCGATGCACACCGGCCGCGACGAGTTCCGCGTCTTCGCGACCGACATGGACGACGAGGTCTCCGAGACCTCCGACTGACCCTGCGCACCGGGCGCCGGGCTCAGTGGCAGGAGCCCGGCCCGGTGTGGCAGGCCGACGTCGGCTGGGGCTCGACGTCGAGCGAGGGGTTGCGGTCGAAGAACCCGACGGGCTTGAGCCAGAACGAGACGATGTCGGCCGGCATCACCGGCCAGTCCTCGGGCCGCGTGATGTGGTGGATGCCGAACGTGTACCAGAGCACCACGTCGGTGTCGGCGGTCGACCGTCCCTGCTGCACCCACTCCGGCAGGCCGTGGTCGACCCTGCTCTGGTTCACGAACTCCCCGGCGGGCCAGCGCTCCTCGGCGTCGTGCGGGGTCACCCAGACGGTGTGGCCGATCACCTGCGCACGCTGCAGCACCGGCGAGGCGGGATCGAAGAACGACGGGATCGCCCCGCCGGGCACGAGCTTGTAGGAGACGGGCGTGCCGAGCCCGTTGAGCGACTGCTCGTTGACCACCTTCCAGGCGCGCTGGCTCTCCCAGCGGAAGTCGTCGTGACCCTCCACCGCGATCGGCGTGCTCACCTGCCGGATGCCGAGACCGAGCGGGTTGTCCGGGCCGATGGGGTCGACGACCGTCTCGCTGCGCACGACGGTGTTCGTCCGGCCGTCGGGCTCGAGGTCGAGCCGCGCGACCAGGAAGTGCTGGTGGTACGGGGCGTACGTGCGCTCGTCGACGAGCGTCCCGTGCGGGTGCGGCTGGCCCTCCTCGACGTGGGTGACGACCATGATGCCGGTGGCGCGCACCTCGCACTCGATGTTGCCGTCCTCGTAGAAGCGCCAGTAGGTGATGTACTCGTAGTTGGCGACCGTGACGTGGAACGACACGACGAACCGGCGCTGCCGGCGCACCTCGGCGCTGGGTCCGTGAGCACCGTGGTCGACGTGCTTCCAGCCAACCGCACTGTCCTCCTCGTGCAGGCAGATCGCGTTCGCGATGGTGTACGGCTCGCCCGAGCTGTCGTGCAGCACGGCGTCGAGGTAGCGGATCTCGCCGAGGCAGTCGCAGCCCAGCTCGAGCGACTGCGTCATGAAGCCGAGCCCCCACTCGCCGATGTCGAAGGCGGTGCGCCGGTAGTGGTCGATGCTGGGGTCGCGGTAGGGCACGACCATCTCGGCGAAGCTCAGCTGGTGCGCGACCTTGCGCGTACGACCGGCGTCGTCGTAGGTGACGGCGTGCAGCGTCATCCCCTCGCGGTGGTTGAAGCCCACCCGCATGGTCCAGTTCTGCCAGCGCAGCTCGTGCCCGTCGACCTCGAACCCGATGCCCTCGGGCTGGACGATCTCCAGCGGCTTGCGCGGCGGGCGATGACCCTTGAGCCGGTCGGGCACGTGCCGGGGCACGTACTCGCCCATCACGTCGGGGCGCGGCACGCTGTGGGTGTCCTCCACGCGCAGCAGCTCCATGCTGTTGAGGTCGATGACGCAGTGCAGGCCGTTGACCGGTCCGGCGTAGGGGTTGGCACCCTCGGCCGCGCGGACCCACGTGTCGGACCAGCCGATGCGGCGGTCCCGCCACTCCTCGGGCATCACGGCGTCGCCGTAGGTCCAGGTGTCCATGAACACGAGCGAGAGGTCGGTGATGCCCCGCGCCGCCAGCGCGGCGACGACGTGGGGGTGCGCGCGCAGCACGGCGTCGGCCTCCTCCCACTCGTCGACCGTCACGTTCGCCTGCACGCCGGGCACGTGCGCGAAGTGGGTGACGGCGTCCGCGGAGAGGTCGACGCGCGCGCGGAAGGTGCGGTTGGTGGCGCGCTCGAGGCAGATCGCCTCGACCACCCGTGGCGGCACCGTGCCGTCGGCGGCGAATGCGTCGAGCGCCTGCTTCGAGGGCTGGAGGCCCTCGATCGAGCAGTACCGCCAGCCCTCCCCCACGCCGTGCTCGGCGAGGAGCAGGGCCGTGGTCGCGCGGAACTCGTCGGACGTCAGCGGGTCAAGCGGATGGCTCACCTGCCGATCATGCCTGTCAGCAGGGTGCGATGGCGAGGAAAACGTCGCGATGTCACCCGAACGTCACGGAATCGGTACCGCCGACCGCGAGCGACGTGGTCGTCAGCTGGTGGCGGTGTCGTCGGCGGCCCGCAGCCGCCCACTGCCACCGCGGTCCTGCGGACGCGAGCGCCACTGGATCGCGCCGATCGACAGCATCCGCAGCTGCGTGGCGGTCGTCCGCGCCACCTCGCGCTCGAACGCCGGCGTGCCCGGGCCCTGCAGCAGCCGCTCGACCGCCGCGACCATGGCGACGACGATGAGGTTCGCCGACGTGCGGAGGTCGTCGTTGGACCAGTGGACGGCACCCGGCAGGCGGGCGAAGTCGGTCGCGATCTCGGCCTCGAAGAGGTCGAGCTCGTGGCGGATCGCCGCGCGCACGCCCGGCAGACCGCCGACCCGCTCCCGGCTGATGAAGCCGAAGTGCTCGGGATCGGCGCGGACCCGGTCGACCAGGACCTCGACCGACGGGCCGATGACCCCGCCCACCGACGGCTGCGCGGCGCGCACGTCGCGCAGCGTGCGCCGCAGGCTCGAGAACGACTCGTCGACGAGCGCCAGGCCGAGGTCCTCCGCCGACGTGAAGTGCCGGTAGAACGCGGTCGGCGCGATGCCGACCTCACGAGCCACGTGACGCAGCGAGAGGGCCGACAACGAGCTCTGCTCGGTGAGCGTCAGGGCGGCGTCGAGGATGGCCCGACGGGTGCGCTCCTTGCGCTCGGTGCGCGTGGGGAGCGCGACGGGCTGGTCGTCCATGACCCAGATCATACGCACCGGTGGACACGTGACCACCAACGCGACGCCCTGACCTGCACAAACACCGTACGTGCCCGCAGTCACAGCCTCTGGACGTTGACATCCGGGATGTCACATACCGACAGTTGGTGGACAGGTGTCCACCGACACCATCCATCCCGACCCGTGAAGGACAGCGTCCGATGACCTCCACCGCCGCGCTCCCCCCGCTCGCCCAGCGCGTGCTGGGCTCCCGCCTGCTCGCGTCGCTCACCTCCCCGCACGGGGTCGACCACTACCTGCGCCAGATCAACCCGATGTGGGCCGCCACCGACGTCCGCGCCCGCGTCGTCGACGTGACCCGCGAGACCGACGGCGAGCACCCCGTCGCCACCCTGACCCTCGAGCCGACGAGCACGTGGCGCGGACACCGGTCCGGCCAGTACGTGCAGGTCGGGCTCGAGGTCGCGGGCCGTCGCACCACCCGCTGCTTCTCGATCTCCTCCGCCGCGTCGCTGCCCGGCGAGCGGTTCACCATCACGGTGCGCGCGCACGAGGAGGGCATCGTCTCCAAGTACCTCGTCCGCGAGGCCCAGCCCGGCCTGATCCTCCACCTGAGCCAGGCCGAGGGCGCCTTCACGGTGCACGAGAGCGCGGCGACGCCCACGAACAACCACCTCGTCATGATCTCCGGCGGGTCCGGCATCACCCCCGTCATGTCGCACATCCGCACGTTCCTGCGCGACGGCTACGACGGTCACGCCCAGCGCAAGATCACCTTCGTCCACTACGCCCGCTCCCCCGAGGACCAGATCTTCGCCGAGGAGCTGCGCGAGATCGCGGCCGCCGACAACGGCATCACCGTGCACCTGCGCTACGGACCGCACCTGTTCGACGCCGACGAGCTGCGACTCATGGTCGGCGGCGACTACACCGACATGGACACCTGGGTGTGCGGACCCGCCGGTCTGGTCGAGCTCGTGCAGGAGGCGTACGGCGACTCCCCCCGGCTGCGCGTCGAGTTCTTCAAGCCGCCGGCGTTCGCCAAGGACGACGACGCCGAGGGCACCCTCGCGTTCAACCTCGCCGGGTCCACGGCCTCCAACGACGGCTCGAGCATCCTCGAGCAGGCCGAGGCCGCGGGCCTGACGCCGGAGTTCGGCTGCCGCATGGGCATCTGCTTCTCGTGCACGTCGCGCAAGACCGAGGGCACCGTCCGCAACATCCTCACCGGCGAGACCTCCTCGCTGCCCGACGAGGACGTGCGCATCTGCGTCTCGGCCCCCGTCGGCAGCTGCGCCGTCGACCTCTGACCACCGACCTTCACGACCTCCTCATCCCGGAAGGACACGACATGACCACGATCCCGTTCGTCCCTCGCGCCAAGAAGACCAAGACCCGCGCCTCCGACCCGAAGGTGCCGAACCTGACGCCGGAGCAGCTCGAGGCGTTCGGCAACGAGATGGACGCGCTGCGCCAGCGCATCCTCGCCGACCTCGGCGAGGAGGACGTGAAGTACATCCGCGGCGTCGTCAAGCGCCAGCAGCAGCTTGAGGTCGCCGGCCGCGCCCTCTTCTACGTGCCGCCGGCGTGGCCGCTGGCCGTCGCCGCGCTCAGCCTCTCCAAGATCCTCGAGAACATGGAGATCGGTCACAACGTCATGCACGGCCAGTACGACTGGATGGGCGACCCGAACCTCAGCTCGCGCATCTACGACTGGGACAACGTGTGCCCGGGCGAGCAGTGGAAGTACAGCCACAACTACATCCACCACACGTTCACCAACATCCTCGGCAAGGACCGCGACATCGGCTACGGCATCCTGCGCATGGACGCCGACCAGAAGTGGCACCCCTACTACCTGGGCAACCCGCTGTACGCGTTCCTGCTGATGGTCTTCTTCGAGTGGGGCGTGGCCATGCACGACCTCGAGGTCGAGAACATCGTGAAGGGCAAGCGCAAGATCGAGGAGAACGCGCACATGCACTCCGCGATCATGAAGAAGGTGAAGAAGCAGGCCCTGAAGGACTACGTCGTCTTCCCCGCCCTCACCGGCCCCCTGTTCCCGCTGACCCTCGCCGGCAACGCCGCCGCGAACCTCGTCCGCAACGTGTGGGCGTTCAACATCATCTTCTGCGGCCACTTCCCCGCGGGCGTCGCGACGTTCACCGAGGAGGAGTGCGAGGACGAGTCGCGCGGCCACTGGTACTACCGCCAGCTGCTCGGCTCGGCGAACATCAGCGGCGGCGAGCTGCTGCACCTGATGTCGGGCAACCTGTCGCACCAGATCGAGCACCACCTGTTCCCCGACATCCCGGCCCGCCGCTACCGGGCCATCTCCGTCGAGGTCCAGGAGATCTGCGAGCGCTACGGCATCGAGTACAACACCGGCCCGCTGCACAAGCAGCTCTTCAGCGTCGCCAAGAAGATTTGCCGCTTCGCCCTCCCCGACCGCAAGCCGCGCCAGGCCGCCCCGGCCCCCGCCGAGGCCACCCCCGCCGCCGCCTGACGGACCAACCCCACACCGCCCCCACCCGTTCGGGTGGGGGCGGTGGTGGTTTTTCCTTGGGTGCGCGGTCCTCGTCGACCTGCGGCTGCGGTCGTCGTGACCTTCCTGGTGCGCTGGCGCAGGGGGTCCGGACCTGCTGGTGCGCTGCCTCGGCTGGCGCTGGAGGTGGTCTCCGAAAGGGCCTCGACCGGGCGGCTGGGCGGTGCGCTGGTCTGGGGTCTCGGGCTGTGGCTCGCGTCGGACGCAAGGATCTGCGTTGGTGGGCTGAAGGCCAAGGCTTCTGCGTTTGCTACGGGATCCCGTCACCAACGCAGAAGCGTTGGGCCCGAGCGCACGAAGGGAGAATCTTGGTTGCCCTTGGGGGTGGGGTGGGCAGCGCTTCTCCCTTCTCGTGGCACGGTCCACGAGAAGGGAGAAGCGCTGCCACGTCTGACCCCGCCGGCGGTGGATATGCCACCTGTACAGGCCTCAGAAGGTGGCAGATCCACCGCTGAGGGGGCGCACACGCAGGATCGTGCGTCCACCCCCAGCACCGACCCGCAGCCCGAGACCCCAGACCAGCGCCGTCGCCAGCCGCCCGGTCGAGGCCCTTTCGGAGCGCAGGACGAGTCGAAGCCGCGCCAGCGCAGCCCTACCCGAGCAGCAAGCCGCACCGACGCAGCCGCAGGGCCACGAGAAGCCGCACCGACGCAGCCGCAGGTCGGCGCCCCCTGTGGACGAGCACTGGGCCTCCCGGAGTCGCGTGGGGAGGCTGAGGGGATGAGTCCTCTCGACTGCTCGCTCTCGACCACGGCCGCCCTGACCGCCGCGTGGCGGTTCGTCGACGGCGGCTTCGGGTACTCGGCGCCGCAGCTGTTCGTGCTCGTGCTCGACCGACGGGCGCGGATCGTGGGTCCGGTGATCCACCTGTACGACGAGCACCAGGCTGCTGCGCCCGACGACGGGATGCTCGGCCTGCTCGTCGAGCGGCTCGCGGAGACCGTCGAGGAGCTGGCGCCGGGAGGCGGGGTGGCGCTCATGAAGGCCCGGCCCGGTCGCTCACCCGTCATGACGGCGGCCGACCTGCGGTGGTGCCGCGCCCTGCACCGTCACCTGCAGGCCGCGGCGTTCTCGAGCCGGGCCCTCTTCTTCGCCACCGACCTCGGGCCCCGCATCATCGCGCCCGACGAGCTGATCGGCTAGGTGCGGGCGGCGAGCACCTCTCGGCCGCGCTCGGACTCGGGGAAGCGCGCCACCATCGCGCGCAGCTCGTCGGCGCCGACGTTCGCGCCGAACGGCTCCGTCCCCGGCTCCAGACGCACTCCGTCGGCCAGGGGCCCCACGACCACGGGGTCGAAGCCGAGCTCGTCGACGAGCCGCGACGCCGCGGCCACGGCGTCGCCGTCGTCGCCCGCGACCGCGATCGCCCGCCGGTCGGCCGAGCCCGACGGCTGCGCACCGTCCTCGAGGTCGTGGTAGCCCATGTGGTTGAACGCCTTCACGACGCGCGCCTCGGGCAGGAACGCCTGCACGACCTCGCTGGTCGACGTGCGGGGATCGGTCAGGTCGTCACGGACGCCGTCGACCTCCCACCAGTAGTTCATCGCGTCGACGACGACCTTGCCAGCCAGCGCCTCCGCCGGGACGGTGCGGTGCTTGCCGAGGGGCAGTGCCAGCACGACGACGTCGGCGCGGCGGGCAGCGTCGTCGGCGACGGTCGACGTCGCACCGGGTGCGAGCACGTCGACGGTCAGCTCGATGTCCTCCGCCGGGCCCGAGCCCGCCACCAGCACCTCGTGGCCGGCCGCCACGGCGAGGCGGGCCAGGACGGTGCCGACCTTGCCCGCGCCGAGGATGCCGACGGTGGTCATGCCTGCGCCGCCGCGGCCGGCACCGTCGCGTCGGCCGCCAGCAGCTCGCGTACCCGCGGGATCACCTCGGTGCCGTACAGCTCGACCGACCGCAGACGGTCGGCGGCGGGCGTCGACCCGGTCGTGTAGATCATGTCGAACCGACCGACGCCGAGCGTGCGAATGGCCGCAGCCATCTTCTGGGCGACCGTCTCGGGCGACCCGAGGTAGAGCGAGCCGTGCGCGATCTCGCGCTCGTAGTCACGCGGCGTGACCGGCGGCCAGCCGCGGTCACGGCCGATGCGGTCGCGCGACGCCTTGAAGTGCGGCCAGGCGATGCGTGCGGCGGCCTCGTCGGTGTCGGCGACGAACCCGGGCGAGTGCATGCCGACCGGGTGCGCGGTCGTGCCGAACTTCTCCGCGGCCCGGCCGTACAGCTCCAGGTAGGGCGCGAACCGGTCGGGCGACCCGCCGATGATGGCGATCATGAGCGGCAGGCCGTAGTGCGCGGCGCGGACGACCGACTGCGGCGAGCCGCCGACCCCGACCCAGGTGTCGAGGTGGCCGGAGTCCGTCTTCGGGAAGACGTCGGCGCCCTCGAGCGGCGCGCGGGTGGTGCCCGACCACGTCACCGGCTGCTCCTTCAGCAGCTCGGTGAACAGCTGGATCTTCTCCTCGAAGAGCACGTCGTAGTCGGCGAGGTCGAAGCCGAAGAGCGGGAACGACTCGGTGAAGGAGCCGCGGCCGAGGATCACCTGCGCCCGACCGTTCGACAGCGCGTCGAGCGTCGCGAAGCGCTGGAACACGCGCACCGGGTCGTCGGAGGACAGCACGGTCACGCCCGACGCCAGCCGGATCCGCTCCGTGCGCGAGGCGATGCCGGCCAGCACCGTCTCGGGGCTGGAAATGGCGAAGTCGTCGCGGTGGTGCTCGCCGAGCGCCATGACGTCGACGCCGACCCGGTCGGCGAGCACGGCCTCCTCGACGACCTGGCGGATGGCGTCCGCGTGCGACAGCAGCTCTCCGTCGGGTCCGAGGGGGATGTCGCCGAACGTGTCGAGCCCGAACTGCACGGCGGGGGTCGTCGTGGTGTCGTCGGTCTGCGTGGTCATGCTGGTCACCTTCCGCTGTCGTCTCTCGACCAAAAGTAGTTCAAAATTCATCTACTTCAAGCACCGGCCCTCCCCCACTATTCCGCCTGCCCCACCCGCGGCGCGTCAATCCCTGCGGGACAGCCCCGGAACGCGTACGGTTCAGCCACCGACGGTCGTGGAGAGCGAGGGGATCAGACGGTGACGGTGCACGAGGTGGAGCGACCCGCGTACGGACGCCACCGGTCCGAGACGCCGACGGGCGAGCGGCGCATCGTCCTGCGCCGACCTGGCACGTGCAGCCTCTGCTCCAGCGCGCTCGCACCGCGCACGACCGCCGTCGCCGACCCCGACCACGGCTCGGTCCGGTGCGTCGACTGCGAGGGCGGTGCCGCCCTGGCCGCCGCGGCGCGGCACCGTCGGACCGGTGACGACGAGCTCGCGCCGGCCGTCTCTCCCACAGCGCACGCCGACCTGCGGCACCGCCTCGACCAGCTGCGCGACCACGACGTCCGACTGCTCCACGGGCGTCGGGTGCCGGGGTCCTCGACGACCCTCGACCACGTCGTCGTCACGCCCGGCGGCGTCTGGGTGGTCGCCGAGTCCGACCTCGAGGGCGACCTGCGCGTCGTCGTCGAGGGTGGCCGGCTGCGCCCCCGCAGCGAGCGCCTCGTCGTGGGCCGACGCACCGTCTCGCGGCCCGTCGACACGGTGCTCAAGCAGGCCGCCGCGGTGCGCGACGTCGTGGGCGCCGACGTGCCGGTGCATCCCGTCCTCTGCGTCGCCGGCGACGGCCCGGCCGCCGACGGCGTGACCACCCGCGGCGTCGCGGTGGTGCGTCCTGCAGAGCTGGAGAGCTTGCTCCTGCGCTCCGGCGACGCCGGCATCGACGTCCCGGGCGTCCGTCAACGCCTGGCCGTCGTGTTCCGCGTGGTCTGAACGTCGCGCGCCGTCGCCCCCGCCGCGGCGGGCCACCGACTCAGCCCGGCGGGCTCGCCGCCGTCGTGCGCAGCAGCGCGACGAGCGCGCGTCGTGTCCGACGCCCCTCGGGGATCGCTCGGGTCATCCACACGTGGAACATGCTCGTCACCTCGTGCACGCGCAGGTCGACGTCCGCGTCCCGCGCCCGTTCCGCGAGCGTCTCGACCGCCGGACGCAGGATGTCCCGGTCGCCCACGAGGACGTCGACCGGCGGCAGCCCGTCGAGCCTCGTCGCCTGCGGGCTGACCTCGGGGTCGGCCGGGTCGCGTCGGCCGGCCCACCAGCGCCCGGCCGCGCGCAGCCCGGACTCGGCGAGCATCGGGTCCGACGCCTCCAGGTCACGCACCTCGGGCTCCGACAGGGTCGCGTCGAGCCAGGGCGAGAGGCAGACGACACGACGTGGCTCGGGCCCGTCGCCGTCACAGAGGCGACGTGCGACGACCAGCGCGAGCGCCCCGCCGGCCGAGTCGCCCATGACGACCGTCGGCAGCCGGTCCACGTCGTCGGCCGCCAGCGCGACGAGCGCGGGCAGCACGTCGTCGACGGTCGCGTCCGGGGCCAGCGGGTAGGCCGGGACCTCCACGAGGGCCGGCGTCCGCGCCAGGGCCGACACCAGCCTCCAGTAGTCCGACGTCAGCGGGTGCACGTAGCCGCCACCGTGCAGGTAGACCACGCGGACGACGGGACGACGACGTCGTGGCTGCACCGACCACACGGTCATCCCGTGCCGATGCGCGCGTCCCACCCGGTGCACCCACCGGGCCCGTCGTGTCGGCGGGGCGTCGCCCGACTGCTGACGTCTCCTGGCGGTGCGCAGCGTGCGCTGCGCGCCCTCGAAGGCCTGCTTGTCACGACGCAGCCACATCAGCCGCATGTACAGCACGGTGAACGGATGCCGCCTGCGAGGATCGGTGGACCAGCCGAGCATGTGTTCCCTCTCGTCGACGTCGTCCTCCCACCAGTACCAGGGGACGTCCGAGACCACCACCGGGCCGTCGACGCGAGCGACCCGTGCCGTCGACGAACTCTTGGCGGCTCCTCAGGGACGGACGCGCCCTTCTGACCTGCGGTCCGACGCTGTCCACGCAAGGCTTGACGCATGATCACCTCGCGCCTCCCGAGGTCAGCATCCGTCTGGCGACCGCTGCTCGTGCCGACGATCATGCTGCTCACCTGGGACGTCGGGGTGACCGTCGCGTTCCAGCTGAACTGGTTCGAGTTCCCGGGCATCACGATCCAGTACACGCTCTACGGCACGGCCATCGCCCTGTTCCTCGGCTTCATGGTCAACGCGGGCTACGCGCGGTGGTGGGAGGCGCGCACCCTCTGGGGCAGCATCGTCAACCACTCGCGGAACGTGGCACGCGAGGCGACCACGCTGCTCGACCCGACCGTGCCGAACGCGCGGCGCGAGCTCGGCCCCGACATGGTGCGCGCCCAGATCGCCTACGTGCACAGCCTGCGGACGTCGCTGCGCCAGCAGGACCCCCCGCCGGAGATCGACCGCTACCTCTCGCGTGACGCCGCCGTCCGGGTCAAGAACGCCAGCAGCGGCCCGACGGCCACGCTCACCCACCTGGGTCGGCTCCTCGCCGAGGCGCGTCGTCGCGGCATGATCGACGACTTCGCCCGCGTGCAGGTCGAGTCGACGCTCAGCGTCCTGACCGACGCGCAGGGCGGCCTGGAGCGGATCAAGAAGACCCCGCTGCCCGTGCAGTACCGGCTGCTGCCGTCGTTCTTCGCCCGCACGTTCTGCATCATCCTGCCGTTCGCGGTCTACCAGGACCTGCAGTGGTGGACGCCGATCGGCTCGGGCCTGGTCGGCATGATGTTCCTGCTCGCGGTCCAGGTCGGCAAGGACCTCGCGGACCCGTTCTCCGACGACGTGCACGACGTCCCGATGACGGCGATCAGCCGCACGATCGAGATCGACCTGCTCGAGATGATCGGTGCGGACGCCCCCGGCCCGGTGAACCCCGTCGGACAGGTGCTCTGGTGACACGACGGCTGCCGATCCGGCACTGAGCGGAAGCACCCATCCTGCCTCGTCCGGGGCACGCCGCGCAGCGCTTCGCAGAAGGTGCGCGAAACTTGTTCATTCGCCGGACGTGGCGTCGGACGCGGTCCTAGGGTGCACCGAGTCCTACCGATCGGAAGTCCCCCGTGATCCCACGCCCCGTCCCCCTGCAGCGCGCCGTGCTCGCGCTCGTCACCGCCTCCGCCCTCCTGCTCGGCATCCTCGCCGGCACCGCACCCGCCCAGGCCGCCACCACGGTCGTCACCGGCACCATCACCTCCTTCGACGGCCACCCGGTGTCCACCGGGGTCGAGCTCTACGTCAACATCGCGGAGCCCGGCCAGACCCCGCTGTGGAGCTCGACGCAGCAGGTCTTCAGCGACGAGAACGGCGTCTACCGCTTCGACGAGGGACTGGACGCCACCCAGTACCGCATCGGCGTCGCGCCGCAGTCGCTGTCGAGCTACGACGAGGAGACGGGCGAGACGACCTTCACGAACCTCGCACCCGTCTTCCACCCCGCCGCCCGCACGGTCGAGTCCGCCACGACCGTGAAGGTCCCCGCCGGACGCACCACCACCGTCGACATCACCTCCCCCGAGGGCGGGGTCGTCTCCGGCACCGTCACGGGACAGCCCGACCTGCGCCACGACAACCTCGCCGTCATCGCCCAGTACCGCGACCCGGCGACGGGCACCTGGGGAACGGCCGGCTTCGCACCGGTCTTCGAGGAGGACCACGCCTACGACCTCGTCCTGCAGCCCGGCAGCTACAAGCTGCGCTTCTACGACGGCAACGGCTACCACTACACGGAGTACTGGAACGACGCCGCCACCCGCGACGCCGGCCAGGACGTGACGGTCACCGCCGGCGGCACCCTCCCCGGCGTCGACGCCGAGCTGGCCCGTGCGGGCCGCATCGAGGGTCGTCTGACCCTGGCCAGCGGCGCCCCGGTCGACACCGACAACTCCTTCACGACGATCGAGCGACGCGACCCGGCCACCGGCACGTGGTCGCAGGTCGACGACGTCGACGGTGGCTACCTCGACGCGGAGGGGCGGTTCGGCTTCGGACCCCTCGTGGCCGGCACCTACCGCGTGAAGGCCGTCTCGAACGAGTACCCCGACACCTACTACGGCGGAGGCACCGAAGGCACCCCGATCACGGTCGAGACCAGCCAGGTCGTCACCGGCATCGACCTCAGCCTCACCAAGCCCGGCTCGGTCTCCGGTGCCGTGCAGCTGCCGACCGGCAAGGCCGCTCCCGGCGCGACCGTCGTCGTCTACGCGAAGGCGGAGTCCGGCACCTGGACCCAGGTCGACGAGTCGTCGACCGACAGCCGCGGCGGCTACGTCATCGGCGACGTCCCGGCCGGCACGTACGCCGTGCAGGTCTTCCCGGGCAACCCGGCGTACGCGCCCCAGGTCTACCTCGGCAAGACCTCGCTGGACGCGGGCACGCCGGTCACCGTCAAGGACGGCACGCGCACCCGCCTGTCGACCGTGAAGCTCACCGCCGGCGCCACCGTGTCGGGCACCATCACGCTGCCGAAGGGCGTCAGCGACCGGGTCGCGCGCACCGTCGACGTCATCGACCCGGCGTCCGGTGACCTCGTCTCGAGCGTGGTCGCGTCGAAGCGGGGCTCCGGCACCAGCTGGACGTACGCCGTGCCGGGTCTGGCCGCCGGCTCCTACCAGGTGCAGTTCGCACGCTCGAGCGGTTCGTCGCTCGCCACCGGGCAGTTCTTCAAGAACGTCCCGGAGACGCAGGGACGCGCGAGCGCCACGGCGGTCAAGGTGACGGCGGGCAAGACGACGCCGTCGGTCAACGCGACGCTGCGCACCGGTGCCACGATCACGGGCCGTGTGCTCGACACGCGGGGCGAGCCGCTGCGCTGCTCGGTCCTGGCCGTGTCGGCCGACGGCACGCTGACCACGCGGTCCGCAGTGTCGTCCTCCTCGACGGGCACCTTCACCATCTCCGGGCTCAGCGCCGGGCAGTACAAGGTCCTCGTCCAGGGCGACGAGTCGGCGTGCGTCGCCGACCCTCAGTCGAACGACGAGACCTCGGGCTACTACTTCGACGGCGACGACACCGCAGGTCGCACGACCTGGGACCCCGCGCAGGCGAACCTGGTGACGGTCGAGGGCACGGGCACGAGCGCCCTGGCCGACCAGTACTACGGCCCGGTCGAGGGTGACACGTTCGACAGTGCACCCGCCCCGACCGTCACGGGCAAGGCCGCCGTCGGCTCGCGCCTGGCGTCGGACACGGCCGGTGACGCCACCCCCGGCCAGGACGGCATCGCCTACCAGTGGCTCCGCAACGGCAAGCCCATCAGCGGCGCCACCGAGACGGGCTACACGGTCGTCGCGGCCGACGCCGGCACGGTCCTGACCGTCCGGTACACCTGGCGCAAGGAGGGCTACGTCGATGTCGTCACGGCCTCCCGCGACGTCAAGATCGGCGCGTCCAACCTGGCCAAGCCGACGATCTCGGGCACGCCTGCGGTCGGCAGGACGCTGAAGGCCGCCCGCGGCACGTGGGCTGGCACGGGCTGGACCTACGGCTACCAGTGGTACCGCGGAGACGCGGCCATCAAGGGCGCCACGGCGTCGACCTACACGCCCACGCGGAGCGACCGCTCCAAGACGCTGACCGTGCGGGTCACCGCTCGCAAGACCGGGTTCGCGAGTGCCACCGCCGCGAGCGCGGGCACGAAGGTCCGCTGACCGCAGCAGGCACGTCGAGGCCGTCCGTCCCCTCGGGGTCGGGCGGCCTCGCCGCGTCGGGCCGGACCGGTGTCAGGCGCGGCGCCGCGCGAGGAGCGCGGCTGCCGTCAGGACGATCGCGACCCCAGCCACGGCGGAGGCGGCGAGCACCGAGGTCGTGCCGTCGGCACGGCCCGTGACCGCGATGCCGAGCATCGCCCACGCCCCGGCAGCGGCGTACGCCACGTTCCCGCCCGTGCGGACCAGCACCGCGAGCAGCGTCACCGCCGCCACCGCGAGCACGCCCAGCTGCCAGCCGACGGACTGCGCCGACACGACCTCGAGGTCGACGAGCGCGGTCGAGAGGTTGAGGAAGAACGCGGCAGTGACCCAGCCTGCGAAGAGGCCGACCGCCGCGCGCGTCAGCACCGCGAACCAGCCGGGCTCGGACGAGGAGCCCCTCGTCGTCAGCCCCACGGTGAGCACGGCGTCGACCGCAGCGACCAGCATGAGGAGCAGCGCGAGCGCGGTCGCGATGCTGCTGTCGAGGGCGGCCAGCAGGATCCACAGCGCCCCGCCCAGGTAGAGGACGACGAAGTCGACCTGCAGACGTCGCGGCACCGCACCGGGGCCGCGGACCAGCGTGGCCACGGCCTGGACGATCGCCAACGTGTAGATGACGCCCCAGATCGAGAACGCCCAGCCGACGGGCGTGATCAGCAGCTCCGGCCCCGAGCCCTGGGCGGGCGACGCACCCGGACCACTGATCGTGACGACGGGCGCCACCACCTCGAGCACCGACGCGACGAGCACCGCCCACGCGAGTCCCTGGGTGCCGGTCCGGGCCGCTGCGTGCGTGCTGCGCGTCGTCGTCGCCATGCCTCGAACGTACCGACGATCTGCGGGTCCGGCCCGCCGAGACGGCACGCGGGCGCGGGTCAGGTCGTGGCTCCCTCCGGCGCGCGGTCCGGGCGCGAGCCCACCTTCTCCAGCCGCACCACCACGTCCTTGTAGGTCGGCTGGTTGCTCGTCTCGGCGACGCTGTCGAGCGGGACGAGCACGTTGGTCTCGGGGTAGTAGGCCGCGGCTCCTCCGCGCGGTGTCGGGTAGGCCACCACCGTGAACCCCGACGCGCGACGGTCCACGCCGTCGTCCCAGACCCCCACGACGTCGACGGTGTCGCCGTCGGACAGGCCGAGGTCGAGCAGGTCGTCGCGGTTCACCATCACCACCTGGCGGCTGCCGTGGATGCCGCGGTAGCGGTCGTCGTCGGTGTAGGGGACGGTGTTCCACTGGTCGTGCGAGCGCAGGGTCTGGAGCACCAGGTGGCCGGCGGGCGCGCGCGTCGCGCGACCGCGGTTGGTGGTGAACCGTGCCGCGCCCGTCTCCGTCGGGAAGACACCCTCGTTCACCGGGTTCGGCAGGGTGAAGCCACCCGGGCGCGTCACGCGCCGGTCGTAGTCGTGGAAGCCTGGGACGATGCGGGAGATGCGGTCGCGCACGTGCCCGTAGTCGGCCTCGAAGTCGGTCCACGGGATCGCCTGGGAGCCGTCGAGCGTGGCCCGCGCGAGGCGGCACACGATGGCGACCTCGCTCAGCAGGTGCGGCGACGCGGGCGTGAGCCGTCCTCTCGTGGTGTGGACCTGGCTCATCGAGTCCTCGACGGTCAGGAACTGGGGACCGCTGTCCTGGACATCGAGCTCGGTGCGGCCGAGCGCCGGCAGGATCAGCGCGGTCTCCCCGCACACCGCGTGGGAGCGGTTGAGCTTGGTCGAGACCTGCACGGTCAACCGGCACCGGCGCAGGGCGGCCTCGGTGGCCTCGCTGTCGGGCGCCGCGCGCACGAAGTTGCCGGCCAGGCCGAAGAAGACGCTCACCTCGCCGTCGCGCATCGCGCGGATCGTCCCGACGGCGTCGCGACCGTGCTCGCGCGGCGGCTCGAAGCCGAACTCGTCGCGCAGGGAGTCGAGGAACGCGTCGGGCATCTGCTCCCAGATGCCCATCGTGCGGTCGCCCTGCACGTTGCTGTGCCCCCGGACCGGGCACGGGCCCGTGCCCGGGCGACCCACGTTGCCGCGCAGGAGCAGGAAGTTCACGATCTCGCGGATCGTCGGGACGGCGTGCCGCTGCTGGGTCAGCCCCATGGCCCAGCAGACCACGACGCGGTCGCTCTGCAGCACGTCCTCGTGCACGGCACCGATCTCGTCCAGCGTCAGGCCGGTCTCCTCGAGCACCTCCGCCAGGTCGACGCCCCGCACGTGCTCGGCGAACGCGTCGAAGCCGTCGGTGCTCGACTCGATGAAGTCACGGTCCAGCACCGTGCCCGGTGCCTTGTCCTCGGCCTCCAGCAGCATCCGGTTGAGCGCCTGGAACAGCGCGAGGTCGCCACCGGGACGCACCTGCAGGAGCCGGTCGGCGATCTCGGTCCCCCGGCCCACCACGCCGCGCGGCTTCTGCGGGTTCTTGAACCGGCGCAGGCCCGCCTCGGGCAGCGGGTTGACGGCGACGATCCGCGCGCCGTTGAGCTTGGCGGTCTCCAGCGCCGACAGCTGTCGCGGGTGGTTCGACCCAGGGTTCTGGCCGACGAGGAAGATCAGGTCGGCGTTCTCGAGGTCGAGCAGGCTCACCGAGCCCTTGCCGGTGCCGAGCGTCTCGTGCAGCGCGAAGCCGCTCGACTCGTGGCACATGTTGCTGCAGTCGGGCAGGTTGTTCGTCCCGTACGCCCGCGCGAACAGCTGGAAGAGGAACGCCGCCTCGTTGCTCACGCGTCCCGACGTGTAGAAGGACGCCTGGTCGGGCGAGTCGAGCGACCTCAGCTCGTCGGCCACGAGGGCGAACGCCTCGTTCCAGCCGATCGGCTCGTAGTGGTCGGTGCCCGGTCGCTTGACCATGGGCTCGGTCAGGCGACCCTGCTGGTTGAGCCACCGGTCCGATCGGGACGCGAGATCGTCGACCGGGTGGGCGCGGAAGAACTCGGACGTCACCCGACGCCGCGTCGCCTCGTCGTTGACGTGCTTCGCGCCGTTCTCGCAGTACTCGTTGCGCGAACGGTGCCCGACCTCCGGGTCGGGCCAGGCGCACCCCGGGCAGTCGATGCCGTCGACCTGGTTCATGGTGAGCAGGGTGCGGGCCGTTCGGGGAACGGTGGTCTGCTCCAGCGAGTACTCCAGCGCGTGCCTGACCGCCGGCACGCCGGCTGCCCAGGCGCTGGGCTCGTCGACCGTCAGGCCCGTGGTCTCGTCGTCGTGCGGTGCGTCGTCCATGGTGTTCCTCTCGACGTGCTGGTCGGGCGGCTCGGGCTCAGCCGTGCACCCATCCCGGGTGGGCCGGCGGCTCCTTCTCGACGTGCTCGACCCGACCGCGGTGGATGGTGCCGCGCCAGGCCTCGCCGACGTCGCCCACGGTCTCCACGAACGTCCGGAAGCGGTCCAGCTCGGCGCTGACGATCGGTCGCAGCAGGGCCTCGGCCGCTCGTCGGGGCACGACGGGCGGGCACGGCACGCGGAGGGTCAGGGTGACGACGCACGTGTCGGGACCGGTGGCACGGAACGTCGCCTCGCCCTCGTGGACGACGCGGCTCCCGAGCGTGTGCCACGCGACGAGGGTGTCGGGATGCTGCTCCACCACCTCGGCGTGGAACTCGTGGCGCAGCGGTCCGAGCCGGACGAACCAGCGCGTCACGGCCGGACGGACCTGCTCGACCCGGTGCACGTGGCGCGCGAAGCGCGGGAAGCTCTCGTACTGCGTCCACCGGTCGTAGGCGGTGCGTACCGGCACGCGCAGGTGTCGCTCCTCGTCCACGGTCCCCGGGCCCCGGTGGCCCCACGGCCTAGGCGCACGCACGACGCCCTCCTGGTCCCCTCGGGGCTCGGGTGCAGCGCATGTCATCCTCCGGTCGGGTCGGCGTCGACACCCCGGGCGTACCCGCCGCGTCGGCGTCCATGCACTTCCCGCCGATGAACGCAGCCCCATCGACGTGGCGGCTGGTGCCGCAGGGAGCACGTCGGGGCTCGGTGCAGGTCGGGGAGGAATTCCGGGCGAAACCCGGACACCCCGGGTGCGCCACCCCTAGAGTTCAGACGTCTTGCTCAAACATCCAGGGGAACTGTGAAGAACACACGGCTGTCCGTCCTCGCCCTGCTCGTGGTCGCTCTCGTCCTCGGCCTCGCGCCAGCCGCGTCCGCAGCCGACGAGCCGCGCCTGCCGGACTTCGTCGGTGGATCGACCGACGCCCCCGGCGTGGAGGTCCGCATCGAGCGCTCGACCACCGGCCAGACCGACGGGCCCTTCGAGACCGCCGCCACGACGACCACGGACGCGTCGGGACGCTACCGCGTCACGCTCGCGGAAGGCCTCTACCGCGCGACCTTCAACGCCCAGCCGAACGGCTCCGCCGAGTCGAGGCTTCGCGGCAGCGCGACCTACCGGTCGGACTCCTGGTCGGGCGGGGAACCCTACTTCTCCGTCCGCCCCGACTACCGCGGTGGCCCCTGGTCCCAGGAGCTCGAGACGACCTACCTGCCCTCCCGGACGGGCAGGCTGAAGGGTCAGATCACGTCGATCTGCCAGGATGCGCGCCCTCACGGCCGCAGCGAGGTCTACGCCGCTGACGACGCCGACCCGGCCCGGGCAGGCAGCTTCGCCTTCTACGACGCCACCGGCTACGACGTCACCGGCTTCGAGGAGCCCACGAAGGTGCTCGTGCGGGCTGACGGCTACATGCCCAGCTGGGTGGGTGGCGACGACTTCGCGTCGGCCACGCCCTTCACCCTGCCGACGACCGGCGCGACCCCCACGGCCGACACCCAGGGCCCCGACGTCACGTTGGAGCCGGCGTTCGAGGACGGAGTCACGTCGACCGTGCGGGGAACGGTGGTCAATCGGAGCTACGACGGGGTCTCGGGCCTGGAGGTGCGCCTCTACCGCTCGGTCACCGACACGCCCGAGGGACCCTGGGTCCTCGAGGCGACCCGGACCTCTGGATCGGGCCGCGGCGCCGGGTCCTTCACCGCCCCCGTCCCCCAAGGCCTGTACCGCGCGACGGTCAACGAGATTCCCGACGGCTCGCCGGCCTCGCGCACCTACCTGCCGCGGGCCTGGCGCCACTGGAGCGCGCCGAAGCTCCAGGGGACGGGAGTCGAGGACGCCACCAACATCTGCGTCAACCGGGACACGGTCGAGCTGGGGGCACAGACCGTCGAGCCCGCCGGCGGGACCTTCGCCGGGCGCGTGACCGACCGTCGCGGCGAGGCGCTGAGCTGGGTCGAGGTGGCGCTCTACGCCGACGACGCCACCGATGGCGACCCCATCCGCACCACCCGGACCGACGGGTTCGGCCGGTGGGAGATGCCCGCCATCAGTGGCGCTGCGAAGCTGCGTTTCACGCCCGGGAAGACCTACGTCAACGGGCAGCAGCTCGTCGTCCACCGCACGGCGTGGAGCGGCGGCGCCTCCGACGCCGACTCCGCACAGACCGTCTCGGCCGAGCGCGGCTCGACGACGTCCGTCGACGTCCGGCTCCTGGACGCCCCGCTCGTCGTCCAGAAGAACCCGACCGTCCCGCCCCGGCCCCTGGCCGGGTCGAGGGTGACGGCCAACCCTGGGTACTCCACGGTCAGCGCCGCCACGCAGCGCTACCAGTGGCAGCGCTACGACGGACGTCGCTGGACGACGATCTCCGGCGCGACCCGGCGGGCGTACCACCCCACCGCGTCCGACGTGGGACACCAGCTGCGCGTCCAGGTCACCCACGTGCCGCCCCGCTCCTACGAGGGCGTCGCGCCCGTGACCGTGGCGTCGCGCGGATCGAGCACCATCGTGCGCACCAAGGCCCACGTGCGCGCGAGCGCGAAGGTGAAGGGCAGCAGGAGCTTCGACGTCTCGGCGAGGATCACGCTCGGGGGGACACCGCGACCCACTGGCACCGCCTACGTGCAGTGGATCGCCCTCCGCCCCAAGGGTGACTACCTGTACCCCTCGGGGAAGACCTACGAGCGTCGCGTCCGCTACTCACGAGGAGCGCTGCGCACCACTCTCCGCACGCCGCGCTCGGGGTACTGGGCGTACGCGGTGATCGTCCCTGGGACCAAGACCGTCATCGAGCACTACGACGACCACTACGTGCGGCTCAGGTAGGCGTCGTCGACGCCTCGACCGCCGGCGGAGCCGGACCGACGGTGGATCGGCCCGTCGGTGTCGCCGAGCCCGCGTCCGGTGCCGCCACAACGGACGGCGACGACCTCGGCGAGGATGCTGATGGCCGTCTCCTCCGGCGTGCGCGCGCCCAGGTCGAGGCCGAGCGGCGAGTGCAGCCGGTCGAGCTCCTCGCTCGTCAGGCCGGCGGCGCGCAGCTGCTCGAGTCGCTCCCGGTGGGTGCGCCGCGAGCCCATCGCCCCGACGTAGGCGACGGGGAGGCGCAGCGCGCGGGTCAGCGTCGGCACGTCGAAGCGGGCGTCGTGGGTGAGCACGCACACCACCGTCCGAGCGTCGATCCGACCGGCGGCCACCTCGGCGTCCAGGTAGCGGTGCGGCCAGTCGACGACCACGCGGTGGGCGTCAGGGAACCGGTCGGCGGTCGTGAAGGCGGGCCGGGCGTCGCAGACGGTGACGTCGTAGCCGAGGAAGCGTCCAGCCCCAGCCAGGGCGCGCGCGAAGTCGACGGCGCCGAGGACCACGAGTCGCGGCGGCGGCGTCCACGTCTGCACGAACGCCCGCACACCGGACGCGAGCGGCGAGCCGTCGGGTCCGCAGTGCACGACACCGGTGGCACCGCTCGCCAGCATGGCCTGGGCACGCTCCTGCAGCGCCCGCCGCAGGCCGGTCGCGCCGCTCGCCGGCGTCGCTGCGTCAGGACGGACCGCCTCAGCAGGAGCTGCGTCGACGGTCGCGCCGTCGACGACCAGCCGCTCCCCCACCCGCCGCCGGTCCGGGTGCTCCAGCACCGTCACGACCGCGACGGCGCCTCCGGTGGCGACCCGCGCCGCCACGTCGGCCAACCCGTCGTCGGGCCCGACGCGCTGGATGAGCACCTCGATGCGTCCGCCGCACGTGAGCCCGACGTCGAACAGGTCGTCGGCCGCGAAGCCGAACGTGCGCAGCGTCGGCTCGCCCGACGCCAGCGTGGCCTCGGCGAGGTCGACGACCGCTGCCTCCACGCAGCCGCCCGACACCGATCCGGCGATGCGGCCGTCGGTCGCGACCACCATCGCCGCGCCCGCCTGGCGCGGCGCGGAGCCCGACGTGCCGACGACCGTGGCCAGCGCGACGGGCGAGTCCTGCACCCAGCGAGCGGCGCTCGCGAGGGCGGCGTCGGCGACCGTCACCGGCGCATCAGCCTCTCGCCCGTGCGGACCGCCTCGCGGATCCGCGTGTAGGTGCCGCAGCGGCACACGTTGCGGATCGCGTCGAGGTCGGCGTCGGTGATGGCCCGACCCTCACGTTGCACTCGCTTGACGAGCGCCACCGCGGTCATGATCTGGCCGGGCTGGCAGTAGCCGCACTGCGCGACGTCGTGCTCGAGCCAGGCCTCCTGCATCGGGTGCAGGTCGTCTCCGGGCACGGTGTCCGCCAGACCCTCGATGGTCGTGACCTTGTCGGTGGGCCGGATCTTCTCGACCGGCACCGCGCACGGGTTGAAGGCCTTGCCGTTCAGGTGCGACGTGCACGCCTTGCAGACGTTGATGCCGCACCCGTACTTCGGGCCGGTGACGCCGAGGACGTCACGCAGCACCCACAGGAGGCGCACGCCCTTCTCGACGTCGACGGTGACCTTCTCGCCGTTGAGCTGGAAGCTGTACTTGGGCATGTCGGGCTCCTCAGGAGACGAAGGTCAGGCCGTTGGTCGGCGAGGCCGGCACGGGCGGGACGAAGGACTTGGGCGTGAAGTGCAGGGGTTGACGGAAGTTGACGGGGAACTCGGTCGGCATGGTGCCGGTGGCCCGCGCGTAGGCGCAGGCCACGGCGGCAGCCGACGCGGCGACGCCGGCCTCGCCGATGCCGCCCGGCTCGGTGCTCTCGGACTCCATCACCTCGCACCGGAACTCCAGCGGCGTGTTCCACTGACGGGTGTAGGCCGAGTTGTCCCAGCTCGCCTCGAGGAAGTGACCGTCGACGAGGTGGTTGCTGTAGGTCAGGACCTGCGCCATCCCGTCGCTGAACCCGCCCATCATCTGCGCCTCGATGCCGAGCGGGTTGATGGCGAGGCCGCAGTCGACGACCACGGTCGCGCGGAGCACGCGCGGACCGGTCACGGCGTCGCGCACCTTGCGGTTCACCGTGGCCGGACGGCAGTCGAGCTCGACCACCACCGCGGTCGCCCCCTTGTACTCCTTGTGGATGGCGATGCCCTGGGCGACGCCCTTCGGCAGCTTGCGCCCCCACTCGCCGAGCTCGGCGGCACGGTCGAGCACGCGACGGACGACGCCGCTCTTGGTGAACGTCCTGCGGAACTCGACCGGGTCGGTCCGGAAGCGGGCGGCGAGCTGGTCGACGATCAGCTCGTTCGCGACCCTGACGTCGGGTGAGTAGATGTTGCGCACCGAGCTGGTGTTGAACCGGCTCTGGTCGTAGTTCGACTCGTTGAGCAGCTGGGTCACGACGCCGAAGTTGTAGGGCAGCTCCTGCGTCAGCAGGAACACCGTCTCGGAGAAGCCGAGGTTGCCCAGTCCCGACGGCAGCGACGCGACCTCGGCGGTGATGCGCTCGCCCAGCCCGTGCGTGAAGTCGCAGGAGACCGACGTGTGCCGCTGCTCGAAGGTCGCGACCGTGTCGCCGAGGACCGTGGCGCGGATGCGCGACGTCGCCATCGGGTGCACGCGACCCTGGCGCGGCTCGTCGGCCCGGTGCCACATGAGCTTGACCGGGACCCCGAAGGCCTTCGAGACCTGCGCGGCCTCGATGGCGCCGTCGCTGAAGAGCTTGCGCCCGAACGAGCCGCCCCCGGTGACCACGTTCACCTCGACCTTCGACTGCGGCAGGCCGAGCAGCTTGGCGATCTTCGACTGGGCGTCGATCGGCGACTTCAGACCGCTCCAGATCCGCGCGGAGTCCTTGCGCACGTCGGCGACCGCGCAGTTCGGCTCGAGGGCCGACCCGCTGCGGAAGTGGAAGGTGAACGAGCCCTCGACGGTGGTCGCCCCCAGCGCGGGCACCGCCAGCGGCAGCTCGGCCGCCTTCAGCTCGCGGGTGACGTCATCGGCCTTCTTGCCGGGCACGGTCCCCTCGGACCACTGGACGTCGAGCGCGCGGACCGCGTCGATGCACTGGCCGAACGTGCGGGCGCGGACGGCGACGCCGGTGGGCACCATGCCCACGTGCGTCACGCCCGGCATCGCTCTGACCTTCGCGGCGTTGCGGACCTTGACGGGCTTGCCGTTGAGGGCGGGCGCGCGGCACACCATCGTCGGGAGCGCGTTCTTGACCTTGAGGTCCATGGCGAACGTCTTGCGGCCCGTCACCGCGTCGAGCGCGTCGATCCGGCGCTGCGGCGTGCCCACGACCTTGCGCTCGCGCGACTCGTCGAGGGTCACCTCGACCTCCCGCGTGCGCGAGGTGTCGACCTTCTGGGCGGCCTGCCCGTAGGTGACCGACGAGCCGAGCGCGTCGAGGATCGTGCCGCCCTTCGTCGTCAGGCTGGTCACCTGGGCGCCCAGCATGATCGCCGCCGCCTCGAGCAGCGACTGCCGTGCGACGGCGGCGGCCACGCGGATCGGCGTGTACGTCGAGATCGTGGTGTTCGAGCCGCCGGTGAGCTGGTTGAACAGCAGCTCCGGGCGCGCCGGGGCCAGTGTCACGTGCACGCGGTCAAGCGGGAGGTCGAGCTCCTCGGCGAGGATCATGGCCGTCGACGTCGTGATGCCCTGCCCCACCTCCATGCGCGGGAGCGCGAAGTGGGCGTCGCCGCGACGGTCGATGCGGACGGCGACGAGGTTCGACGTCGGGAGCGCGCACTGCGTCAGGAAGTCGTTGAGGTCGTAGGCCTCAGGGATCTGCGGGACCGACGGCAGCACCACGGCGGCCGACGCGGGCGAGGCACCGAGGCCGAGGTCGGCGGCGACCAGCAGACCGGCACCGCCGATCACGTAGCCGAGGAAGGTCCGGCGGGTGGGAGCAGGAGCGGGCAGGGCGGAGTCAGGTGGGATGGGCACTGCAGCACACTTTCGTCGGGGCTGAGGGGATGGACGAAGTGGGGGATGCGCAGCACTGTGTCACGGGTCACGCGGTGGTGCAGACGAACTAGTCCGGTCGGACCATCCTCAGGTGCCCTCGACGGAGGTGTCGCGGTCCTCTCCGGACGCGAGGTCGTCGCACGCGACTGCGGTGGCAGATGCGGCGCTCAGGTACGCATGTGCGCCCCGGTCTCCCACCAGCGTCGCCGCACATGCGGACCAGTGGTCGCGCCCCATCAGCACGGGGTGACCGGGGCGGGAGAAAAATTCTGCGCGGGCGAGCGCGTCGGGCGCCGAACCCTGCGCCGCGACCCGCGCGACGACGTCGGAGCCGACGTCGGGCAGGTCGACGAGATGGATCATCACGGCGTCGGCCGAGGTCGCGGCGACGGCACGCAGCCCAGCGCGCAGCGACGCCGACATGCCCTCGGACCAGTCGTCCGCGACGACGACGCGCGCGTCGGGCGGGACGAGGGCGCGTGCCGTGTCGGCCTCCGCGCCCAGGACCACGTGCACGGGATCACACCCGCCCTCGCGAAGCACCCGGACGGCGCGCGCGACCCACGGCTCGCCGTCCGCGTCGACCACCGTGGCCTTCGGCCGACCGAGTCGTCGCCCGGCCCCGGCCCCGAGCACCAGTCCGTGCAGCTCACCCACGCGCGCCTCCTCCTCTCCCCTGAGTGTGACGTTTGCGGGGCGAGAACGCTGATTCCGCCCCGCAAACGTCACGCTCAGCGGGGGTGGGCGTCCTCCGGGTGTGCGTGCGCCGGGTCGGGGTGGGAGCGCTCGAGCGCGGCACCCTCGACGTCCATGTCGGGCAGGATGCGGTCGAGCCAGCGCGGCATCCACCAGGCCGACTCCCCCAGCAGGTGCATGACGGCCGGGACGAGCAGGATGCGCACGACGAACGCGTCGACCAGCACGCCGAAGGCCAGCCCGAAGCCGACGGACTTGATCATCCCGGAGTCGGCGAAGATGAACCCCGCGAAGACGGACACCATGATGAGCGCCGCGGCGATGACGACCGACCGGCCCGCGTGGAACCCCCGCTGCACCGCCACCCGCGCCGGCGCGCCGTGCGCGTGCGCCTCACGCATCCCTGACACGAGGAACAGCTGGTAGTCCATCGCCAGCCCGAACAGCACGCCGATGAGGATGACCGGCAGGAAGCTCAGCACCGGGCCGGGGTCGTGCACGCCGAACACCGAGCCGATCCAGCCCCACTGGAAGATCGCGGTGAGCCCGCCGAACGTCGCGAGCAGCGACAGCACGAAGCCCAGCGTCGCGGTGAGCGGTACCAGGATCGACCGGAACACCAGCACGAGGATCAGCAACGACAGCCCCACGACGACCGCGAGGTAGACCGGCAGCGCGTCGGAGAGCTGCGCGCTGACGTCGATGTTGCCCGACGTCGCGCCGGCGACACCGAACGACGCCACGCCGTCCGCGCGCAGGTCGCGGACGTCGCGGACGAGCTGCTCGGTCGCCTCGTCGGACGGTCCGGTCTTCGGCACCACCTGGAACGCGAGGAGCATCTTGTCCTCCGACGCGCCGACGGGCGCCACGGCGGTGACGTCGCCCTGGTCGCGCAGCAGCTCGCCGAGACGCAGCTGCTCCGACGTCAGCGTGGCGTCGGTGACCGGGTCGTCGAGCGTCGCCACGACGAGCAGCGGGCCGTTCGCGCCGGGCCCGAACGCCCGCTCGACCGTGCTGTACGACTGGTAGACGACCGAGTCCTCAGGCTCCGACGTGGCCGAGTTGAGGCCGAGCCGCATCGAGAGCGCGGGGATCGCCACGACGAGCAGCACGACGACGGTCCCCACGACGGTGAGCCACGCGCGGACGGTGCTCATCGGGCGGTCGGCGGGCAGGTGCGCACCCTCGGGCTGCGGCGCCTGACCGCGCTCCTTGCGGGTCAGGGCACGACGGCCGAGCAGACCGAGCATCGCGGGCGTCAGCGTGATGGCGACGAGGATCGCGACGAACACGCAGATCGCGCCGACCGTGCCCATGACGCCGAGGAACCCGATCCCGACGACGTTGAGCGCGAGCAGGGCGATCAGCACGGTGCTGCCGGCGAACACGACCGCGTTGCCCGACGTCCCGTTGGCGAGGCCGATCGACTCGTGCACGTCCATGCCGCGCGCGAGCTGCTTGCGGTGCCGGTTGATGATGAAGAGCGAGTAGTCGATGCCGACCGCCAGGCCGAGCATCACGCCGAGGGCCGGGCTGACCGACAGCATCTCGACGGCCCCGGACAGCGAGAGGCTGGCCAGGACGCCGACGCCGACGCCGAGCAGCGCGTTCAGCAGCGGCAGGCCCGCCGTCACGAACGTCCCGAGCATCACCACGAGGACGATCGCGGCCACGACGAGGCCGACGGCCTCGCCCGGCCCGAAGACGTTCGGGATCTCCTGGGAGATCTCGGCGGACGGCAGCACCTCGACGCCGTCGACCGGGTCGTCGGTGAGCGCGGCCAGCACGTCCTCTCGGACCTCCGGCGTCACCTCGACGAGCTCGTCCGTGAACTGCACCTGCGCGAGGGCGGTGGTCCCGTCCTCCGAGACCTGCCGCAGACCCTCACTGAGCTTCAGCAGTGCCGCGCCGTCGTCGAGCGTGCGACCCTGCGCCTCGAGCTCCTCGCGACCCTGCGCGAGCTCCTCCTCCTGGGCGGCGAGCTGCTGGCGCTGCACCTGCGACACCGAGGGCGCGGCCTCGAGCTGCTGTCGCGCCGCGGCGAGCTGCCGCTCTCCTGCCTCCAGGCGCTCGCGTCCCTGCTCGAGCTGTCGTCGGCCGTCCTCCAGCTTCTGGACCTGCGCGGCGGCCTGCTGCTCGACGGCGAACGGGTCGACCGTGCCCGCGACACCGTCGACGCCGTCGACCTTCTTCAGCACGGCCGCGATGCCGGCCCGCTGCGCGTCGGAGAGCGCCTTGCCGTCCTCGCTGCGGAAGATCACCGTCGCGCTGCCGCCGCTCGCGTCGGGGAACCGGTCCGCGAGCTGGTCTGCCACGCGCTGCGTGGGCGTGTCGGGGATGGTGACGGTCGACGTCAGCGCGCCGCCGAAGAGCGCGAAGGCGCCGGCAGCGAGGGCGAGGACCGCCACCCAGGCGGCCAGCACGGTCCAGGCGCGGCGGGCCGCGAAGCGACCGAGTCGGTAGAGCAACGATGCCATGGTGGTCTCTCTCGGGTCTCGAGCTGACAGGTGGTCAGGCCCTGGCGTGGCGGTAGCCGCGCCCGAGCTGGTCGGTCATGCGGACGACGAGCGACGTCCACAGCGCACGGGAGTCGTCGTCGACGACGCCCCGGGTCTCCTCGCACCAGCGCTGGGCGACGAAGGCGGTCCCGTTCATCAGCGAGGTGACGAGCAGCTCGCGGCCGAAGGTGTCCGTGGTGTCCCCGGGCTCGAGCGCGGTGGCGAGCAGCAGGTCGCGCAGGCGGTGGAAGGCGTCGTCGATGACGTGGCCGTAGCGCCGCGGCAGCGTGTCGTCGACGCTGAGCACCGACCACAGGAACGACATCTGCGGCGTCAGGTCGGTCTGCTCGAAGACGGCGGACATGCGGGCGAAGGTGCTGTCGAGGGTGTCGTCGCCCTCGACGCGACGCGCCGCGGACTCGAGCGCGTCGACGGCCTCGCCGATGCTGCGGGCCAGCACCTCGGTGACGACCGCCTCGAGCGTGGCGAAGTGGTTGAACACCGTCCGTCGCGACACGCCGGCGCGTTCGGCGAGGGCCTCGGTGCTGAGCTGCACCGATCGCGTCTCCGCCACCAGGTCGGCGGCAGCGGCGAGGATCGCCTCGCGGTGCTGCTCACCGCGCTGCTGGCGGCGGTCGACGTTCTCGGTCACCCTTCCAGACTAGGCAGGTCGTTGCACTGAGTGCATCTTCTGTCGATGTCGCCGTGGTCACATGGTGGCGACCGCCGGCGGCGTCTCCGGCTACGCCGCCTCAGCGCTCTCGGCCGGCCCGGAGGACGCAGCGGGCTCGGCGGACTCCGGAGGCTCGGGGGTCTGCGCAGCACGCGCCCGCGTCCGTCGCATGCGCAGCAGCTCGATGCCGAGCGGGACCACGGAGAGACCGGCGAAGCCGATGGTGATGACCTCCACGTGCTGGGCGACCAGCGGGATGTCGCCGAACAACGCGCCGAGCGCCACCATCCCACTCCCCCACAGCACGGCGCCGACGACGTTGTACGCCGTGAACCGACCACGAGGCATGCGGGCCACGCCGGCCACCGTGGGCGTGAAGGTGCGGATGATCGGGATGAAGCGTCCGATGATGACCGCCGCGTTGCCCCGACGCTCGAAGAAGTCGTGCGCCCGGTCGACGTACTCGGGCCGCAGGAACCGTGAGGTCTCCCGCCGGAAGACGGCCGGCCCGTACCGGCGACCGATGAGGTACCCGAGCTGGTCGCCGGCGGCGGCCGCCAGCACGACCCCGATCATCACCAGCCAGATCGGCACCCCCACGACGTGGGACGTCACGAGCGCGCCGGACAGGAACAGCAGGGAGTCCCCGGGCAGGACGAAGCCGAGCAGCAGGCCCGTCTCGGCGAAGACGACGAGCATGACGACGAGCACCGCGGCCGGCCCGAGGGTCAGCAGGAGCGGGGTGAAGACGGCGGTCATGAGGCGATCGTCCCCGGCTCCACCTGACTGCCACCTGACTGCGCCCTGCCGCCCGTTCCACCGTGGAGGACACCCTCACCGACCGCCTCGGGTCCGGCGTCCTCGCGGAACACCAGCAGCCGGTAGGTCCAGAACCGGAAGACGGTCCCGAGCAGCAGGCCGACACCGTTCGCGCTCACGTTGTCGGCCAGCCGCGACGTGAGGTGCAGGAGGTCGTGCGAGACCAGCAGGCACACCACCGAGAAGCCGAGGCCCACGACGTTCAGCAGCACGAACCACGCGACCTCACGGCGTCCCCACCGTCGTCCCGACCACGTCAGGGCGGCGTTGCCTGCGAACGTCACGATCATGGCGATGCCGACGGCGAGCACCCGGGCGACGCTCGGGTCCCACGACCGGAACGGCGGCAGGACGAGCAGCTCGTTGAACGCGACGACGTCGACGACGTAGCCGGAGCCGCCGACCACGAGGAAGGTCAGCACCTCACGGGTCAGCAGCCGTCGCAGCAGCGTCATGCGGCGCCGACCTCGACCCGGCGTCGTGGGGCGAGGGCGTGGCGCAGCTCCTCGCGGCGCCACACGAGCGGGAGCCGCAGCGCCTCGAGCGCGATGCTCGTCGACATCTTCGACGCCCCGGCCGTGCGCTCGGTGAAGACGATCGGCAGCTCGCGGACCCGCAGTCCGGCGCGCTCCGCCCGCCACGTGTTCTCCACCTGGAAGCTGTAGCCCTCCGACCGCGAGGTGAGCGCCCCGACCGCGACGAGCGCCTCGGCCCGGAAGGCCTTGAAGCCGGCCGTGCAGTCGTGGACGTGCAGCCCGAGCACGGCGCGCACGTAGACGTTGCCCGCCCGCGACAGCAGGCGCCGCCGCCAGGGCCACCCGCGTGACCCGCCTCCCGGCACGTACCGGGAGCCGACGGCCACGTCGACGTCGCGCAGGGCGTCGAGCAGCGCCGGGACGCGCTCCGGCGGGTGCGACAGGTCGGCGTCCATCTGCACGATGCCCTCGTAGCCGTGCTGCAGCGCCCACTGGAAGCCCGCACGGTACGCGGCGCCGAGGCCGTCCTTGCCCGAGCGCTCCAGGAGGTGCACGTGCGGTCCGAAGCGCGGGTGGGCGCGCACCACGTCGGCCGTGCCGTCGGGACTGGCGTCGTCGACGACCAGCACGTCGGCGTCCGGCGCGGTCGCGGCCAGGGCGTCGAGGAGCACGACGATGCTGTCGCGCTCCTCGTAGGTCGGGACGATGACGATGTTCCTCATGGGTCCTCCTCGGGTCAGCCGCAGTCGGCGGCGGGGACGGGACGGGCGAGCCCGTCGCGCAGGTAGACGGTCGAGCCGCACACGTCGGCGACGCGGCGGTAGCGGCGGTGCAGCACGGCGGTGGCGTCGTGGGTGTGCAGGCCCCAGGAGTGCAGGCTGCGTCCGGTGACGACCCAGGTCGGCGCGCGCGGCCCGGCGAGCACCGCCGTGAAGCCGGTCAGGTCGGGGTCGAGGGTCTTCGTGGGCAGGCTCCACAGGGACGGGTAGGGCGACGTCAGCCCGCTGCCCTGCACGACGCCCGGGTGGCCCCAGGCCACGACGAGGGAGTCGGCCCCGACCGAGGCGGCACCGATGGCCTGCCCGACCCGCTGGTCGCGGGTGAGGTCGTCGGCGCGGGCGGACATGACCGTCGCGCTCAGCACTGCCGGCACGAGGCAGCTCGCCGCGGCGACCGTCGCGAGACGGGGTCGGGCCGTGGAGACCAGCCCGACGCCCACGGCGAGGGGCAGGGCCAGCTGCACGAGGTAGTGCGTCCAGAAGTTGCCGCCGATGGCGATCGAGACCGCCGCCCACCCCGCCCAGGCCAGCGTGACGACGGCGACGAGGCGCACGTCGCGACGCATCCGCCGCACGCCGAGGAGCAGGACCGCCAGGGCGGGCACGACGCCTCCGACCACGGCGGCTCCCAGCAGGTGCAGACCTCGCGCGTGCGCGGCGACGCCTCGCGACGACGCCAGCGCAGCCCCGGCGGCCACGCGGAACGGGTACATGGCGTACCAGACGCCACCCGGCGACGTGCCGTGCAGCGCGGCCCACCCGAGCACGACCGCGCTCACGGCGACGCCACCGGCGGCCGCCCCGGCGAGGGCGACGAGCAGGGTGCGCGGACGCAGGGTCCGCGTGACCGCAGCGAGCGCGACCACGCCCGCTGCCACGACGAGCACGTCGACCATGTTCTGCTTCACGAGCAGCGCGGCCACGAGCCCGGCCCCGGCCAGCCCCCCGCCGAGCAGGTGGTCGCGGCTTCGCATGCCGCGCCACGCGAGCACGACGCCGAGGACGCCGAGCGCGGTGAAGGGCGCTGCCAGGAGCTCGCCGTTCACCTCGTAGGCGCCGGCGGCGGGCGAGGCGAGCAGGGCCCCCGCGACGACGCCCGTCCAGGCCGCCGCGGTCGCCGAGCCGGTCGCGCGGCGCACGGCGGCACCGACCGTGACGACGGCGACGAGGACGGCCAGCGCACCCACGACGCGGAGCCCGACGGCGCCGCCGAGCCCGTCGGCCAGCTGGTACAGCGTGATCAGCAGCGGCGGGCGGTCGACCCAGTAGTGCCCGTAGAGCGACGTCCCGGGACTCCACTGTCCCGCGACCGCCAGGAACCCCGCCTCGTCGGACCCGAGGCCGCGGTCGGCCCAGGTCATCCGCAGCAGCGCCGCGAGCACCCCTGCGGCGCACGGCACCCACGCGACCCCGGGCAGGGTCGTCGCCACGCCACGCACACGGGTCGTGCCGGTGATGCTGGTCATGGCGCCACGCTAGGAGCGGCTACCTGTACGCCACCTGAACGTCGCTGCTCGATCACGCCGCGCTCACCCGGACGTCGGGCAGGATGAGGCCGTGGCCAGGATCGGCGTGTGCGAGGACGACGCGTCGGTGCGGCGCGTCCTCGTCGAGGGGCTGCGGCTCTCGTCGCACGACGTGGTGCTGGCGCGCACGGGACGCGAGGCGATGGAGCTGTTCGGCGCCGACGCGGAGCTCGACGCGCTCGTCCTCGACATCGGCCTGCCCGACGCCGACGGCCGTGACGTCTGCCAGGCGCTGCGGGCCGGCGGGCAGCACGCGCCGGTGCTGTTCCTGACGGCGCTCGACGCCGTGCACGACCGCGTGTCGGGGTTCCACGCGGGAGGCGACGACTACGTGCCGAAGCCGTTCTCGATCAGCGAGGTGCTGGTGCGTCTCGACGCCCTCATGCGCCGTTCGCGCAGCGCGCCGGCCGAGGCCACCGGGCTCGTCCTCGACCCCGAGCGCTTCTCGGTCCGCTCCCCCGGCGGTGAGCAGCGGTTGACGCCGACCGAGTTCAGGATGCTGGCGGCCATCGCCGCCCGACCGGGCGAGGTCGTGCGGCGACGCGCCGTGGTCGCGGCCGGCTGGCCCGACGGCGCGATCGTGCACGAGAACACCATCGACACCTACGTGCGCCGCCTGCGCGTGAAGCTCGAGGCCATCGACGCCCCGGTGACCCTCGAGACCGTGCGCGGGGTCGGGTTCGTGCTCCGATGAGCCGCTCGCCCGGGGTGCGCGGACGACTCGTGCTCACGACGGCGCTCATCACGACGGGCGCGATGGCGCTCATGCTCGTGGTGGTGCTGCTCGCCGCGAACCAGCTCATGGCGTCGCAGGTGCAGACCGCGCTCGACGACCGCATCGACACCGTGGCCGCGTCGCTCGCAGCACGCCAGGGACGGGTCGAGGTGCCCGACGTGGGGGCCGACACCGTCCTCGACGGCGTCTGGGTCTTCGACGCCTCCGGCGTGCAGGTGTCGGGCCCCGACGCCAGCGCCCGGACGACCGCGGTGGTCGACGGTCTGGCCGAAGTGCGTCAGGCGACGACGCTCAAGCGCGGCGAGCGGCTGTTCCGGGCCCGACCGGTCGCCGTCCCCGGACCTGACGACCTCACCGCCGTCGTCGTGGCCACCGAGTCGCTCGACGTCTACGAGGCGAGCCGCGACATCCTGCTCGGGGCGCTCGGCGTGGCGGCGCTGCTCGTGGTGGCGGGGACCGCCGCTACGACGGCGTGGACCGTGTCGCGCACGCTGCGCCGCGTCGGCGAGATGACCGAGTCCGCCGACGAGTGGAGCGCGCACGACCTCGAGGCCCGCTTCGACCTCACGGGCGACGACGAGCTGGCCCGGCTCGGCCGGACGCTGGACCGCCTGCTCGACCGCGTGGCGCAGGCGATCCGCGCCGAGCAGCGCCTGACCGGGGAGCTGGCGCACGAGCTGCGCACCCCGTTGACCGCGCTGCGCGGCGAGGCCGAGCTGGCACTGCTCGGGACACCGCCACCCGACGTCCGGGAGCGTTTCGTCCGGGTGCTCGAGCAGGTCGATCGGCTGAACGGCACGATCACCGCGCTGCTGGAGGTGGCGCGCCACTCCACCGGGTCGCCACGCCAGGCCGACGTCGGCGAGGTGGTCGCCGCGCTCGTCGCCGCGCGACCTCCCGCGGACGTCCGGACCGACGTCGCCGCTGCGGCCGGGCTGCACGTGGCGGCCGCCGCCGAGCTCGTCGAGCGGATCGTCGGACCCGTCGTCGACAACGCCGTGCGGCACGCCCGCACGCGGGTCGAGGTCGTGGTGCGCCGTCGCGCGGGCCGGGTCGTCGTCGAGGTGAGCGACGACGGGGCCGGCCTCGACGCTGCGCACGGCGAGGACGTGTTCCGCGCCGGCTTCCGACGCAGCGACGACACGGAGGGCGCCGGCCTCGGCCTTCCCCTCGCGCGTCGGGTCGCGGCGACCGTGGGAGGCACCGTGAGCGTGACGTCGGCGCACGACCCGACGACGTTCACCATCGACCTGCCGCCTGCCTGATTGGACGGGCGCACAGGATCGACCTTCGCTACGGTGCTCGCGTGGACGACGACAGGAAGCGCTCCGCCATCGTGGGCGTCGGGGCCGTGGCGCTGGCCGTGACCGCGATCGTGGCCATCTCGAACGACGGCGGCGCCGACAACCGCGCTGTGTGCGTGGACCGGTCCACCGACACCCGCGTCTCCGACGAGCGCTGCGACGACGACTCCTCGATCGAGGGCGGCTCGTCCGACAGCGGCGGTGGCTCGTCCGGCGGTGGCGGCTACGGCTGGTACTACATCCCGGCGGGCCGCACGGCGCCCGGCGTCGGCGAGAAGACCTCAGGCCAGGGCTCGTACACGCCGCCTCCGTCGTCGGTGAAGCGCGGAGGCGTGGCCTACGACGGCGGCGAGGTGACCCGAGGCGGGTTCTTCTCCGGCAAGAGCTCGTTCGGCGGCTGACGTGCGACGACTCGCGTCAGAGCCACGGCCCGACTGGCTCGCGAAGGTCGAGGGCGAGGGACTCACGTACGCCGTCGACCGCGCCGAGGACGGCGAGCAGCTGCCCTACTGGGACGAGTCGGCCTGCTACGTGCTGAGCGAGGCCGAGGTCGACCACCTCGAGCGCGTGACCGGCGACCTGCACGCGATGGCGGTGGAGGCCGCCGGCCGGATGGTCACCGATCCGAGCGTCGTCGAGCGCCTCGGTCTGCCGCCCGGGTCGGGCGAGCTGCTGGCGCGGTCCTTGCACGACCCCGACGAGATCTCGATCTACGGCCGCTTCGACCTCGCGTGGGACGGCACGGGCGAGCCCCGGCTGCTGGAGTACAACGCCGACACGCCCGCCGGGCTCGTCGAGGCGGCGGTCTGCCAGTGGACGTGGCTGGAGGAGACGCACCCGGACCGCGACCAGTGGAACATGCTGCACGAGCACCTGGTGAAGCGCTGGGGCGAGCTGCGCTCGCAGGGCGTCGACGTGGTGCACTTCGCCGTCGGGCAGCAGGAGCCGACCGAGGACTGGGTGACGGTCGCGTACCTGCGTGACACGGCGCAGGAGGCGGGCGTGCAGACGCTCGGCGTGACCGTCGAGGACATCGGCTGGCACCACGACCGCGAGATCTTCCTCGACCCCGAGGACGTGGAGATGCGCTACTGCTTCGCCATGTACCCGACGGAGTGGATGCTCGACTCGATCTTCGGGCAGCACCTGATCGCCGGGCGAGGCACGACGCGCTGGATCGAGCCGCCGTGGAAGCTGCTGCTGGGCTCGAAGGCGCTGCTGCCGGTGCTGTGGGACATGTTCCCCGGCCACCCGAACCTGCTCCCGTCCTACTTCGACGCGCCCTACGCGATGCGCCGCTACGTCACGAAGCCGCTGTTCGGCTGGGAGGGCGACGGCGTGGAGGTCCACGGCGAGGGGATCGCCGAGTCCGTCCCCCGCTCGCACACGGAGGGCCAGCAGGTGGTCTACCAGCAGTACGTCGACCTGCCCGACTTCGACGGCCACCACCCCGTGCTCGGGACGTGGGTGATCGGGGGCCGTGCCGCGGGTCTCGGCATCCGCGAGTCACGCGAGCGGATCACCACCACCCGCGCACGCTTCGTCCCGCACCTGATGGACACGCCCCGCTCGTCGCCCGACCAGGTCGCGTCCTGGCTCGCCGACACCGACCACCGCTGACCTCAGCCCCCACCACCCATCCGAGGAGACCTCCATGGACCTGCTGACCTCCGTCGGCTACGCGCTCGCCTACGCCGTCGTCGGCATCGTCGTGCTGGGCGTCGGCTACGGCGTGCTCGACCTGCTCACGCCCGGGCACCTCGGCCGGCACATCATGGCCGGCTCGATGAACGCGGCTCTCGTCGCCGCCTCCGGGATCCTCGGCCTGGGCCTGGTGGTCTACACCGCGATCTGGCACCACGCCGACGCCTCCTTCGGCGAGGCCCTCGGCTACACGATCGTGTTCGGGCTGTTCGGCGTCGTCGTGCAGGCGGTCGCGTTCCGCCTCGTCGACATCGTCATGCCCGACGACCTCGCCGCCACCGCGATGGAGACGACCTTCCACCCCGCGACCCTCGTCCCGGCCGCCACCCAGATCGCGGTGTCGCTGGTCGTGGTCGCCAGCATCGCCTGAGCGCTTCCCGCCCGCCGGCGCCTGCCCCCCTCGCGGTAGATCAGACGCGTCATCGGCCCTGGCGGTAGGTGACGCGCCCCACGCGGGCCCTGAAGGGCGCGAGACCTACCACCGACCCGGCCAGGGCGCGCAGGACGGCGACGGGCCCGCCCGTGAAGTTCACGGACGGGCCCGACTCCGGGTGTGACTGGTTCAGCGCTGCGCACGCACCGGGATGGTGTGCAGGGTCGAGCCCGTCTTGACGCCGAGCACCCAGTGACCCTTGCGGCTCATGCCGCGGTCCATCCGCACCGGCAGCGAGAAGCGGTTCAGGCCCGCCTGCTTGCCGGCCCGCACGAGGTAGCTGCCCGACGCGGTCGGACGGCTGCCACGCGGTGCAGCGTTGTAGTACTGCGGCCGGGCCGTGCCGGAGGTCAGGGCGACCACCTGGTACGTCTGGCCGTCACGCACCTGCCACGCGCCGTCGCGGAACGTGGCGCCCGCGACGTAGAACTTCGCAACGCGGTAGGTCACCGACGCGGTGCTCGTGTTGCCCGCCCGGTCGGTGGCGCGGGCGGTGACGGTCACCTTCTCGCCCGAGACCTTCCGGCTGGTGCGGCACGACGCGATGCCCGAGAGGGCGTCGCGGCTCGTGCACGTGGCACGGGGCGCCTGGCCGGCGTAGACCCGACCCTTCGACACGCCCTTGACCGCGACCCGCGGAGCCGTGCGGTCGACGTTGATGCCCGCGACCGTGACGGTCGTGGCTCCGCCGTCGGCCGCCATCACCGTGCGCGTGACCGACTGGCCCGCACCGTTGCGGCCGAGGGTGACGGGCGCCGGGCAGCTGCCGACCAGCGCGCCGCTCGTCGGCGCGCACTGGAAGGAGACGGTCACGGGCGTGCGGTACCAGCCGCTCGCCGACTTCTTGACCGCGCTGGTGACCTTGGCCGTGACGACCGGGTCCTGACGTGCCGTCGAGTCCGACGAGCCGACGAAGTCGGCGTCACCGGCGTAGGCCGCCGCGACGGCCCGCTCCTTGCCGGCCTCGACCCAGTACGCGAGCGTCGCGACACCGTCGACGACGGGTGCGGTGCCGACCGTCTCGCCGTCGACCGAGAAGGTCACGGTGCCGGTCGGCGCGCCGGCGCCGGGAGCCGTGGGCTGCACGGCAGCGGAGAGCGTGTCACGGGCGACCGTGAGCGTGGTCGACGTCGCGGCCTGCGCGACGGTGACCGTCTGGCTCGTCGAGGCCGCGGCGTAGCGGCCGTTGCCCTCCTGGTCGGCGTCGACGACGCAGGCGCCCGGGTGCTCGAAGGTCACCGTGGAGCCGTCGATGGCGCAGACGCCGGCCGAGGCCTCGTCGACGGAGAGGACGACGGGCTGTCCGGAGTCGCCGGCGGAGGTGGTGACCGCGTAGGTCTGGCCGACCACCGCGTTGGCGGGGGCCTCGGACGTGATGGCGACGGTCTGCGTCGCGAGCGACACCGTGACGGTGACGTCCTGCGTGCTCGACAGCTTCCCGTTCGACGCCTCGACCGTGACCGGGTAGGAGTCGGCGGAGCCGTCGGCGGGCGTGCCCGCGAGGGTGCCGGTGCCGTCGCCGTTGTCGACGAACGTCAGACCAGCGGGCAGGTCGCCGGCCACGGTCAGCGCCGTGTCGGACGGGAACCCGGCGACGGTGGTGACGGTGAACGACCCGGCCTCGCCGACCGTGAACCCGGCGGCGGTGGGGCTGGTGATCCCGGGCGCCTCGTCGACGGTCAGCTCGAGCGTCTGCGTGGCGTCGGGCTCGTTGCCGTTGCTCGCCTTGAGCTCGACGTCGTGGAGGCCGCCGGTGCCGGCGGCCGGGGTGCCGGCCAGCGTGGCCGTGCCGTCGCCGTTGTCGGTGAGCGTGAGGCCGCTGGGCAGCTCGGACGTCGCCGAGATCGTCGCCGCGGGCTTGCCCTTGGTCGTGATGGTGAAGCTTCCCTCGACACCGGCCGTGAACGACGCCGTCGCGTCGCTGGTGAAGCTGGGGGCCTTGACGACGGGCGTGATGGATGCGTTGAGCGCGTTGGCGAGCAGGCGCGTGCCGTCGGTGGACGCGTCCCAGAAGTCTCCGCGGGCGTCGCTCGACGGCGGGAAGAAGTTCAGGAAGATCGACTTCTCGCCGCGGACCACGAGCGGCTCGCCGGAGCTCCAGTGCGCGACGACCGTCGAGCCGTCCCTCGGCGTCGCCGGGTCGTTGCGGTAGCTGCTGCTCCCGCCGTTGAAGGAGGTGACCCCCGCGAGCAGCGGGTCGTCGGCATCGTCGGCGACGAGGGTCAGGCCCGACCCGCCGCTCTGCGAGCCCGGGATGACGGCAAGGTAGCCCTCGGCGGCGAACCGGCCACCGATCTTCAGCCCGGAGTCGTCGTAGCCCGCGAACGTGGCGACCACGACGGTGCCACCCTGGTCGGCGTAGTCGGCGAGGACGTCGCCGAGGGCGTCGGGCTCGCGGAAGTTGCAGTCGTTCCAGACGAGGAGCGCGTCGTACTGCTCGAGCTGGGCCAACGTCGGGGTCGGCAGCGAGCAGCCCTGGACGGGGAACGCGTCGACCGCCGAGAAGCCGCCCGTGCCGACGAGCTTGTCCTGCACGTCGGCGATCCAGGAGGCCTCGTCCGCCGCGAGCAGCGCGACCTTCGGCTTGGCCTCCGGCTCGGCCTGCGCGGGCAGCGCACCGAACGCGAGGGCGGACAGGACGAGCGCGACGAGCGTCGCGACGCTCACGAGGGACCGGGGCGCGGTCGCGGCCGTACGGCGCGATCGTCCCCCTCCCCCGCGGGCAGGCGTGATGGCATGACGAAGCATGAGTTCTCCCAAGAAAGTGGCTGCGGGGCCGGTGAGGACCGCGGTGCACCGCCGCGTCGCGGCGGAGCTCCTGGCACCGTGGTCGACCCGCAACGTAACAGCGGTTTCGTCGCCGTGTCCTCGGAACTGGGAGAAACGTCCGCACGACTTCCGCAGCACACGACACTCCGAGATCCGTGCCTCGGGCGGCGGACGACGATCGCCTCTAGACGTCGCGCCGCGTCGACTCCCTCACCACGGCATGGGGAGGCGAGCGAGAGCAGCGAGGGTCAGGACGAGATTCGCCAGTATCGCGGAGACCGGTGGCGAATCGCCGGAGCAGGATCGGCGGAGCTGCACCAACGATCGACGGCACGGTGAGCGACGCTCATCTGTACCGCCGATAGATCTCCCCGGCGGGCCAGTCCTCGTCGTACACCTCGAGGACCTGCCGTGCGAGATCTCTGTGCCGGAAGTCCTCCGCTCCGCTCCGGACCTCCCGCAGCAAGGTCTCGAGCTCCGGCCACCGGGCGTCTCGAAGCACGTACTCCAAGATCTCGACCGCCCCGAGTGGCCACTCCTGGGCCAGATCACCGAGTCGTGAGACTGCGAACTGACGGTCGACCGACTCCGTGACAGCACTTCTTCGCAAGTGCTCCAGCGTGCTCTCCAGATGCTCCACACCGGGGTGGAGCTGCGCCGAAGCCTGCACGTCCTCGATCCACTGACCAAAGGCCGCCTTAGGCGAGACATGACTCATCGAGTGCCCTCTCGGATCCCGGCGATCCCGGGGACCCTCAACCGTCCAGACGAGCTGGTAACGCCGCGTAGCCGCGCAGGATCCTCGTCGAGCGTCGCTCCGCGCCGGGCTGGAGGGTCAAGTTCGGGTAGCGGGAGAGGAGGGTGCGCAGCCCGACCTCGCCCTCCATACGCGCGAGGGCGGCGCCCAGGCAGTAGTGGCGGCCGGAGGAGAACGACACGTGCTGGTCGGCGTTCTCGCGGCTGACGTCGAAGCGCTGCGGGTCGGCGAACACGTCGGGGTCGCGGTTGGCGCCCGCGAGCAGCGTCGTGACGACGGAGCCGCGCGGCACCTCGCGCCCGCCGAGCACCGTGTCGTTGACGATGCTGCGGCCGGTGAGGAGAACGGGCGGGTCGTAGCGCAGCACCTCGTCGACCGCACGCGACCACAGGTCCGGCTTCTCCTGGAGGAGCTCGAGCTGCTCGGGGTGCTCGTGGAGCAGGGCGATGCCGTTGCCGAGCAGGTTCACGGTGGTCTCGAACCCGGCGGCGAGCACGAGGCCGGCGGTCGCCTTGAGCTCGAGGTCGGTCAGCTCGACACCGTCGTCGTCCTGCGCGAGCACGAGCTGGCTGAGCAGGTCGTCGCCCGGGTCGCGGCGGACGGCGGCGATGTGGTCGTCGAGCCAGCGCTCGAATGCGCGTAGCGAGCGCTCCACCGCACGGAAGCGTCCCAGCGGGAGCCCGAGGTCGAGGCTGGGCGCGGCCCCTTCGCCGAACTCGAGCACCTTGTCGCGCTGGTCGTGCGGGACCCCGAGGATCTCCGCGATGACCGTGACCGGCAGGAGCGCGCAGTAGCGCTCGACGAGGTCGACGGTCTCGTCGTCGCTGCTGGCGAGGTCGTCGAGCAGCTGGTCGGCGATGTCCTGGGTCCGGTCCTGCAGTCCACGCACCGCCTTCACGGAGAAGACGCGCGTCACGAGCTTGCGGTACCGGGTGTGCTCGGGCGGCTCGACGGACAGCAGCGACGGCGGCGTCAGCGGTCCGATGGGGGTGCTGCTGTCGGCCCACCGACGCACGGGGCCGAGCAGCCCGCCCGTGCCGAAGTCGACGCCGGCGTGCACGTCGGGGCTGCCGAGCACCTCCTTGACGACCGGGTGCGTGGCCGTGACGTACGCGAAGGCGCTCTTGTGCAGCGCCCCGCTCGCGCGCACCTCCTCGAAGAGGTCGAGCGGCAGGCCTCCCCCTGCCTGGCTGTCGCTGCCGGTCGAGGTCGCCATGATCAGGCGAGCCTGCAGGTCGCCGCGACGCGCCCCGGCCTGGATCCCGACGCGCGGCAGCGCATGGTTGAGTCCCCAGCGCGTCAGCGACGCCGCCTCGTCGATGATCTTCACGATGACCTCCCGTGCTCTGTCCAGCCAGTATCAGTCACGACCAGTGCTCGTGCGGGTCGTCTCGCGTCCTGACGGTGGCCTCGACCCACCGGACGCGAACCCTCTCGAGCTCACCACGGCATCTCCCGACCGACGCTGATGGTGCGCTCGCGCGGCAGCCGCAGGACGTCGACCGGGTCCGGGCTCAGCCGCACGAGCGTGAGGAAGATCCTCTGACGCCAGCGCGGCATGCCCGACCGCGGGCTGAACTTCACGACCGGCACGGAGGTGAAGTAGATCGCGCGGTCGAGGTCGACGTGGTCGAGTTCGCCCTCCGCGAGCGGGATGGCCTGCTCCAGCACCGCGAGGAGGTCGGGCCTCTCGCGGTAGCCGAACGTCGCGTGCACGTGCACGATGCCGTCGGTCGGGTCGTCCAGGACGTCGACGACGACGCGCTCGTCGTGCCGGACCGCGGGCACGTCCACGGACTCCCAGCTGAGCAGGACGGTCGTGGTGTGCAGGACGTGGTTGAGGTCGAGCATCGCGTCGAGCGCGATCGGCACGACGCCCGGCCCACGGGTCAGGTAGACGGCCGTCCCCGGCACGCGGGCGAGCCCTGCCTGCGTCGCGCGGATGCGGGGCACGAGGTCCTCCACCGGTCCCTCGGCGTCGGCGCGCGCGGCCTCGATGCGCCGCTGGCCGGCCCGCCAGGTCGTCATCGTCAGCACCAGGATCGCGCCCATGCCGAGTGGGAGCCAGCCGCCGGAACGGATCTTCGGCAGGTTCGCCGCGAGGAAGACCAGCTCGACGAGGAGGATGGCCGCGCCCACCAGGAACCCCGGCGACACCCTGCCGTCGCGCCGCCAGCGGTAGGTGAGGTAGAGCAGCGTCGTCACGGTGATCGTCGACGTGACGGCGACCCCGTAGGCCGACGCCAGCGACGCCGAGCTGCGGAAGATGAGGACGACCGCCAGGACGGCGAGGCCGAGCGTCCAGTTCACGGCCGGCAGGTAGATCTGCCGCGCGTGTCGTCGCGAGGTGTGGGTCGTCCGCAGGTGCGGCAGGAAGCCGAGCCGCGACGCCTGGTGGACGACGCTGAACGCGCCGGAGATGACCGCCTGCGACGCGATGATCGTGGCCAGCGTCGCCACGACCACCATCGGCAGCCGCGCCCAGCCCGGCACGATGGCGAAGAACGGGTTGCCCACGGCCGTCGACGAGCCGGCGACCGCTGCCGCCTGTCCGAGGTAGCTGAGCACGAGTGCCGGGAGGACGACGAACACCCACGCCCTCGCGATGGCCTGGCGGCCGAAGTGCCCGAGGTCGGCGTACAACGCCTCCGCGCCCGTGACCGCCAGGACGACGGATCCGAGCGACAGGAAGGCGATCAGCGGCTCGTCGCGGAAGTACAGGAAGATCCAGTGCGGCGAGAGCGCCTCGAGCGCCGAGGGCTCCTTCGCGACGGCGAGCGCTCCCCAGAGCGCCGTGGAGGCGAACCACACGACCATGACGGGCCCGAACAGCCTGCCGATCCTGCCGGTGCCGAACCGCTGGATCACGAACAGGCCGACGAGGACGGCGAACGCGAACGGCACGACCACGTGCGACCACGACGGGTTGAGCAGCTCGAGCCCCTCGGCGGCCGAGAGCACCGAGATCGCCGGGGTGATCACGCTGTCGCCGAGGAACATCGCCGCGCCGAAGACGCCGAGCAGGCTCACCACGGCCAGCACCCGACCTGGCGCCAGCCGCTGGCGCAGCAGCCCGACCAGCGCGAGCAGACCACCCTCGCCGTCGTTGTCGGCACGGAGGAGCAGGCGCACGTAAAGCACGGTCACGATCAGCATCATCGACCAGACGATGGTCGAGACCATGCCGTAGACGAGCGGCCGCGCGACGGCGTCGCCTCGCGACGTGTCCGCCTGGAGCACCGCGCTCATCGCGTACAACGTGCTCGTGCCGATGTCGCCGAAGACGATGCCCACAGCACCCAGCACCATGAACGGTCCACCGGAAGGCCGTCCTGCACTCCGCTCTGTCACGGGCTCGAGCGTATGCCGCTCCATGACGTTCGCAGGGCAACTGCGCACGCGTCCAGGGTCCGGTCGACGATCGTCATGGGTCGGGCCGGGAACGGCAGGACCCGCGACCCTCGAGGGGCGCGGGTTCTTTCGATTCCCCTTCTGGTAGTGCTGGCGAAGGTCAATCTCAACACCCGAGGACAGGAGTTCGAACCTTCCGATCATCCCGATTCAGGCCCGAAATCTCAGCGTACTAGAGCGCGCCTGACCAACGGGCTACGCGCGCTGATCATCGCTTACTACGAGCAGGGCAATGTCAGCGCGCTTCAAACCGCGCAGCATTTCGGAGTCGGTAAGAGCACCGTGCTCCGAATCTTGCGCGACGGAGGCGCCCATGTTCGGCCACACGGGAAGCGGCTGACGTAGCTCATCAAACTCCCCCTCCGTTGAACTGCTAACGGCCCAGTGAGGCACTGACCCCGGGGCCTAGTCCGTCCACACGACGCCACGACAACTGCTCGATGCCGAAACCGAACTCGCCGCCGTAGAGGACCGCTACTCGTGCTCTCATGTCGATCGAGCCCTCAACTGCGAATCCGCGCGGATGAGATACCTCTCTGACAGACCAGCCGGACTCGAGTTCAGCCCCGTGCTCGAATTCAGCTCGGAAAGCGACTGATTGCCCTAGGTCGTACTCGACCAGAGTTAGTCCTTCATCGTCAGTCACGGCACCTTCGATCGGCATGAACTCACCGTCCCACCTGACGTCGATGATCTCGAACGAGGTCGGAGGCGTCCTGAAGCCGAGATCTTCGACGGTAGGAACGAGCTCGTCCTGAAAATCTGAGTTCAGGTACCAGTCATAGAACTCCGAGGTGCGACTCAAGCTAACCGCTGTGGCAAGATCCGTTACCGAGTTCCAGGGAAGCGAATCGATAAGCCAACTTGTGAAATCACGAACCAGCTCGACAGATCCGGGCAGCGGGTCGATCTCCGCATGCAACAGAGACGCGAGCTCACCGTCTTCGTCAGCGAAAGCCCTGTCCATAGAGACGAACGCAACGTCGTGACCGTTGCTCGCTAGATCGACAACGTCCGTCCAAATCAGGGCATCTCGATAGCCAGTCCCCTTCTCACTGAACGGGGGCGTGCGGGTAACGGCGCGCATTGCGAGATCGAAGTGAGAAACTGACGGCCAAGGAAGGACCGTGAATGACAACCGCTCATCAAACTGCTCCTCGACGTATTGGCGATAGTCGAGCGAGGATTCCGCCGTGGAGCCCATTGGGGCAAGCCCCAAACGCCGTCTCTCACGCTCGACCTGACGGGTAGACGCCTCGATCTTCTTAACTGCGCGGCCATGGCTGGCGACGAGTTCCTCAAACACGACCGCGGGAATGTAGACCTCAAATGTCGCTGTGTGGTGAAGGTGCTCAAATAACTGATACTTCAGGCCTCCAAGCATCCAATCGCGCGCCAGCTCGTTCGTATCGAGCACGATGGTCTTCACCGAACGTTCCTCCGTGTTGGGACGGGACCTGGTGGGCTACTCAATGGATCGCACCGATGCTATGACGCGCATCGCGACATCCTCTGGCTTTTCGTGTTACCTAAATCGCATGACCGTCCATCCAGCCTTCGTGAGCTGGCTATTGGTGTCGGCATCTCGCGCTACGTTCTCCTCCAACTTGGCGGACCAGTACTCGCGATTGGCCCTGGCGAGGGTCCCGTGTTCCGGGCAAGAATGCCAGTAGCACCCGTCGATGAAGACGGCTGCGCGGTGGCGCGTAAAGGCAATATCGGCGGTTCGCCGCAGATGACTAAGCGGGCGATAGTTCACGCGATAGCGCAGGCCCGCAGCGTGGAGCAGTCGACGCACTGCCAGTTCCGGTGTGGTATCAGTCGGGCGATTCGCCTGCATCACTCTGCGACTCGCGGGAGTGGCAGCCCACGACGTTGAACGCCCCATCAGTCCATCTTTCCAGAACGCACATCAGATGCCAGATGCTGAGCGGCGAACTCTCGACAGCCGGCATCTGATGGGCTCCGGTACGTTTCGTTCAACAAGCCACCTGCTCGTGCCGCCCCGGCCAACGCGGGTCTCTCTGCGACGCGGTCGTCGAGGTGCCCGGTAGCCAAAGTTACGGTTCGACCGGAGGGGCATTTGTTGTATCTGGGCACGTCCCAGATGCGCCGAGTACTCGCCGATCAACTGGCACGGGCTCGATTGACCATCCGATTGACGCGATCGAGGTGGAAGAGTGACCGGCAAGAGCAGGCAGCTTCATCGCCTGAGCCTTGGCATCGTTCACTAGCTTGTCGCTGTAGCCGTGAGTTCGCCCCTTCGCCTCGACAACGACCGCAGTACCCGTGAGCCAGTCATAGCCAAGGAGGTCTGGTCGCGACTTCTTCGATGGCTTTCCGATGGCTCTCAAGTAGGTGTCGATGTGGACCAACGAAGACACGTTGAGCAACTGATGACAACTCAACTGGGCCTGCGCCATCCCGAGGAAGAAGCTGACCGCTGACTTCTCGCTCTGGTCGAGACGGTCATACGAGGTCGTGCGCACCCAAACGTTTCCGACGGGGCGAAGGCTCGCCTCCATGAGCGCAGATCGCCACGCCAGTTCTGCCAGCGGACGACCTCCCGCTCACCCCGAGGTTGCCGACACACCCACTGTGATCGCAGCCCGCTGAAGCATCGCTGGCGTAGCTCTAAAGCTCCTCTGCCTCACAACCGTCGCAAAAAAACTGCCGCATCTCACAGGGGATCCGCATGCCGCACGCTAGCCCTCGGCAGGGTGGCGCGTGCGAGCAACACAACTCTCGACGAAGAGTTCGGTAAGCGTCCGCGTGCTCTCCGCCCAGCCCCCGGCCCTACCGATGTCGAACGCGTTCGAAAATCCACCAGCCCAGCGCGACTGTGAACACTCCCGCGACGACGGCTCTGAGCGCAAACCAAACAGAACCTTGCAGGTCCGCCACAGATGCGATCAAGTTCAGCAGGACTGCGAACCCGAATGACCACCACAGAAGATTGCGGGCATTGGTCTCATTATCCATGAACTAGTCCTCAATCGCATCTTGCACAAACGCATACGGATTGAAGCAGGTGTTGAGATCATTCAAATCGTCCTTGAATGAATTATCCGTGTCTTGAACCGCGTTTGCAATATAGCAAACACCAGGTGCTCGCTTTGTTGCAAACTTGAGGAAACCGACCGGATTAGGGATGTCGAAATATCCAGAGGGGTCAGCCAAGTTGATAGGATCGCCGTTGCCATAATTGTAGGCCGCGATAGTTCGCGGATCCGCCAACCCTCCCGCTACTGGATCAGGTTGCGTGAAGTGACCGCGACCGTCGTAGTAGCGCGCGCCCAGCTTGTACGAACCAGCTGCACCGGAAGCGCGGTCATCCTGTTGCGCTGAAATCCATCGGAAGGGGTTCGCAGCTGCGGGCGTTCCGGTCAACGTCGTAGCCCCGTAGGGGGCGTACTTGTACGAGCCGACGCGTGAGCCTGAGTTGTTCATGAGCCAGGTGATGTTGCCGTTGGGCTCCGACGCTGCGTAGGTGAGGGTCGAGCCGACCTGGCTGGCGAGCAGGGTGCCATTGGTGTCGCGGATGTAGTACTCGTAGGTGCTGCCGCGCTTGATCCCGGTAACGCCGCGGCCTGAGTCATATTCGCGGTTGCCTGCGCTGGTCTGGCGCAGGTCGTTGCCCTGGTCGAGGTAGGTCTGGGCGTTGCCGTCGATCTGGTCGACCTGGTTGAGCTGGTTCACGGTGATTGGGTTGGCGCTCGTCCCCAGGCTGTTGCCGGCGTTGTCGGCGTTGATGGTGGTGTTGCCCGATGGGGTGCTTGGGCACCCTGCGGTCGAGCTCGACGGGCTTGCGCTGTCTCCGGCAGTACTGCCTTCCCAGCAGAGGATGCCTGCCTTGTTGTAGCCGTAGCGGGTGGTGGTGCTACCTGCGATCTCCTTGGTGATGTTGCTGATCTTGTCGTAGGTGTACTCGTAGTCGGTGCCGTTGGTGTCGGTCGCCTTGACGAGTCGCTGCTTGTCGTAGTCGTAGTCGATGGTGCCGGTCTGATTCGACGCAGCGCCCGTGCCGGTTGTCGTGCGCGACTGCATCTGCGGGGTGTCGAACATGGCGCTTCCACCACCGACGGGCACCGACACGGAGTAGTTGTAGGCGATCTTCGCTTGCTCGGTGCCGCCTGGGGTGAGCCAGCGCATCGACTTTGGTCGCCCGGATGTGGTGTAGTCGTAGGCGAACTTCACGATCGTGCTGCCAGACGATGCTGACGTCGGAGCGACCGAGGTGACTCGGCCGTCCTTGTCGGTCTCGAAGTCGAACCGGAACGTCGGGGTGGACTTGTAGTCGAGGACTCGGTAGAGGCTGTTGGCGCTGTCGTGATAAAAGACCATCTCGACCGAATCCGGTGCCCCAGTTACGTAGGTCTGGTCGTAGACCATGTTGCCGACGCCGTCGTACGCCGAGGTAGAGAAGTCGAAGGTGTTCGCGTCGACGCCGACAGTCTTGCCTACGAGTCGGTTCATCCGGTCGTAGTAGAAGGCCGAGGTGCGCGACGTGGTCGTCAGCGAGCGCTGCAGCAGGTTCTGCTCAGCGTCGTAGGTGTAGTCGATGCAGACGCCGAGGTTGAGGCTGCACGCGAGATCGTTGGTGTCGAACATCGCGCGCACGACATTGTCGTTGCGGTCGTACTGGTACTTGGTGACTTTCCCGCGGCCGTCCGTCGTCGTGTCAACACGGGCAGCGCCGTCGTAGGTGAAGCTCGTGCACAGCTTCCGCGAGGACCCAGTCGAGCAGTCACCGCCGGGCTTACGAACCGACTTCAACTGACCCTCCGAGCCCGCGATGTAGCCGGTGTCTCCGTCCGCCCAGTACGTGTAGATGGTCTTTTCGGCGTCGGTCGGTGAGTCCTGCGCATTGCCGTCCCAGGAGGAAGAGACGGTGCCGTTGTCCTTGTAGCGTCGCTCAAACTTTGCGTCAAAGCCGCTGCTAGAGGTCTTGCAGCCATTGCGCTGCGCACCGCTCGACGTGCTGGTTGCTGCCTCAGGTGTGATGCCGGTGTACGCAGTGGTGGTTCGACCCTTCGCGTCATACCCGTACTCGTTGCAGTCTCCCGAGGGCGACTGGGCGGCGGTCGGGAGGTAGGCGCCGCCTTCGGTGGTGCTGGGGGCGTTGTACTGCAGTCCCGCACTTGCTGCGTTCTCGCCGCTGCTGTTCTTCGGTTCGGTGACGCTCTCGAGGCGATCCTGCAGCGCGCCGCCGCTGTACTTGTTCACGGTCGTGGCGCCGGTCGCGCTGGTGAAGGTTTCAGGTGCATTGTCGGCGGTGTAGTCCTGGGACTTCATGTTGCCCTTGGGGTCGTAGACCCACGTCTTGCCCTTGCCAGTCGAGTCGTTGCGCTGACCGAAGCAGTAGGTGGTCGTGTTCGCTCGAGGGTCTTTCACGGTCGTCCAGAGCGATCCGTTGCCGTTGCATACCGTGGGCCGACTGGTCGGATAAGACCAAGTGAACATGTGCCAGGCAGCGTCTGCCGCGTCGTCGTCCCAGCGGTAGCGGACGGTCTGCACCTGTGCCTCGCCGCTGCTGTTGACCCCGTAGGTGATCTCGGTTTCGCCGGTGTTCGCTTTGCCGTCAGGCTTCGTGCGTGCCGGGCCGGTGATTCTTGAGAGCAGACCGCCGCTGGTGTAGGCGTAGGTCGTGGTCTTGTTCTCCGGATTCGTGAAACCGGTGAGGCGTCCGCTGCTGTCGTAGGCGTAGGCCCAGGTGCGCGCGCCACCGGAGCTCTGCGTGTAATTGGTGCTTTCCGTGATGGCCGTGATCGCATTGCCGCTGTACGTCACGTTCAGGACGTGACCGCCGCTGTCGGTGATCGTCGCCAGCTTCGGACGGTTGTTGATCGTCCCGTTGTAGCCGAAGGTGATCGCGTTGTCAGAGCGGTCGCGGATCTTCGTGAGGTAGGCGTTCCCGCTCGAGTCGACGAGATCGAAGTCAAACTTCTGACGTGACTTCCTGAAGGTCAACGTGAAGCCGGTGTCCGTCTCTTTGAGGTCCGAGCCGATACCGCCGATCGGTGTCGAGAAGTCCTTGAAGGCACTGTTAGTCGAGGTCGCGCTCTTCCGGACGAAAGACCCGAGAATCGTGCCGGAGGGACCGTTGTAGTCGAAGCGGACACCAGACTTCTTTCGCAACCAGACGTCAGGACCGATGCCCAGGTTCCAGCCCTTGCCGATCGACGTGTTCGTCACCGTCGCCTGTGAGTTGTAGGTGCGGGCGAGGTCGAGATTGAGGCCGACGCCATTCATCTTCCCGTCGGTGGCGGAAACGAGCAGATTGCCGTTGCGGTTGTTGACCGACAGCGAGGAGTAGCTGTTGAACGGGTGATCCGTCATCGAGTACCAGGATTGACTGCCGATCTCAGGGTCGTACGTGATCGAGAGAGTAGGAACGACTGAGGCACTGTCGCAGTAGGTAGCGCTCGAGACCCAGTCCGAGGAGCAGAACCGCTTCTGACGAGTCGCATCCTGCTCTTCGGTGGGCGTTACACCAGCATGGAGCTGGATGGACTGTCGATTAAGGGTGGCGCCGAAGGCCGACGAGGAGTCGGCGAAAGCGAAGTTGCCCGATCCAGCGTGCTTGCCTGACCAGCCATTGACCATCGACGTCACATCAATGGCTTGCGGGCCCGCTGCACAGCCGGACGTGGTTCCGTTCCGGTTGAAGGTAGGGCTGATACGCCACCGGTTGTCAGTCGACTCGTTCGGCTTGTTAGACCATGTGATGTCCGAGACCGTCGAGTCTCCCGAGGTGGTGGGGGTGAAGACCGTCGTCTTGGCAGTGCAGCCAGCCGCGCTGAAGTACTGCTTGAGATTCAGCGTCGCTTTGGTGACATTGGTGCCGACGAACCGGTTGTAGCGGAACCAGATGATCGAACGGAATGCGCGCGATCCATCGTCCGAGCCCACTCGCAGGCCGGGGTCCGAGCTTCGCGGATCATCCGAAGCCTGGGTGGAGAAAACCCACGTGTCCCCCACCGGACTCACCGGCGCGATGTCGGGATCGATGACCACGGGGTACTGACGACCCTCGGCCTGCAACCACTCCATCGAGGGACGCAAGATCAGGACCTGGCCGCCATCCTCGGTCTCCAGGGAAGCATCGACATCGACAGGTGCAGCCGGGTCGCCGGCCTCGTCGACTTGCGCGTCCCACATCTTCAACGGGCGCGACTGCGCCACCGTATTCTCACCATCCTTGAACGACAAGACCTGGCCCACGAGGACAGGAGTCAGTCCCTCGCTCTTGAGCGGGAAGCGGTACTCCGGCGCAGAGTCCGGTGCACCGTCCAGCGTGAGGTGGGTGAAGAAACCCCCACTTCGCGTACCGGTCACCACAGCCACATCGGACGTCGGACTCTGCTCATCCGCTGATGACGAAGGCGAAGGAGTGGCAGACGCTTCCGGCGCGTCGCTCTGCACTCTGTACGAGGCGGTCGCGCCGTCGACGGTGGGCGCCGCCAGCTCTGCGTCGAAGCTCAGGCCGATCGAGCGACCCTTGCCGAGGTCGAGCCGCGTGAGCTCACCAGCGCCGTCTGCAGAGAACGACACATCGGCATCAGACACCTCAGGCTCCAGCCGCCCACCCTCAGGAGCGAGATCAGGATTCAGGGGCTGGAAGACCCCGTGGTCGGTCTCGGCGAAACGCGGTGCCTCGCTCGTCTCCTGGGTCATCGTCCCGTCAGGGTTGACGAACACCGTGCGGCGCTCGTCGCGCTCCGAGCGAATCTCGACACGCTTCTTCGTCTCCCGCGCCTTCGCCATCGCCTCCCCGACCTCTGAGGCATCGCCGAAGTCCTTGTTCTTCGAAGCCTGGCCCTCAGGAATGCGGAACTCGACCTTGTTGCCCTCCGGTTCGGCGATGGCCGGGCCACCGATCAGAGCACCGGCGGCAACCGCCGTCACCGTGGGCAGGAGCACAAAACGGGTAAGACGTCCACGCATACTGGGGACCCTCTACTTCAGGCCGCCGACGCACATCTCTGCTGATCTACGCCTCGCGGATGGTTCGTCTCGCTGAAGCACTCCCAGGCAGCCTCGAGGTTAGTCAGATCAGACCACACTTGCGCAAGGTTTGAACAGACTTCGCCAGATGAATCTTTAGGTTTCTCTCAGCAACGATGGTGAACTCGCTGCATCCGAACAGCTCATACGGTTCGAGCGCACTCCAGTGGTAAGGCGAAGGCCCCACGCCAGGAGTGGTCGGGCATCAGCTAACCCGCACCCATGGTTCGGAGAACTAATGCCCTCCCCCATGGCCGACGAGCCCGCTCGGCGCGTTCGCAGAGTGCGGCAATCACCCGCACAGCGTACGACGAGCCGCCGAAAAACGCGTCTCAAAGCCGGGCCTGCCTATTCAGTCGCTCGCGACCTCAGGACAGTACGAGTTCGAACTGACCCGTTAGTCCCAGGCCTGATCGGGTTTACGGGAGTTGTGCTGCTCGGTGTCCTGCTGTTCCTGGATGGTCGGATGCCACGACTCTTCTGGGGCGCTTTCCAGGTGGGTCTGGTCTTCGCCGCAGCCTTCATCACCTGGTTGCAGACACAGAGCCTTTACGACATCGGCCGGCTCTGCCCTTACTGCATGGTCGTATGGGCAGCCGTAATCCCGCTTGTCGTCATCGGTAGCCGCGAAGCCGTCTCTCACCTCGCCACCAGCTCGTCGCTCGGTCAGTTCCTGCGCAACTGGACGGCGCTCATCATCATGCTCTGGTACGTCGCGGTGGCGGCCGCGGTGTGGTTCAGGTTCGGCTCGACGCTCTGGGCGTAGCGACGCGAGGCGACTCGTCTTCGAGTGCGGCGCGCGGGGTAAGGGGCCCAACGCTGATATGAACTGACCCCGAACACTTCGACCTGCACCTGCCCACCGGACCGGCGGTCCACGGACGCAGCTCTTGCACCGGGTGTCGTTCTGGGGTGTTCGACCTCATCCGATGCGGAAATTGCGAGCGACCGTTGACAGGCGACGGGCCCCCCGTCGTGGCGGATGACACTGCCGAGATGGCCGTGAGCGCGCTTCATCCGAGTGATGATGGCCTTGATCTCAGCGGGCTCCAGACCCATCGCCGCGGCGTCGGGCATCAGGCGTTCTCCACCGTCTCGAGGGCGCCGCGCAGACGAGTACGAGCATCGGCGGCGATCTCGCGCAGACCAGCAGAGGACTGAGGAACCATGGCGGTCATGGCCCGGGGGTCGAAGGCCTCGACGACGGTCCCTGCCCCGTCTGCGCGCACGACCACGTTGCACGGCAGGAGCGCCGCGATGGACGGGTCGGCTTGCATCGCGGCGTGCGCGAGCTGGGGACGACAGGCGCCGAGGATGACCTGCGGTTCGACGTCGACATCGAGCTTGGTCTTCAGCGTCGCCTGGATGTCGATCTCGGTGAGCACGCCGAAACCCGCCTCGCCGAGGCTGGCTCGCACCAACCCGACGGTCTCCTCGTAGCCCCGGGCGGTCCTCACCCTCATGGTCAGCTCGGTCATCTCACTCCTCCGTTCCGAGGCGCCGGCCGGCGCCGTCGTCTCGAACTCTACATCCCCCCGGGGGGATATGCTACGGTCCTGGTCGAACCCCCCGGGGGGATACGACTGGTCTCCCCTCCGGCCCTTCGAGCACTTGGAGACCGCATGACATCGACGATCGACCCACCCGCTCCCGGACAGGAGGCGCGGATCTCCTCAGGTCCACTGGGGCGCCTCGGGATCTGGGTCACCACCCACGGCCAGATCGTGGCCATCGCCTGGCTGATGCTGGTCATCGGCCTGGGAGTCTTCGCTCCCAAGGTCGAGCACAACCTCTCCGGCGCCGGCTGGCAGGCCAACGGCTCCGAGTCCGTCGCCGCCCGGGAGCTCGCCCGCGAGCACTTCGGCGGCAACGCATCCTCGGCCATCCAGGTCGTCGTGCACAGCGACGACGGGCCCGTCACCGAGGGTCGCGGTGCCGAGACCCTCGCCAGGGTCGCCACACTGTTGAAGGACGAGCCCCGGATCGCCGACGTCGTCGCGCCCCAGCCCGGCGCGACCCTCAGTCAGGACGGCTCGACCGCCATCGTGCTTGCCGGTGCAGGCGCCGACACCAACGAGATGGTCCGCGTCGCGACCGACCTCAAGGGCCCGCTGCAGGACCTGTCCGGCGACGGCATCGACGTCAATCCCACCGGCTCCTCGTTGCTCTGGTCAGACTTCAACGAGGCCAACCTCGAGGCGATGCTGAAGTCGGAGATGGTCTCCTGGCCCGTGACGCTGGCCATCCTCGTCATCGCCTTCGGCGCCCTCGTCGCCGCAGGACTCCCCCTCCTGCTCACCCTGTCCGGACTCGTCGCCTCGGCCGGTTCGCTGGTCCTCATCAACGAGCTCGTCCCCGTCTCCATCTGGGCGATGAACTTCGCCATGATGTTCGCCCTCGCCCTCGGCATCGACTACGCGCTCTTCCTGGTGGTCCGCTACCGCGCCGCCCGCATGGGAGCCAAGCTGTCCGCGCCACGCGCCATCGCGGAGACGATGGACACCGCCGGCAAGGCTGTGCTGCTCTCCGGCCTGACCGTGCTCATCTCGCTGTCCGCGGTCATGCTCGTGCCCTCGCCGTCCTTCCGATCGATGGCCGGCGGCATCATGCTGTCCGTCGTCTTCGTGCTCGCCGCGACGCTGACCCTGCTGCCGCTGGTGCTGGTCAAGCTCGACCACCGCATCAACAAGCTGGCCCTGCCCTGGGTCAGGACCGGGGAACACCGGTCGCGTCGCTTCGCCGCCTGGGGAGAGCGTCTCTGGCGCCGCCCTGTCCTGTGGGGCAGCGCCGCCCTCGTGGTGCTCCTCGCCCTGGCTGCACCCGTCGTCGGCCTCAGCACGGCGATGCCCTCGATCAAGGTGCTTCCCGAGGACGCCTCAGCCCGTGTCGGCTACGACCGCGTCCAGGAAGCCTTCGGACCGGGCGCACCGGGCACCCTGCAGATCGTCGTCGCGAACGACCAGGCACAGGCCGCAGCGAAGACCCTCGCCGCCGACGACGGCATCGCCGCCGCCATGCCGGCCCAGCGCGCACCCGACGGCTCGGACCTGACGATGATCCAGGCCGTCCCGACCGTCGATCCGTCGGACCCCGCGCTCACCACGACCGTCGAGCGACTGCGCGCCGACCTGCCCGACACCGCTCGGGTCGGTGGTGCCGGCGTGGAGAACCTGGACCTGAAGTCCCAGCTGGACGACTCCACCCCGCTCGTGATCGGCGTCGTCCTGGCACTCGGCTTCCTGCTCCTGCTCATCGCCCTGCAGGCACCGCTCATCTCCCTGCTTGGGACGCTCGTCAGCCTGCTCTCGACCGCAGCCGCCTTCGGCGTCGCCCGCCTCGTCTTCCAGGACGGCTGGGGCGCAGGACTGCTCGGCTTCGAGAGCCAGGGCTTCCTCGATGCATGGGCGCCGGTCTTCTTCTTCGCCATGATCTTCGCCATCGCGATGGACTACACGGTCTTCCTGCTGGCCTCGGCGAAGGAGCACTACGAGCGCAGCGGCGATCCGCATGAGGCGATGGTCGGTTCCCTCGCGCACTCCGGACGAGTCATCTTCGCCGCTGGCGCCGTGATGGTCGCGGTCTTCTTCACCTTCGCCCTCTCAGGACCGCTGCCACCCAAGGAGATGGGGGTCGTGCTCGGCGTCGCCGTCCTTCTCGACGCGTTCCTCGTCCGCCTGGTCCTGCTGCCGGTCCTGCTGCGCCTGACCGGCCACGCCGCCTGGTACGTCCCGGCCTGGCTCAAGCGAGCGCTGCCGAACATCACCTTCGCGCACGGCTGAACCCCACTCGGGGGAGGTCCGACCCGTACCCCTGCGCGGGCCGGACCTCCCTCGAACGGGTCGCGACGGCACGCCGCGCCGTCACGCTGCGACCTGCCAGGTGGCGAGCTGCCGCAGGGTCTCGTCGCGGACCGTGCGCCCTGTCGATCGAAGTAGCTGGGCGTCGCGTTCGAGTCTGCCCGGGAGCCGGACCGCGGCATCAGGAGCAAAGAGCACCGTCCTGACGCCTGAGCACGAGCCTCCGGCCGTCGCCTCCAGGACCGCTCGGTACCGCGCCGGCCGCTGTGCGTACGCGGACCCGAGCGTCGGATTGAGTCCGTGCAGATAACGCTGGATCACGCGGTCGAATGCTCCGAAGGTCGGTCCGAAGCCGCGAGGTCGTGTTGCCAGGACGATGGCATGCGTGGCCCCCAGGGTCGCTGCCGCTGCCACGGGCACCGGCTCCAGGATCCCGCCGTCCAGCCACCGCCTCCCGCGGAAGCTGATGGGCGGACCCCCCAGGATCGGAAGCAGCCCGGAGGCATGGATAGCCGACAGCTGGTCGGTCCGGTCGGCGAAACCGGTCAGCGCCTCTGCCCTTGCCGCGTCGATGTCTGTGGCGCCCATCGCGAGCCGAGGGCCGAAATCCCCGACCAGGTCGCCGACACCGAACAGCTGATCGATGTGCGAGACGATGCGCGCACTGTCCACGACGGGTCGGCCTCTGTTCCACAGCCGACGGATGTCGATGAACTCGCGCGACGAGTAGACGTCGGCGTACGCATCTGTGAGCCCGCTGATCGTGCCACGAACCGTAGCGGCGGCGTTGACGGCACCAGCCGATGTGCCGACCACGATGTCGACGGCTGGCAGGATTCCGCTCTCCTCCAACGCGGTCGCCATGGCCGCAGAGACGATGCCTCGCATCCCCCCGCCTTCGATGACCAGAGCAACCTTGGCGCCGTCGTCGCGCGAGGTCCCGTTCAGGCGCGCTGCGACGACTCGTGGCACCTCGGCGCCGACGATCTGGCGCTCGGATGACTCGGTCACTGGGCCTCCTGGAGGAGAAACGTCACGGTCACAGTGAACGCGAGCACGAAGCGTAAAACTTGTCTTCAGCAGACAGTTTCTTGTCATGAACGGACATCATTGACACGCTGGACAGGTGAGCATGTACTTTCGCTCGGCCAGTCTGCGCGGCTTCCGCTCGGTGGTCGCAGAACTCGGAGGCCAGGCCGACACGTTCGCAGAAAGGGCGGGGCTGGATCCTCGCGCTCTCGACCAGGACGACGTGTTGGTCGAGGCGCATCGCTCTGCCGCCATGCTGGAGCTGGTTGTCGAGGAGCTGGGCTGTCACGACCTCGGTCTGCAGATGGCTGACCGCCAGTCCATCACCGTCCTGGGTGCGCTCGCGATCGCCCTGATGAACTGCCCGACCTTGGGAAGCGCGCTGGACGTGGTCAACACCTATCTCTTCGTCCACAGTCAGTTCGTGTCCTTCGAGCTGCGGGACGACCCTCGAGAAGAACCAGGCGTCAGCGCGCTGTACTACCGACCCGCGCGCCCACGTGGCCCTGCCCAGGCCGTCGATCTCGCCATGGGCTTCATCCACCGAGGCATCACCCACCTCAGCGACGGGGACTACGGTCTGCGCGAGGTGATGCTCCCCTACGAGTGTCCGGCGCGCACTGACATCTACGAAGAGTTCTTCGGTGCCAAGGTCACCTTCCGGGCACCCGTGGAAGACGCGGCAGTGCTGAGGATCCCGTCAAGCCTCCCGTCCCGGTCGCTCGCCGGCGGCGACGAAGCCCTGAAGCACCTCGCGGTCGCCTTCCTGGACCGGACCACCTCGCGCGCCGACGACGACCTGGTGGAGCGCACCCGAGGCGCACTACGGCACCTCCTCGGAACGGGATTCGTCGACCAAGCCGCCGTAGCCAAGGTGTTCTCCATCCACCCACGGACCCTCCATCGACGACTCGCTGCGCACGGGACGACGTACCAGACACTTGTCGACGAGGCGCGCCGCGATCAGGCTCTGTTGCTCGTCACCACCACCGACCTTCCCTTCGGCCAGATCACCCACATGTGCGGTTTTCGCGAGCAAGCGTCCTTCACCCGCGCCGCTCGACGTTGGTGGGGCGCATCACCACGTCAGCTACGAAGCCGGCAGCGCGCGGGAGCCGGCGCTCGTTACCGTTCGTGATCGTCGAACGCCAGCGGCGGGAAGCGGCACCGTCTACCGGAAGCCGAACGCCGGCGCTTTCGCTGCCACCAAGACGTCAGCAAGGCGCTCCGCCGCGCCCTCGCTCGTTCGTGGTGAGTCAGCGCGGAGTCACGCGTCAGCAAAAGACAAGGCCCGGGATTCGTGAGAATCCCGGGCCTCTTGGTAGCGGGGACAGGATTTGAACCTGTGACCTCTGGGTTATGAGCCCAGCGAGCTACCGAACTGCTCCACCCCGCGTCGCACGTAGAACATTACGCCACGGTGAACGGGGATCCAAATCGGGGGTGTGAGACGACGCTCACAGGGGGTATCTCGACTCGCGGGACCGTCGATCCGCTCCTACCGTCGTGTGGAAAGGAGTCGTCGGTGATCCCAGGACGGTACAGGCTCGAGCGCGAGATCGGTCGAGGTCGCTCCACCAGCGTGTGGGCAGGCCACGACACCGTTCTCGACCGTCGGGTGGCCCTCAAGAGACTGGGCTTCTCCCCCGGCTCCGACGAGGTCGACTCCGCACGCGCCGAGCGGGAGGCGAGGCTGGCGGCGCGGGTCCACCACCCGCACGTCGTCTCCGTCTACGACCTCGCCGACGACGGCGACTTCACGTGGCTCATCATGGAGCTCGTCGACGGGCCGACGCTCGCCGACCTCGCCCACGACGGCCCCCTCGACCTCAAGCGGGCCGCCCGCCTCCTCGCGCAGGTGGCCGACGCGCTCGCCGCGGCCCACGCCGACGGGCTCGTGCACCGCGACGTGAAGCCGTCGAACGTCTTCGTCACCGGCGACGACGTCGCGAAGCTCGGCGACTTCGGCATCGCCCGTCGCGAGGACGACGAGGCGCTCACGCGCACCGGCCTCATCACCGGCTCTCCCGCCTACCTCTCCCCCGAGATCGCCCGGGGCTCCACCGCCACTGCCGCGGGCGACGTGTGGGCCTTCGGCATCACGGTCTACCGCGTGGTCACCGGCTCGGTGCCGTACGACGTCGAGGGAGACGACGTCATCACCGCCGTGCAGAAGATCCTCGACGCGCCGGCGCCTGCGCTGCCCGCAGACCACCCGCTGGCTCCCGTGGTTGCCGCCGCGACCCGCCACGACCCCACCGACCGCGCGACGATGCGCGAGATCGCCGACCTCCTGCAGACCCTCGCGCAGCCGGGTGGCCTCGGCCACCACCGGTCCGCGCTGGCCGACCTGGCCGTCGCGCGCGCCGCGACCGCCGGAGCGAGCGAGTCGACCGCGACGATCCCCACCCCCGACGGACGCCGCACCGCCGTCACGCAGGCGCCGCCGACCCGCGACGTCGTCACCGCTCCCCCGACCCTGCCGCCCCCGACCAGCCGCCGGGGCGGACGACGTCGACGCGACCGTCGCACGATCCTCGTCGCCGCCGCAGCCCTCGTCGCCTTCGGTGCGGCCGGCGCCGGCGTGCTGGCGACCACGGGCGACGACGGCGCCCCCGTCGCCGCGGCGGCCTCAGCCGCACCGCCGGTCACGGCACAGCAGCGCCTGGAGAAGTTCGCGACCGACTACGTCCAGACGGCGGCCAGCGACCCGCAGCGCGGCTTCCAGCTGCTCACGGCGTCCTACCAGCAGGCCAGCGGCGGCATCACCGGCTACACCGACTTCTGGGGACGGGTCAGCGACGTGCGCGTCGAGGCCGTGCGCTCCGACCCCGACCAGATGCGCGTCACCTACACCTACTCCTACGAGATCGGCGGGGTGCGGCGCACCCAGGCTCTGACGCTGCTGCTCACGCAGGAAGGCGACCGCTACCTCATCCGCGGCGCGCTGGCGGCCTGAGGCTCAGAGCGTCTCGCGCTCGAGCACCGAGTTCGGTCGGAACCAGACCGGGTCGCCGCGCCGAGCCGGGCGCACGAGGTCGAAGCCGGCGGTGCTGACCAGCACCCAGCGGTGCGGCTGCTCCGCGTGACCGAGCCGTTGCCGCGGGTCGGCGGCGACCTGGCGGGCGCAGGCCACGTGGCACGGCGGGAACGCGAACTCCCCGTCGAGGGCCTCGTCGGGGGTGCCGACGAACGCGACCGGGCGGGTCAGCGTCTCGCCGCACACCCCGCAGATCCGGCTCAGGGAGCAGCGAATGGCCTGCTTCTTCACGACCTTCTCGTGCGTCCCACGACCCTCGTCGTCCACGCACGCGAACGGCAGCGCCGAGCCCTCGACCACCGGGCCCGACGCCGCCGTCACCACACCGTCGCTCACGACGTGGCGGCCGCGTTCGTCCAACGGCCCAGCTCGTGACGCCGTCCGGGACGCTCGTCGTCGCGCAGCCGCCGCGTGCGCGGGGCCGGCGGCGCCGGGTTGTCCTTCGTGCGACGGTTCGGCAGCGACAACTTCATGATCGTGCGCAGCGTCTGGCCGTACTGCTTGTGCAGCGGACCCGTCGTGTACGGGATGCCGTAGCGCTGGCAGATGTCCTTGACCTTGACCGAGATCTCGGCGTACCGGTTGCTGGGCAGGTCGGGGAACAGGTGGTGCTCGATCTGGTAGCCCAGCTGGCCGCTCATGATGTGCAGGAGCTTGCCGCCCTCGAAGTTGGCCGACCCGAGCATCTGGCGCAGGTACCACTCGGCGCGCGTCTCGTCCTCGAGCTCCTCCTCGGTGAAGTGCACCGCACCGTCGGGGAAGTGCCCGCAGAAGATGATCATGTAGGCCCACACGTTGCGCACGAGGTTCGACGTGATGTTCGCCGTCAGCGTGCTGAGGAACGCCGGACCGGTCAGCGCCGGGTAGACGACGTAGTCCTTCAGCGCCTGCTTGCCGATCTTGTCGCCGATCTGCTTGAGCTGGCGCTTGAGCAGCTTCGGGTCCTTCTCGCCCTTGCGGATCGCCTCGATGTCGAGGTCGTGCAGCGCCACGCCGTACTCGAAGAACAGCGCGAGCAGGGCGTTGTAGACCGGCTGGCCCAGGTTGTAGGGCGTCCACTTCTGGTCGCGGCTCATCCGCAGGATCCCGTAGCCCACGTCGTTGTCGTGGCCGAGCACGTTCGTGAACTGGTGGTGGATGTAGTTGTGCGAGTGCTTCCACTGCTCCGCCGGCTGCGTGGTGTCCCACTCCCAGCTGCTGGAGTGCACCTCGGGATCGTTCATCCAGTCCCACTGGCCGTGCATCGTGTTGTGGCCGATCTCCATGTTCTCGAGGATCTTGGCCGACGAGAGCAGCGCCGTGCCGAGCAGCCAGGCGGGTGGGAACAGGCTCGCGAACAGGGTGATGCGCCCGGCGGCCGCCAGCCGGCGCTGCAGCGCGATGATGCGCAGGACGTAGTCGCGGTCGGCCTGACCGCGACTCGCCTCGACCTCGGCGCGGATCTCGTCGAGCTCTCGCCCGATCGCCTCCACCTCCTCGTCGGTGAGGTGGGTGTACTCGCGCACGTCGGCGTAGGCCATGGGTGTCTCCTCAGATCTTGAGCGTGCAGTCGGTGGCGGCGACGCTGATGCAGGTCTGCACGTACTCGCCCTCGGTGTGCTCGTCGCCGCTGCGCAGGTCCTTCACGCGGCCGCTGAGCAGCGGCACGTCGCACGTGTGGCAGATGCCCATGCGACAGCCGAACAGCATGTTGACGCCGGCCTGCTCGCCGGCCTCCAGCAGCGTCGTGGCCCCGTCGACCTCGACGCTCTTGCCCGTGTCGCCGAAGGTGATCGTGCCGCCCTCGGCGTCGGTCTCGGTGGCGCCGAGCGAGAACCGCTCGACGTGCAGCTCGTCCTCGCGGCCCAGCCGCTCGAAGTGCTCGACGAGCGCGTCGAGCATCGGCTGCGGGCCGCAGGCCCACGTCTCGCGCTCGGCCCAGTCGTGGCAGACCTCGCCCAGCCGGTCGGGCGTGAGGAACCCGTCGCGGTCGGTGAACCGCTCGTGGAACGTGAAGCGGTCGTGCTTCGAAGCGAGCTCGCGCAGCTCGTCGAGGAACATCATGTCGTCCTCGTCGACCGCGGAGTAGGCGAGGAACACGTCGGGCACGGAGCCGCGACGGTCGAGGGTCCGCAGCATCGACATCACCGGGGTGATGCCGCTGCCGCCGACGACGAAGAGCATCTTCGCCGGCGGCGGGTCGGGCAGCACGAAGTCGCCCTGCGGCGACTCCAGCCGGACGATCGTGCCCGGCGCGAGCCCGTTGACCAGGTGCTCGGACAGGAAGCCCTCGGGCATCGCCTTCACGGTGATCGCGACGGTGCCCTCCGAGCGCACGGGCGCCGACGACAACGAGTAGGACCGCCAGTGGAACCGGCCGTCGATCTCCACGCCGATGCCGATGTACTGGCCGGGCTGGAAGTCGAACGACCAGCCCCAGCCGGGCTTGATGACGAGCGTCGCCGAGCGGTCGGTGACCTGCTCGACCCGCTCGACGCGGCCGCGCAGCTCGCGCGCGGACCACAGCGGGTTGATGAGCTTGAGGTAGTCGTCGGGGTGCAGCGGCGTCGTGAACGCCTTGCCGACCGCACGCACGCGACGCAGCACGGTCGACCTCTCGATCAGTGAGTCAGCCATCGGTCCGCCTCCCCGGCCTCGCGCCCCACCGTGACGACCCTGGCGGCCGTGTGGTGTGCGTCACGGCGAGCGTACGTCCGTCCTGGCATCCGCGCGCGGCAAACCAGGGGCATCCATCCACGAGGTGAGACCAGGAGTTACATCGCATACGACCACATCGTGCACGTTCGAGTTGCGCCGTCGGCCTGCTCGACCAGACTCGAAGGAGCCAGAGCGCACGATCCCCGACACCCACGGAGGAACATCCCATGAGCACGCTCGAGACCAACGGCATCCAGATCAGCTACACCGACTCCGGCGGCGACGGCCGCCCCGTCGTCCTCATCCACGGCTGGCCCCTCAGCGGCGCGTCCTGGTCGGAGCAGGTCCCGGCCCTGACCGAGGCCGGCTACCGCGTCATCACCTACGACCGCCGTGGCTTCGGCGCGAGCGACAAGCCCGACACCGGCTACGACTACGACACGTTCACCGAGGACCTCGCAGGCCTGCTCGAGCTGCTCGAGGTCACCGACGCGACCATCGTCGGCTTCTCGATGGGCGGCGGCGAGGTGGCCCGCTACCTCGGCTCGCGCGGCTCCGAGCGCATCCACTCGGCCGTGTTCGCCGGCGCCGTCCCGCCGTACCTGCTGAAGACCGACGACAACCCCGACGGCGGCCTCACGCCCGAGGACGTCCAGGGCTTCAAGGACGGCGTCAGCAACGACCGTGCCGGCTTCCTCGAGGAGTTCACCACGAACTTCTTCAGCGCCAACGACGAGCTCAAGGTCACCGAGGCCCAGCGTCAGGAGGCCATCGCGCTCGTCGAGCCCGCGTCGACGACGGCCATGCTCGGCTGCGTCGAGGCCTTCGGCACCACCGACTTCCGTGACGACCTCGAGAAGATCGACGTGCCGACGCTCGTCATCCACGGCGACAGCGACGCCGTCGTGCCGTTCGAGGTCTCCGGCAAGCGCACGGGTGAGACGGTGAAGGACGCCACCGTCCACGTCGTCGCCGACGGCCCGCACGGGTTCAACGTGAGCCACGCCGAGGAGCTCAACCGCGTGCTGCTCGACTTCCTGCAGCGCTGACCTCGCTCCGCCCCGGCGGACGACACGCACCGAGCCCCTCCCGGACCACTCCGGGAGGGGCTTCGTGCGTCGTCGTCGCCAAGGTGACGAAACGGTTAAGCCCGCAATTGCAGGTCCGTCAGCCCTGGCGCACCAGCAGGCACGGGGTGAGACTGTCTCCCATGCCTCGCCCCTCCCAGGGCGGGCACGCCTTGTCCCACGGGGGGACGCCGGTCCACGGTCCGGTAGCAGAGAGGACGCACCACCTTGCGCACACGCCGCACACGGCTGCTCCGTTCAGGAGCCGCCTCCACCATCGCGCTCGCGCTCGCCATCACCTCGGCGGGCGCAGCGAACGCCGCGAACGACGAGCCGCGGTCCAAGGTCGAGCAGGCCCCGGAGCGGGCCGCGCAGACCGACGAGGTCAAGGACGCGCCGGCCGGCGACAAGCTCGGCCAGCCCGACCGCGAGCTGCTCGCCGAGGCCCGGCAGAACGGTGACAAGCGCGTCACCGTCATGATCGCCACCCAGCGCAAGGCCACCGGGGCCGTCGTCGACGCCCTGGAGTCGTCGGGCGCCTGGATCGGCAAGGTCGACGACAAGCTCGGCTACGTCCGCGCCAGCGTGCCCACCTCGCGCGTCGAGAAGGTCGCCGCACTCTCGAAGGTCGACGCCGTCGACCTCGACGAGACCATCCCGATCGACGACCCTGCCCCCGGCAAGGTCTCCGCCGACGGTTCCGCGCCCAGCAGCGCGCCCGGCGCGAGCACCCCCGACGCCAACCCGTACATGCCCACGCGCGAGACCGGCACGACCGACTTCGTCGCGAAGAACCCGAAGTACGACGGCCGCGGCGTCACCATCGGCATCATCGACTCCGGCGTCGACCTCGACCACCCGGCCTTGCAGGAGACCAGCACCGGCGAGCGCAAGATCGTCGACTGGGTCACTGGCACCGACCCGCTCCTCGACGACGACAGCACGTGGCGGGCCATGCTCACCTCCGTGAAGGCGACCCCGACGTTCACCTACGCCGACCAGACCTGGACCGCGCCGCGTGAGGGCACCTTCCGCGTCAACCGCTTCAGCGAGAGCATCACCGCCGGCAGCGAGCCCGGCGGCGACGTGAACCGCGACGGCGACACCACCGACCGGTTCGGCATCCTCTACGACGAGACGACCCACGACATCTGGGTCGATGCGAACCAGGACAACGTCTTCTCCGACGACGAGCTCATGCGCCCGTACAAGGAGAAGTTCCAGGTCGGCCACTTCGGCACCGACGACCCGTCGACCGACGTCGTCGAGCGCATGCCGTTCACCGTCGAGTACCGCGAGGACGTCAGCCTCGCGCCCGCCGGCCTGCCCGGCACCGCCGACTTCGTGAACATCGGCATCGTCGAGGACGCCCATGGCAGCCACGTCGCCGGCATCGCCGCCGGTCACTCGCTGTTCGGTGGCGCCATGAACGGCCAGGCGCCCGGCGCCAAGATCGTCTCGAGCCGTGCGTGCACGTGGGGCGGCGGCTGCACCGCCGCGGCCCTGCTCGACGGCATGGTCGACCTCGTCACCAACCGCGGTGTCGACGTCGTCAACATGTCGATCGGCGGCCTGCCCGCGCTCAACGACGCCAACAACGCCCGTGCCACGGTCTACGACCGTCTGATCGACGACTACGGCGTGCAGCTGTTCATCTCCGCCGGCAACAGCGGCCCGGGCCTGAACACCATCGGCGACCCGTCCGTGGCCGGCAAGGTCGTGAGCGTCGCGTCGTCCATCTCCAAGGAGACCTGGAAGGCCAACTACGGCTCGGTCGTCTCGGCCGCGCTCGCGCTGCACCCGTTCTCCTCGCGTGGCCCGACGGAGTCCGGCGACTTCAAGCCGAACATCGCGGCCCCCGGCTCGGCGATCTCGACCGTGCCCCAGTGGCTCAAGCAGCCCGACCTCAAGGAGGCCGGCTACACGCTTCCGGTCGGCTACGCGATGTTCAACGGCACGTCGATGGCCTCGCCGCAGGCCGCCGGCGCGGCAGCCGTGCTGCTCTCGGGCACCCTCGCCCGGGAGGTCCCGGTGACGCCCAAGCAGCTGCGCAACGCGCTGTACTCCTCGGCGAAGCTCTTCTCCGGTGAGACGGTCGCGGGTCAGGGCACGGGACAGCTCAACGTGCCCGGTGCGTGGAGCCTGCTGCTGAAGAAGGCCGTCACGGCCGACTACCGCACCGACGCGCCGGTCTGCACCCCGCTGTCGGACTTCCTGGCCAAGCCGGGTCGCGGCACGGGCCTGTACAACCGCTGCGCCGCCGACCAGGGCGGTCAGACGCTGAACAAGGCCAAGAAGTACGACGTGAAGATCACGCGCTCGTCCGGCACCTACAAGTCGGTCAAGCACACCGTGCGCATCGTCGGCAACGACGGCACGTTCCGCGCGCCCACCTCGATCACGCTCGCGCGGGGTCGCACGGTGAGCCTGCCGGTGACCGCCACCGCCAAGACTCAGGGTGCGCACTCGGCCATCGTGGAGATCGACGACCCGGCCACCCCGGTCGTCGACCACCGCGTCATGGTGACCGTCGTGCAGTCCACGGGCCTGACCTCGCCGAGCTTCGCCAAGGAGAACCGCGGCACGGTCCAGCGCAACCGGTCGACGTCGTACTTCGTGTCGGTGCCGAAGGGTGCCAAGGCGCTGCAGGTGAACCTGTCCGGCATCGCCACGCGCAGCCAGACGCGGTTCATCGCGATCAACCCCTACGGCGTCCCGGTCGAGTCGACGGCGTCGACGGCGTGCTACACCAACTTCAGCGACGCGAAGGCCTGCAAGCCGACGTCGCGGAGCTACGCCGACCCGTTGCCGGGTGTCTGGGAGATCGAGGTGGAGTCGCGTCGCACGTCGCCGCTGCTCGACAACCCGTTCACGCTGACCGCCGCGGTCCAGGGCGTCACCGTCGACCCCGCCTCCCAGGAGGTCGCCCCGGCGGCCGACGGTGGCGCGACGGCCCTGGAGTGGACGCTCAAGAACGCGTTCGGTCCGGTCACGGTCACGCCGCGTGGTGGCGACCTGGGCAGCGCCCTCGCGGAGCGCAAGACGATCGACGACGGTGCTCGCCAGACCTACACCGTCGACGTCCCGGAGGGTGCGTCGAGCCTCACGGCGACCATCGGCAGCACGTCCGACGCCGGCGCCGACCTCGACCTCGCCATCCTCAACCCGGACGGGTCGCAGGCCGGCCAGTCCGCGGACGGCGACTCCGAGGAGTCGGTCACGCTGGACGCCCCCGCCGCCGGCAGGTACACCGTCGTCGTCGACGGCTACGCGGTCCCGGCCGGCAGCACCGAGTACGACTACCTGGACGTGTTCTACTCCACGGGGCTGGGCACGCTCGCGGTCGACGACACGCCCGTCCAGCTGGCACGCGGTGGCACGGCGGTCGTCAAGGGCTCGCTGGAGCCCACGGCGCAGCCGACCGAAGGTCGTTCGCTGTTCGGTGAGATGCAGGTGATCTCGTCCGAGGGTGCGGTGCTCGGCAGCGGGACGGTCCGGGTGACCGGATCGGCCCCGGAGCCGACCCCGTCGGCGACGACCACGACGCCGACCGCCCCGGAGACGGCTCAGCCGCTCGCTCCGAAGGCGACGGCGTCGACGACGGACGAGCAGGAGTAGTCAGCCGCGCTCGACCTCGGCGACGACGAGCACCGGTCCTCGCTGACAGGTGGTGGTCGCGTCGGGGTCGGGCCGGCCCCGCACGGTGACACGGTCGCCGGCCTCGAGGCCGGCGACCGTTCCTGTGAGCACCCACGTGCGACCGGTCGCGGCGAGCGTGACGCACCGGTCCTCCGGCGAACGCTCCACGACACCGGTGACGGTCTGCAGAGCCGCCGACGGCTTGCCCGTCGGCGTCGGGTCGTCGGGCAGCGTCGGGTCGTCCGGCAAGGTCGGTGTCGGGTCGTCAGGCAGAGTCGTCGAGGGCGCAGGCGAGGGCGTGCTGCCGCTCCCCCCTCCCCCGCCGGTGCCACCGCACCCCGCGAGGACCACCGCCACCAGCACCCACCCGACCCGTCTCATCCCCCCAGAGTGCCACCGCCCCCGAAGCCCCGCGTCCCTGGTCGAGCAGGGATCGGACCGTTCCGCTGGTCGAGGAGCGGCGACGGCGAGCGCCAGCGAGCACGTCGGCGCGTATCGAGACCACCCGGCAACGGCCCAGCGCGGGCCGACCCGCAGCGTCCCCCTGGAGTGGTCTCGATACGCCCGGAGCACGCTCCTTCGTCGCGGCTCCGCGCTACTCGGCCAGCGAAACGCTTCGCCGGTCGAGTAGTTCGAGCGAGCTTGCGAAGCTCGGACGTATCGAGACCACCCGGCAACGGCCCAGCGCGAGCCGGCTCCCAGCGAGGGCTCAGAGTGGTCTCGATACGTCTACGCCAGCTCCTTCGTCGCGGCGTCGACTACTCGACCAGCGGAACGCTTCGCTGGTCGAGTAGCGGCCACGCGCGACGAAGAAGCGTCGTGGCTGCGTATCGAGACCACCCGGCAACGGCCCAGCGCGAGCCGGCTCCCAGCGACCGCCCAGAGTGGTCTCGATACGCCCGGAGCACGCTCCTCCGTCGCGGCGTCGACTACTCGACCAACGAAACGCTTCGCCGGTCGAGTAGTTCGAGCGAGCTTGCGAAGCTCGGACGTATCGAGACCACCCGGCAACAGCTCAGCGCGAGCCAACCCCCAGCGTCCCCCTGGAGTGGTCTCGATACGTCACCTCACGCCTCGTCCCTCGGCGGAGGCGACTACTCGACCAGCAGAACGCTCCGCTGGTCGAGTAGCGGCGACGGCGAGCGCCAGCGAGCACGTCGGCGCGTATCGAGACCACCCGGCAACGGCCCCAGCGCGAGCCGACCCCCAGCGACCGCCTGGAGTGGTCTCGATACGTCACCTCACGCCTCGTCCCTCGGCGGAGGCGACTACTCGACCAGCAAAACGCTCCGCTGGTCGACGAGCGGCGACGGCGAGCGCCAGCGAGCACGTCGGCGCGTATCGAGACCACCCCGCAACGGCCCAGCGCGAGCCGGCTCCCAGCGACCGTCTGGAGTGGTCTCGATACGTCCGACCGAGCTCCTTCGTCGCCGGTCGGCCTACTCGACCAGCGAAACCTTCGCCGGTCGAGTAGCCCGAGCGAGTCGAGCCCCCTACTCGCCGCCACTCTGGTCGGACTGGCCCAGGGCGTCCTGGGCGTTCTCGACCGCTGCGTTCATCTGGTTGATCCGACGCTGGTACTCGGCGAGGTCGCCGGCCTCGAGGGCCTTCTGGGCCGCGGAGTAGGCGGCGGAGGCGTCGCGCAGGTACTCCTGCGTCGTCTTCGCGCCACCGTCGCCACTGCCACCGGTGTCGCCACCCGAGGACTCCTCGTCCGGGTCGGGGACGGAGCCCTCCGCGAGGCCGAGCGCCACGCGCAGCGCCTCGTCGAGGGTCTGGCCGAAGCCGACCTCCTCGCCGAACGACGCCGCCACGAACTGCAGCACCGGGTAGCTGCCCTCCTCCGCCGTGCGTCGGATGTAGACCGGCTGCACGTACAGCAGCGCGTCGCCCACGGGCAGGGTCAGCAGGTTGCCGTTGAGCACCCGTGCGTCGGACTGGCGGAACTGCAGCAGCGCCTGCGTCACGCCGCGGTCGGAGCTGAACTGGTTGGCGATCTGGCTCGGACCCGGTACCTGCGTGTCGCTCGGCAGCTGCAGGATCTGCATCTTCCCGTAGTCCTCGCTCGACGCCTCGGAGTTCACCGACATGAACGCGGCCAGGTTCTGGCGGCTGTTCGGCAGGTAGACGCTGGTCAGCGAGAACGCGGGGTCCTCCTGGCCGGGACGCGCCGTCGTCAGGAAGTACGGCGGCTGGAGCGACTTCGGCTGACCCGACGGGGTCGCCGGGTCCTCGGGCACGCGCCAACGCTCGCCGTCCTCGTAGAACGTCTGCGCGTCCGTCACGTGGTAGCGCTCGAGCACGTTGCGCTGGACCTTGAACAGGTCGACCGGGTAGCGCAGGTGCTCCAGCAGGCTCTGGTCGATCTGCGAGCGCGGCTCGACGACACCCGGGAAGACCTTCATCCACGTCTTGAGGACCGGGTCCTGGGTGTCCCACTGGTACAGCTTCACGCTGCCGTCGTAGGCGTCGACGACGGCCTTCACGGAGTTGCGCATGTAGTTGACGTTGTCCGTCGGGAGCGCGGCCTGCGACGAACCCTGCGTCAGCGTGTCGTCCGTGGCCTGGCGCAGCGAACGTCGCTCGCTGTACGGGTAGCTGTTGCTCGTCGTGTAGCCGTCGACGATCCACACCACGCGACCGTCGACGACCGCCGGGTAGGTGTCGCCGTCGACCGTCAGCCACGGCGCGACCTTCTCGACGCGGTCACGCGGGTGCCGGTCGTAGAGGATCTTGGAGTTCTCGTTGACGCGGTTGGACAGCACGATGTTGGGCTCGGCGAACTTGAACGCGTAGAGCACCTTGTGGAAGAGGCTGCCGACGGGCACGCCGCCCTCGCCGTCGTAGGTGTTCTGCGTGGCGCTCTCGGCGCCGTCGTTGCCCGAGCCGCCACCGCGGGGGATGTCGACCTCGATCGGTGCGGCGCCCTCGGGTCGTCCGACGATCGAGTACGACGGCGAGCTCTCGCCGAAGTAGATCCGCGGCGGCACCTCGGTCTCGATCTCCCCGACCGGCGGGATGTCCTTCTGGACCCAGACGGGCTCACCCTGCTCGCCGCGCTGGTTGCCGCGCGCGGCGATGATGCCGTAGCCGTGCGTGTACACGGTGTGGTCGTTGGCCCAGTTGCGCTGGGAGTCCTGCAGGCCGCCCAGGTCGAGCTCGCGGGCCGCGATGATGACGTCCTGCGGGATGTCGTCGTCGCCCAGCTTGTAGCGGTCGACGTCGAGGGTCTGCGGGACGGTGTAGTAGCCGCGCACCTGCTGCAGCTGCTGGAACGCGGGCGAGATGAGCGTCGGGTCGAGCAGACGCGTGCTGACGCGCGACTCGGCCGACGCGTTGAGCTCCTGCGGCGTCAGGGTCGTGTTCGCGGTGTAGTCCTCGGTCTCCACGTCGGCGACGTCGTACGCCTCGCGCGTCGCCTCGATGTTGCGGGCGATGTACTGGCCCTCCTTGTCCGGCTCCGAGGGACGCACCTGGAAGGACTGCATGACGTAGGGCCAGACACCACCGATGAGCACCGACGTGAGGAGCAGCAGGCCCAGCCCGACGCCCGGCAGCACCCACGACTTCACGAACACGGACGCGAAGAACAGCACGGCGCACACGAGCGCTACGCCGATGAGGATGTTCGCTGCGGGGATCCGCGCGTTGGCGTCGGTGAAGCCGATGCCGGTGAACAGGCCGGAGCCGTTGACGGCGAGGTTGTAGCGGTCGAGCCAGTAGCCGAAGGCCCGCAGCAGCACGCCGAACCCGACGAGCACCGCCAGGTGCACCTGCGCCGCGCGCGTGAAGCGCGGGCCGCGTCCGGCGAACCGGATGCCACCGAACACGTAGTGCACGAAGACGCTCACCAGGACGGCGACGACCACCAGCGCGAACAGGAACGACGACAGGAAGTTGAACCAGGGCAGGTCGAAGACGAAGAAGCCGATGTCCTTCTTGAACTGCGGGTCCTGCTCGCCGAACGACGTGCCGTGGCGCCACAGCTGGAACGTCTCCCACCGCGACGACGCGACGGAGCCGGCGAAGACCGTCAGCACGACGGCGAGCACGATCAGCGCCGGACGCTTGACCGGCGAGAGCGCCTGCCGGTACCGGAACGCGGGGTCGTCGCGGCGCATGGGCAGCGTGTCGGGCTGCAGCCGGTGCGCGAGCCACGCGTTGGCGGCGACGACGAGCCCGAACAACAGGCCGAGCACCGCGAAGAGCCCGACCCGGTTCACGATCACGGTGGTGAACACGTTCGAGTAGTCGACCGAGCGGAACCAGAGCCGGTCGGTCCACACCGACGTGAAGATCGACCCGAGGAACAGCAGCGCCGCCAGCGTGACGAGCGTGGGCACGAGCACCTTCCGGCGCTTGTCGACCCCGCCGGGCGTCGGCTCGGGTCGGGGACGGGGGGTACCGAAGATGTCGCTCACGGGGCTCCAGGTGTCGTTCTGGGGTCGGGTCCAGCGGTGGGGCTGACGGTGGGGCGAGCCTACGTCAGGCGTTCGGGTCGAGGGTGCGGAGCAGGGCCTGCACCAGACCGGGCACCAGGTCGGGGCCCTCGAGGAGGGTGGCGTCGGCGGGCGTGCGGGCGCGCACGGCGCTGTGCCGCTCCCCCGTTCGGTCGACGACGGCCACGAGGCGCACGTCCTGGCGGGCGGGGTGGCGGGCGGCCGCCTCCGCGACCGCGGCCGGGTCGGACGGGAGGTCCTCCTCAGCCTCGGGCGGCAGCATGATGCGCTCGACGACGACGGCGCACCCGTCGACGGCGTCAGGCCACTGGATCTCCTCGAGCACGTCCTCGAGCGGTCGACCCGCGAGGTGCAGCTCCTGCTCGATCGTCGTGAAGCCGTCGGGTGCGTCGCGCAGCGGCACGGCGAGCTGGGCCGCGAGCGAGGGCTCGGCCTCCACGAGGGCGGCAGTGCGCACGAGCGCGTAGAGGCGGGGCGCCTGGTCCCACCCGTCCGCGGCCACGTGCGCCTCGACCTCGAGCGCGGCCAGCCGCAACGGGGTGGACGGCAGCGGCTCCTGCTCCGGCGTCGTCACGAGCACGTCCTGACCCGGGCGTCGGGATCCTTGGCGAGCGCCGTGAGCTCCTTGACGGCCTCGTCGAAGGTCGCCACCCGCACGAGGGTCATGCCGTGGTCGGAGCCTTGCGCGGCCTCGGCGCAGTTCGCGTCGGGCACCAGGAACACCTTGGCGCCGGCCGCCGCGGCGCCGGCGATCTTCTGCCGCACGCCCCCGATGGGGCCGACGGTGCCGTCGGGGCTCATGGTGCCGGTGCCCGCGACGGTGCGCCCTCCCGTGAGCGAGCCGGGCGTCAGGCGGTCGTAGATCGCGAGCGCGAACATGGTGCCGGCGCTGGGGCCACCCACCTCGTCGCCGACGTTGTTCTCGACGTCGATCGGGAAGTCGTAGACGGTGCCCAGCGAGACCCCCACGCGCGGGACGGAGGCGTCGCGCGGGTCGGGGCGGGTGGTCACGTCGACGGTGCGTTGCGTGCCGCCGCGGACGACGTCGAGCGTGACGGTCGCGCCCGGCTTCACCCGGCCGACGGCCTCGACCACTGACGCCGCGGACGAGGTACGTCGGCCGTCGACGGCGGTGATCTCGTCCTTCGGCTGCAGCTTGCCCGCTGCGGCACCGTCCTGCGCGACAGCGGCGACGGACGCGCGCTCGCCCACCCGGTAGCCGGCGGCCCTCAGCGCGACGACGAGCGAGCTGTCCTTGGAGCTGGTGAGCTGCGCCTGGCCCTCGGCCTTCGACGCCGCGGCCGACTCGTCGTCGGGGTAGACGATGTCGCGCGGCACGACGGCCACGTCGGAGGTGAGGAAGGCCTCGACGACCGACCCGAGACTCACGTGCGTGTCGGCGCGGGTGACGGAGACCGTGGTGAAGTCGAGCGCACCGTCGACGGGGTAGGTCTTCACGCCCTTGCCGAACGTGAACATCTGCCGGCCGCCGATCTCGCCGAACGTGTCGAACGCGGGGCCGGGACGCATGGTCACGTACGGGGCAGGCAGCAGGAAGGCCACGCACGTGAGGGCGACGACGCTCACGCCCGCGACGAGCAGGGTGACGTAGCGACGCCCCAGCCGGTGGGCGTCAGGGTCGTGCGGGGCGCCCTCGGGCACGGCGGTGTCTCGTCCAGGGTCGTCGGGCACGGCTCCACCCTAGAGTTCGACGACAACTGCGCCGGTCAACAGGCCCCGACCCACACGGCGTCGCCGGTCTCGAACGTCTGGTGCTTCCACACCGGCACCTCGGCCTTGAGCTCGTCGATCAGGCGGCGGGCACCGACGAACGCCTCGGCCCGGTGGGCGGCGGACACACCCACGACGACCGCGAGGTCGCCGATCTGCAGGTCGCCGACCCGGTGCACCGCGGCGACCGCGACGACGTCCTCCTCCGCAGCGACCCGCTCCGCGACCTCGCGCAGCCGCTCGACCGCGCTCGGGTGCGCGCTGTAGGAGAGGGCGCTGACGTCCTGCCCACCGTCGTGGTCGCGCACCGTGCCGACGAACAGGGCGACGCCGCCGGCGTGCGGGTCGCGCACCGCGGTGAAGACCTCGTCGAGGCTCAGGGCGGTGTCGCGGACGTCGACCAGGCGGACCGTGCTCATGGGACACCACCGTAGTCGGCGCGACCGCGCTGCGCCGCCCAGCGCGGGCAGCGGTGAACGACCCGACCCCGTGGGGCCGCCTCGATACGCTGGCCCCATGGCCGACACACCTGACGACCGCGACGACTCCTCCTCCGAGGACAACCGGGAGCCGCAGCAGCCCAACCCCTTCGCCGGGACGCCCTTCGAGCAGGTCTTCGGGGCACTCGGCGGGATCCCCGGCGCCGCCGGCGGGCCCGCCGGCCAGGCACCCGACCTCGGCGCGATCTTCGGGCAGATGCAGCAGCTGTTCAGCGGCGCCACGCAGGACGGCTCCGTCGACTTCGACACCGCCCGCGACGTCGCGCGCCGCACGCTCGCCGCTGCCGGCCCCGACCCGTCGCCGCACGCGGGTCAGGTCGGGGCGGTCGCCGACGCCGTCCGGCTCGCCGAGACGTGGCTCGACCGCGTCACGGACGTCCCCGCCGCCACGACGTCGTCCGTCGCGTGGAGCCGCGCGGAGTGGGTCGAGGCCACCGGCACCTCGTGGCGACGCCTCATGGAGCCCATCGCCGACAACGTGGTGGGGGCGATCGCGCAGGCCATCCCCGACGAGGCACGGGCCATGGCCGGCCCGCTCATCGGGATGCTGAACCAGGCCGGCAGCGCCATGTTCGCGCAGCAGATCGGCCAGGGCCTCGCGGGTCTGGCCACCGAGGTGCTGTCGTCGACCGACATCGGCCTGCCCATGGGTCCGAGCCGCGTGGCCGCCGTGCTCCCGCACAACGTCGAGGCGTTCGGCGAGGGCCTCGAGCACTCGTCGGCCGACGTGCTGCTCTACGTCACCCTGCGCGAGTGCGCGCATCACCGGCTCTTCGCGCACGCACCGTGGCTCGAGCAGGCTCTGGTCGGCGCCATCGACGAGTTCGGCGCGGGGACCCAGATCGACGTGGAGGCGATCGAGGCGCAGGTGCGCGAGATCGACCCCAGCCGTCCCGAGGCGATCGCCGAGGCGATGCAGGGCGGCCTGTTCGAGCCGCGCCGCACCCCCGGCCAGCAGCACGCGGTCGAGCGGCTCGAGACGCTGCTCGCCTTCGTGGAGGGCTGGGTCGACGAGGTCGTCTCGCAGGCCGCGCGCGACATGCCGTCGGCGCCGGCCCTGGCGGAGGCGGTCCGCCGTCGCCGCGCCACCGGCGGTCCCGCCGAGCAGACCTTCGCGTCGCTCGTGGGCCTGGAGCTGCGTCCGCGTCGTCTGCGCGACGCCGCGAACCTGTGGGCCGCGGTCCGCGACCGTCAGGGTCCGGCCGCACGAGACGCCGCCTGGACCCACCCCGACCTCATGCCGACCGCGGCCGACCTCGACGACCCGCTCGGCTTCGCGAGCGGCGAGTCCGGCGACGACGACTTCGACGCCGCGCTCGACGAGCTGCTGTCCGGCGAGGCCGGCGACGGCACCCCGGGCCGCGACGACGAGCCCGGCACCGGCGACGCCCGGTGACCCTGCACGCCGACGCGACGCGCACGCTGGCGGCCTGGACGGCACCCGACGCAGGCCAGGAACGGCTGCGCGTGGCGTACCTGGCTCACCTCGCCGCGCACCCTGACGGGATGCTGCGCCCCTGCAGGCCCGACCACGTGACGGCGAGCGCGCTCGTGATGACGGCCGACGCTCAGCGCGTGCTGCTGGTGCGTCACCGCAAGGCGGGGATGTGGCTGCAGACCGGCGGGCACTGCGAGGCCGACGACGCGAGCCTGGTCGACGCCGCCGCACGCGAGGCACTGGAGGAGACGGGCATCGCGGGCCTGCAGGTCGACCCCGACCCGCTGCGTCTCTCGCGGCACGCCGTGCCGTTCTGCTCCCCCGGCGGCCACCATCTCGACGTCCAGCTCCTCGCCGTGGCCCCCGTCGACGCCGAGCCCGTCGTGGCCGAGGACGAGGACCCGGTGGCCTGGTTCGGTGTCGACGATCCTGTGGAGCCGACCGATGCCGACACGCTGGCGCTCATCGCTGCTGCCAGGACACGCCTTCGAGGAACCCCTCGGCCTTGACCGCGTGCGGGTAGTCCGCCAGCAGCGCCCAGAACCGCGGGGAGTGGTTGGGCTCGATGAGGTGGGCGAGCTCGTGAAGGACGACGTGGTCGACGACGTAGTCGGGCATGTCGCGGACGCGGTCGGAGATGCGGATGGCCCCCGTGGCCGCGGTGCAGGAGCCCCAGCGCTGCGTCTGGTTGGTGACCCACCGCACCGAGGTGGGCACCGCGCGACCTTGGAGGTAGCGATCCGACAGGGTGCGCGCGCGGGCCATCAGCTCCTCGTCGCCGGCCGGGGTCCGAGCGACGCGGGCGTCGAGACGGGCCACGAGCCGCGCGACCTCCTCGCGCTCCTGCTCGGGTGACAGGTGGGCGGGCACGAGCACGATCGTGCGGTCGCCGTCGCGGTACGCCTGGATGGTGCGACGACGTCGCGTGCTGCGCCTGATCTCCACCTCACCCACGCCCTGGACGGTAGCCGAGGGCTCCGACGGACGAGGAATCTTCGTCCACATCCGCCGGGCGTGGTCGAGGCCGTCCCGTCGCAGGTCAGGAGGCGGTTCCGTACCGTCGGAACGTCGGTCTCCACCGGCTCAGACCCGTCTGTCCACGGGCCGTCCACACCGACCGACGGCGATGCGCACATCTTCCCCACAGACTTGTCCACAGGAGTGGACAACGGTTCTGCCAAGTCGGTTGACGCGCCCCTCTGGGACCCCTACGGTGTCCTCAGCCGGGCTCCCGAATCAGGTCCGCAGGGGAAGGCAGACCCTCGGGAGCCCGGCTCTCGCACGTCCGGCCCCCTGGATGCCTCCGTGGGCGCTGTGGACGCCCGCTGGTCCGCACCCGTCGAGCCCCGCAAGGTGGCGGTCATGACGTTGCGGCCCGTCCTCCTCCCGGGAGCCGACGTCGTGCGTCGTGACGCGCGACGACTGACCGTCGTCGGCCGACCCGACGTGGTGCTCACCGACCGACCGGGTCTCCTCGCCCTCCTCCGGCTGCTCGACGGTCGCAGCCTGGAGTCCGTCGAGCGACTGGCCCGGGAGAGGGTCCCGGAGCTCGAGGACGACCCGCGCTCGGTCGTGCAGCACCTGGTGGCCCGTGGCGCGCTGCGGCCTGGTCCGCCCCCCACGCTGCCGCGCCTCTCGGTCCGCATCCGGGCGTGGGCGGGCAGCGAGCACGTCGCACAGGTCGTGGCGGGCGCGGTCGACGCGCTGGGGCTGCGGCCCGACCCGGTCGGCGACGCCGCGCTGCTCCTGCTGGTCGCGGCCGGCGAGCCCGACCGGCACTGGGTGGCGCGAGCGGTCGAGACCGGTCTGCCGGTCCTGCCCGTCGTGGTCGACGAGCACTGGGCCCGCGTCGGTCCGCTGACGGTCGCGGGCAACACGTCGTGCCTCGGGTGCCACGACGCCGCACGCGCCGCCGCGGACCCGACGTGGGCCGCGGTGGTGAGGCAGCTCGGTCGCCCGCTCGTCGCCGCTCCCCCACCGTCGCCGGGGCCGGTCCTGCTGCACCGCCTCGCCGCCGCGGTCGCCGAGCAGACGGCGGCCTGCGCCGGACCGGATCGTCCCGAGACGGTGGGTGGCGTGCTCCACCTGCGCGGACGCGACGTCGTGCGCGAACCGGTCCCGGTCCACGAGGGCTGCACGAGCCTGCTCCACCGGGACGCCTGAGCCGATGGCACCTATCCTGGAAGACGTGGAGCCACAGGAGCCGGACGACACGACGGACGACCGCGGCACTGGCCGCCGGAGTCGGTCGTCGCTCCCGGTCGGGGCGTTCACGCGTGGCGCGAAGCTCGCGGCCCTGCCGGTCGGGTTCGCGGGCCGCACCGCCCTCGGCATGGGCCGGCGGATCGGCGGCGCGCCCGCCGACGCCGTGCTGACCGAGGTGCAGCGGCGCACCGCCGAGCAGGTGTTCAGCGTGCTGGGCCAGCTCAAGGGCGGCGCCATGAAGATGGGCCAGGCCATGAGCATCTTCGAGGCGGCGCTGCCCGAGGAGATCGCAGCGCCCTACCGAGAGACGCTCACCCGTCTGCAGGACGCCGCCCCGCCCATGCCGGTCGACGTCGTGCACCGTCAGCTGACCGCCGAGCTCGGCGGCGACTGGCGCGACCGGCTCGTCGAGGTCGGCGATCAGCCCGCCGCGGCGGCCTCCATCGGGCAGGTGCACCGCGGTCGGTGGCACGACGGACGCGAGGTGGCCGTCAAGATGCAGTACCCCGGTGCCGCGAAGGCGCTGCGCTCGGACCTGCGTCAGCTGTCGCGCATCTCCCGGCTGCTCGGGGTCCTCGCGCCGGGCATCGACGTCAAGGCGCTGCTGCAGGAGCTCGAGGACCGGGTGGTCGAGGAGCTCGACTACACGCTCGAGGCCGCCGCACAGCAGCGCTTCCACGAGGAGTACGCCGACGACGCCGAGATCTTCGTGCCGAGCGTCGTGCACGGGACCGAGCGCGTGCTCGTGAGCAGCTGGATGGAGTCCACCGGCTCGCTGGCCGACCTCATCCGCGACGGCAGCCAGGACGACCGCGACCGCTACGGCGAGCGCTACGTGCGGTTCCTGCTCACCAGCCCCGACCGCGTCGGGCTGCTGCACGCCGACCCGCACCCCGGCAACTTCCGTGTGCTCCCCGACGGACGTCTCGGCGTCGTCGACTTCGGTGCGGTGGCACACCTGCCCGACGGGCTGCCTCCCGCACTCGGCCCGCTCCTCACCGCCGCGCTGGCGGGCGACGCGCAGGCGGTGACCGACCACCTGCGCAGCGAGGGGTTCCTGCGTCCCGGCACCAAGATCGATCCCGAGGTGATGGCCGGGTACATCGCGCCGTTCGTCGAGCCGGCGGGCGCCCCGACGTTCACGTTCTCGAGGGCCTGGCTGCGTGAGCAAGCAGGCCGGGTCGGCCTCGGCGGCGAGGGCATGTCGACGTCGATGAAGATCAACCTGCCGCCGGAGTACCTGCTCATCCACCGCGTCTGGCTGGGTGGCGTCGGCGTGCTGTGCCAGCTCAACGCGACGGCACCGTTCCGCTCGATCCTGGAGGAGTCGATCCCCGGGTTCGAGCCACCGGACTGAGGCTCAGCGGAGCACGAGGCCGGCGGCCAGCACCAGCATGACGCAGCCGATCGCGCCGTCGAGCAGGCGCCACGCGCGCGGCTCGCGCAGCCAGCGGCCCAGGTGACGCGCACCGAACCCGAGCGCCGCGAACCAGACGACGCTGCCCGTCATGGCGCCGACAGCGAACCACCCACGGGCGTCACCGTGCGAGGCGGCGACCGACCCCAGCAGCACGACCGTGTCGAGGTACACGTGCGGGTTCAGCCATGTCAGGGCGAGCGCGGTCAGCCCGACCCGCGCCGCCGACGGCCTCACCCGCACCGCCAGCCCGCCGCCTGACTCGACGCGGGCGTCGCCGTCGACCTCGAGCGACTCCCCCGACCCCGTGACCGCCCGGCGCAGCGCCAGGACCGCGTAGCCGGCGAGGAACGCCGTGCCACCCCAGCGGGCCGCGTCGACGAACCAGGGCACCGACTCGACGAGTCGCCCCAGGCCGACGACCCCGACGGCGACGAGCACGACGTCGGAGAGAGCGCACACCGCCACCACCAGGCCGACGTGCTCGCGACGCAGCCCTTGCCGCAGGACGAAGGCGTTCTGCGCGCCGATCGCGACGATGAGGGCGAGGCCGGCACCGAGGCCGGAGAGGAGGCTGGTCACGCAGCCACGCTAGGGCGCAAGCATCTTCAGGACCAGCGAAGAATTCTTCAGGTGCATTAGCATGGCTTCATGTGGTCCGACCCCGTCGCCGTGCGCACCGTGGCCGCGGTGGTCGAGGCCGGCACCTTCGACGGCGCCGCCCGCGCCCTGCACGTGACGCCGTCCGCGGTGAGCCAGCGTGTGAAGGCCATCGAGGAGTCGGTCGGCCAGCGCCTGCTGGTGCGCACGACTCCCGTGCGGCCGACGGCCGCCGGGGAGGTCGTGCTGCGCTACGCCCGACGTCTGGCCCTGCTCGACGAGGACGCCGCGACCGAGCTGGGCCTGGCCGAGGCACGCCTCCCCCGCCTCGCCGTCGCCGTGAACGCCGACTCCCTCGCCACCTGGTTCCTCGAGGCGGTGTCGCGGTTCACCCGCACGAGCGACGTGCAGGTGGAGCTGTACCGCGAGGACCAGACGCGCACGGCGCGCATGCTCGAGGACGGCACGGTGATGGCGGCGGTCACGGCCCGCGCCGAGCCGGTGCCCGGGTGCCGGGCAGTCCCGCTCGGCGCGCTGACCTACCGGGCGATGGCGTCGCGCACCTGGATGGACCGCTGGGCCCCCGACGGGGTCGGCGAGGCCGAGCTGCGGACCGCACCGCGCGTCGACTACGACCCGACCGACTCGCTCCAGGCCGACTGGCTCGCCGCGCACGACGTCGACGCGTCCCTGACCCCACGCCACCTCGTGCCGTCGCCGCACGACTTCGCGCGGGCCGTCTCCCTCGGTCTCGGCTGGGGCCTGCTGCCCGCCGAGCACGCCGCCACGTACGGGCCCGACCTCGTCGACCTCGCAGGTCCGACGATCCGCTCCCCGCTGTCGTGGCAGCGCTGGCGGACGCCGTCGAGCCTGCTCGACCGGCTGACCGACGTCGTGGTGGCGACGGCCGCCGAGCGCCTCAGCCCTGCTGGGCGATGACCTCGAGCACCGCCTCGCCGTAGCGCTCGCGCTTCGTCTGGCCGATCCCCGGGATGCCGACGAGCCCGTGGGCGTCGGCGGGGCGCAGCTCGGCCAGGGCGAGCAGGGTGGCGTCGGTGAACACGACGTAGGCCGGCACCTTCGCGTCCGCGGCGGTGGTGCTGCGCCACTCCCGCAGACGCTCGAACACCGCGCGGGCGTCGGCGTCGAGCGACTCGAGCTCGACGTTGCTGCGCTTCTTGGGGCGCGGCCCGGCCGAGCCGCCGCGCGCCGGGTGGTCCGGCGGCAGCAGCGGGTCGAGGAACCGGGTCGGCTTGCGCCCCTGCCGCCCGCCGGGCTTGCGTGCCCGCGCCCAGGAGATGGTCAGGTGGCGCCGCGCCCGGGTGACGCCGACGTAGAACAGCCGACGCTCCTCGGCCACGGCCTGCGGGGTGTCGGCGTGGGTGATGGGCATCATCCCCTCGTGCGCCCCGACGCAGAACACGGCGTCCCACTCCAGGCCCTTGGCCGCGTGCAGGGTCGCGAGGGTCACGCCCTCCGCGGTGGGCGCGTGGGCCGACTGCGCGCGACGGTCGAGGTCGGCGAGCAGCTCGGTGAGACCGGCCTCCGGCTGGGACTCGGCGAGGTCGTCGGCCATCGTCACGAGAGCGTGCAGCGACTCCCAGCGGTCGCGCGTGGCGCCCGGACCTGACGGCGCGGTCTCGGTGTGTCCCATGCTCGCCAGGACCGCGCGGACCTCGTGCCCGAGCCGACCGTGGTCGGGGGCGTCGACGTCGACCGTCGCGTCGGCCCCGTCCTCGCCGGCGCGCGCCGCACCGCGCAGGAGGGTGACGGCCTGACGCACCTCGGCGCGCTGGAAGTAGCCCTCGACCCCGCGCAGGGTGACGGGGACGTCGCGCTCGCCCAGCGCCTCCTCGAAGGCCTCCGACTGCGCGTTGATCCGGAACAGGACGGCCATCTCGCGGTAGGGCACCCCCGAGCGGTGCAGCCGGACGACCTCGTCGGCCACCGCGGACGCCTCGCTCGGCTCGTCGCTGTACCCCAGGTAGCGCACGGGCTCGGCGGGAGCGGCCTGCGCCTGCAGCGGTCGGCCGTGGGCCTCGCCCCGGACGCCGTCGAACACGGCGTTGGCGACGGCCACGACCTGCGGGGTGGAGCGGTAGTTGCGCACCAGCGAGACCCGCTCGGCGTCGGGGTAGCGCTGGGCGAAGTCGGCGAGGATCTGCGGCGACGCCCCGGCGAAGGTGTAGATGGTCTGGCGCGGGTCGCCGACGACGCAGACGTCGTCGCGTCCGCCGAGCCAGAGGTCGAGCAGCGTCGACTGGAGCGGGTTGACGTCCTGGTACTCGTCGACGACGAACCACCGGTACTGGCGTCGGACCTGCGCGGCGATGCGCTCGTCGTCGGCGAGGATCGCGGCGGTGATGAGCAGGATGTCCTCGAAGTCGATGCGCCCGCGCTCGCGCTTGACGTCCTCGTAGGCGGCCATGACCGCGGCGACCCGGCCCGGGTCGAGGTCGGCGACCTCGCGTCCGCGGCGGCGCGCCACATCGGGGTAGTCGGCGCCACGGACGTTGCTGACCTTGGCCCACTCGACCTCGGCGGCGAGGTCGCGGATGACGGCGTTGTCGGGTCGGCGGATGCCCTCACGGCTCGCGGCCTCCGCGACGAGGCCGAACTTGGAGCCCACGACCTCCGGCAGCTCGGTGCCGTAGACCTGCGGCCAGAAGTACCGCGCCTGGCGCAGCGCGGCGGAGTGGAACGTGCGGGCCTGCACGTGCGGCGCGCCGAGCTGGGCGAGCCGTCCGCGCATCTCGCCCGCGGCACGCGTCGTGAAGGTGAGCGCGAGCACCTCGGTGGGCACGTACAGGCCGGTCGCGACGCCGTAGGCGATGCGGTGGGTGATGGCGCGGGTCTTGCCCGTCCCGGCGCCCGCGACGATGCAGACCGGGCCGCGCAGGGCCTCGGCGGCGGCCCGCTGCTCGGGGTCGAGGTTCTCGAGGAGGTCCTCGGGGCTGGGCACGCGGGCACTTCTCCTCGGTCGGGGACGGGTCGGGGGGTGCCGGACAGGCCGGCGGGGCGGAACAAGCCCGGCCGTGGTGTCGTTGACACCCGTGGCACCGGCGTCGTCGACACCGGTGCGACCAGCCTAGACCGCACAGGAGACAACGATGACCGGCGACTTCACCCTCTACTCGACCCCGTGGTGCGGCTACTGCCACCGGCTGAAGTCGCAGCTCCAGCGCGAGGGCATCAGCTTCGAGGAGGTCGACATCGAGCAGGTCCCCGAGGCCGCGGCGATCGTCGAGAAGGCCAACAACGGCAACCAGACGGTCCCCACCCTGGTGTTCGCCGACGGCACCGCCCTCACGAACCCGTCCGTCGCGCAGGTCAAGGCCCAGCTGGGCGTCTGACCCCCTGGCGGTAGGTGAGCCGCGGAACGAGTGCTGGCGGTCGCGGACCCGCGTCATCGTCGTCAGGTGACGCGCGCCAGCTACCGCTCGCTCGAGCTCCGCGGCGGCCTACCGCCCCGACGTCAGTACCAGCCGGACGGGATGCGCTCGCCCAGCCAGCTCTCGATGAGCCAGCTGGAGATCGAGACTCCGGACGGCGGGAGCAGCAGCGTCCCCGCCTCGCCCTGCGCCAGCAGCTCCTCGCGGGTGACCCACTGGGCCGCCGCCATCTCGACGCCGTCGACCTCGATGTCGGTGGCCGTCGCCCGACCGAAGAAGCCGACCATCAGGCTCGCCGGGAAGGGCCACGGCTGGCTGCCCGCGTAGGCCACGTCGCCGACCACGACACCGGACTCCTCGGTCACCTCGCGGCGGACGGCGTCCTCGAGGGTCTCCCCCGGCTCGACGAACCCCGCGAGCGTCGACCAGCGACCCTCCGGCCAGCTGGCCTGGTGCCCGAGGAGTGCGCGGTCCTGGTCGTCGGTGACGAGCATGATGACGGCGGGGTCGGTACGCGGGAAGTGGTCGGTGCCGCACACGGTGCACCGGCGCAGGTGACCGGCCGACCGGATCTCGGTGGCCCCGCCGCAGCGCGGGCAGAACGGCGTGGCAGCGAGCCAGCGGGCCATCCCGACGGCGTGGACGGCCAGGGAGAGGTCGTCGGCACCCAGCAGGGGCGCCAGGACGCGGATGCTCACCGGCACCAGGTCCTGCGGCACGCGCTCGACGACGACCGCGGCGTGCGGCACCCCGGCGAGCTCGCCGAGGAAGATCCACGTGCCCTCCGGCGCCTCCTCGCGCGGCAGCCAGCGCAGGGCGGGCCCGTCGACCGTCGCGACGTGCTCACCGCCCAGCACCAGCACGCGCACCTGCGGACCGTCCCACGCGTCGTCGGCCCGTAGCAGGCCCGCACGGTCGTGGCGGGCCCGGTCGAAGGCGAACGGCGGGGTCGCGGACGAGGTCGAGGCGCTCACCCTGCCAGGTTAGGCCCGGGTCCGGTCCCGGGCGCGAGCAGCGCCTCGAGAGCCTCGCGGTCGAGCAGGTCCTCGGGTGCGTACCGCACCACCGTGCCGAGACGCACGTAGTAGAACGCGCCCGAGACGAGTGCGGGGTCGAGACCCTGGAGCTCGGCCCACGCCAACCGGTACAGGCTGAGCTGCAGCGGGTCGGCGTCGGCCTGTCGGCTCGTCTTCCAGTCGACCACCTCGAAGCCACGGCCGGCCGGCGTGGTCGTGGCGAAGACGGCGTCGATGCGGCCGACCACCTGCTGGCCGGCCAGCAGCATCGAGAAGGGCGCCTCGATCGTGTGCGGCGTGCGGTGTCCGTACGGGCCCGACTCGAACCGCTCGATGACGTCGGCCAGCTCGGCGTCGTCGGCGAGCTCGACGTCGCCCTGTCCCGGCAGCTCGGTGGGCTCCAGCAGAGGTCGCTGGCCGTAGTGCGACTCGACCCAGGCGTGGAACCGGGTGCCGAACCTGGCGGCGCCCGAGGGCTGGCGCGGCATCGGCCGCGCCAGGGTGCGCGCGAACGACGACTCGTCCTGCGCCAGCGCCAGCACCGCCGTCGCCGACAGCGTGGACGGCAGCTCGACGGGACGCGCCTCTGCCTGCGCCGCCTCGGCCTCGGCGAGGAGGAGGTCGATCTCGAGGGACAGCTCGGCCACTCGGTCGCCAGGGACCGGCAGCTCGGGCACCGGCGCCGCGCCGCCGTCGAGGGCAGCCAGGACCTCCGCGGCCAGCGCTCGCCGCCCGTCGAGAGCCGGCGGCTCCACCGGCCACGCGATCCCGTCGGCGAGCACGAGGTGCGGGTTGGTCTCGTCGTCGGCGGGAGGCTCGGCCCAGTGCAGCGGGTCGATCCCCTGCTCGACGAGCCAGTCGCGCGTGGTGAGCAGGAAGTCCGACGGTCCGAGCGGCTTCAGCTGGGTGCGTCCCCACCAGTGGCCGCTCACGACCACGCGCTCCTTGGCGCGGGTGTAGGCGACGTACCCGAGGCGGAGCTCCTCGAGCAGGTCGGCCTCGCGGCTCGCCGCGCGCAGCTCTTTGCCCGCGGTCGGCGTCCACTCCGCGAGGTCGGGCAGGCTCGCCGCGTCGCCACGCAGCGACGTCGGCAGCGCGCTGCCGTTCGTCAGCCAGCTCGGCCGGCCACGACCGGACGGGAACACGCTGCTCGACACGAGGGGCACGAACACCGCGCCCCACTCCAGGCCCTTGGAGCGGTGGATGGTCAGCAGCTTGACCGAGTCGGCCTCCGAGGGCGTCGTGACCTCCATGCCCTCGTTGAACTCCGACTCCGCCCGCAGGTAGGTCACCAGGCCCGTGAGCGAGGCGTAGCGGTCGGTGGCCCCGTAGTCGGCCACGGCGTCGAGGAACGTCGCGAGGTTGTCGGACGCACCCTCGACGTCGCCGGCCTCGAGCTCGACGTCGAGGTCGAGCGCGCGGACGGCGCGACGCGCGAGGTCGAGCAGCGGCTCGCCCACGTGCGCCCGGACGCGGTGCACCACCCGCGAGAGGTCGGCGAAGCGCTCGAGCGCGCGGGGGTCGTAGGGCAGGTCGCCGGGGTCGTCGAGCGCCTCGGCGAGCGAGACGACCTCGGTGGGGTCGGTGCCCTCGACCGCGCGGGCCAGCTCCTCGGCGAGCGTCGCGTCGTCCTGGGCGCCGTGCGCGCGTCCGCTCAACGTCGCGGCACGTCGACCGAGCAGCGCGAGGTCGCGGGGTCCGACGTTCCAGCGCGGCCCGGCCAGCAGCCGGAGCACCGCGGGGTTGGCGGTGACGTCCTCGACGACCTCGAGCAGGGAGACGACGTCGAGCACCTCGGGCTGCACGAGCAGCCCCGCCAGGCCGACGATCTCGAAGGGCACGTGCGCGTCGCGCAGCGCCTTGACGATCTCGCCGTTCTCGCGGGCCACCCGTACGAGGACCGCGATGTCGGCCCACGGTCGGCCGGCGTCGTGCTCGGCGACGACCCCGGCGACGAGCGCGGCGATCTCCTCGTCGACGGTGCGGTGCAGCGCGACGTCGACGCGCCCGGTCAGGTCGGCGGCCGAGACGAGCGGGGAGACCACCGACGACGACGCGTAGAACGGCTGCGCCAGGTGGTTGGCGGCCGCGATGACCTCCGGCGCGCAGCGTCGGGTCTCCACGAGGGCGAACTGGCGACCCCGGCTGCCGTCGGCGGCCGGGAAGTCGTCGAGGAACTCCTCGAGGTTGCCGGTGGCCGCTCCGCGCCAGCCGTAGATGCCTTGCGCGGGGTCGCCGACGGCCGTGACGGGGAGCCCGGAGAACAGCGCCTGCAGCAGGTCGCGCTGGGCGACGGAGGTGTCCTGGTACTCGTCGAGCAGGACGACGTCGTAGCGCTCGAGCATGGCGGCCCGGACCTCCGGCAGCTGCGCGAGCTGGGCGCCCCAGGCCATCTGGTCGGAGAAGTCCATGACGCCGTCGGCGGCCTTGGCGACGCGGTAGGCCTCCACGAGGAGGCTGAGCTCGCTGCGCTTGAGCGCGGTCAGCGCGGCGTCGCGCAGCAGCGCCGGCTTGCCGACCGCCTCGAACTCCGCGACGACGGCGGCGTCGTGCTGGCGCAGCTGCTCGGGGCTGACGAGGTGCTCGGACAGCTGGGAGTCCAGCGCCATCACCTGGCCGACCAGCGTGGGCACGTGGGTGCCGATGAAGCGCAGCTCGCGGTCGTAGGCGGAGATCACGCGGGCCATCCGCTGGAACCGCGACGCGTCGGTGACGACCTGCAGGTCGGGCTCGATGCCGAGCCGCAGGCCGTGCTCGGTGATGAGCGACCCGGCGAACGCGTGGTACGTCGAGGCCGTGACGTCGCTCCACGGGTCGCCCGGGTCGGCGGGCAGGTGCTCCAGGCTCGCCCGGATCCGCTGTCCCAGCTCGGCGGCCGCCTTGTTGGTGAAGGTCAGGCCGAGGATCCGCTCGGGTGCCACGCCGAGGTGGCCGACGAGCCACAGCACCCGCGCCGCCATGACCGTCGTCTTGCCCGACCCGGCCCCGGCGATGATGGCGCCCGGGCGGTCGAGCCCGGCGGTGATGGCGGCGACCTGCGGCTCGCTGAACGGGATGCCGACGAGGTCGCGCAGGTGCTGCGCGTCGCGGACGAGGCTCATGCCTGCTCCTCCCCCGCGACCGGCCCGCGCTGGCGGACGAGGATGCTGGCGCCGTCGTCGTGGGCGGGGCAGACCCGGCGGAACTGGCACCAGCCGCAGGCGTTCGGAGAGGCGGTGGCGACCAGCTGCTCCTCGGCGACGGTGCGCACGCTGCGCCGCAGCTGCTCCACCGCGAAGAACGGCTGGTCGTCGCGGGGGCCGTCCTGCGGCTGGACCTTGGGGGCGCCGGAGGCGTCGACGCGCAGCTGCACCAGCTCCGCACCGGCCGCGTGACCGTCGGGGACGACGTCGGCGGTGGCGCCGTGCTCGACCGCGAGCTGGTAGACGCCGAGCTGCGGGTGCTCGGCGATGTCGCGCGAGGACGGCGGGTTCTTGGACGTCTTGAGGTCCACGACGTGCACGCCGCCCTCGTCGTCGACCTCGACCCGGTCCATCGACCCGCCGAGGCGGACCGCGCGCCCCTCGACCTCGACCTCGACGTCGAAGGGGTGCTCGGCCGCGACGACGGTGCGCGGGTTCTCGGTGTGCCAGGTGGCGAACCGGCCGAGCGCCTCGACGGCGGCGGTCTTCTCGCGGGCACCGACCCAGGGCGGGAGGTCGAGCTCGTGCCAGACGTCGTCGAGGTGCGCCGACATGGCGGTGACGTCGGGCGTGACCCCGGTGCGCACGACGTCAGCGGCGATGGCGTGCACGATCGAGCCGAAGCCCTGCGCCGACGTGGTGGCGTGCGCGCCGCGGGCCTCGTGGTCGAGGAACCACTGCAGGGGGCACTGCTCGAGGGCGGACACCTGGCTGCCCGAGAGCCGGATCGGCTGGTCGGCGGGCCGCAGGGGTGCGTCGGAGGTCGTGCGAGGCGCCAGCCCCCACCAGCGGTCGGGGTGGGCGGCCCGGCTCGCCGGGTGGCCGGCCAGCCGTGCGAGCTGCTCGGCGACGCGCCTCCGCTCGGCCGGGTCGTCGGTGTTCTCGCCGATCCGCCGCAGCTCGGCCACGGCGGAGCGCAGCGACAGCGCGCGGCGCGGTCGGTGCTCGGTCTCGGGCAGCGTCCGGCGCGCCGGGCGGTCCTCGTCGGGCTGCGTCAGCGACGTGTGGAGCTCACCGACGAAGCGCGACGGCTGGTCGCCGTCGTCGGAGCCGCTGGCGACGGCGGTGACGACGAGCCGCTCGCGGGCGCGGCTGCACGCGACGTAGAACAGCCGACGCTCCTCCGCGATCGCCGAGCGGGTGCTCGGGTAGGGCGCCACGCCCTCGCGGGTCAGTCGTTCGGGCTGCAGCAGGCTGCTGCGCAGGCGCGTGTCGGGCCACTCGCCGTCCTGCACGCCGGCCACGACGACGAGGTCCCACTCCAGGCCCTTGGAGCGGTGCGCCGTCATGAGACGGACGGCGCGGGTGTCGTCGGGGGCCTGGGCGAGCGTGTCGGAGGGGATCTGCTGCGCCTCGAGGGCGAGCACGACCTCGCCGACCGAGCGATGCGCCTCGCGCTCCTCGGCGCGGGCAGCCTCGGCGAACAGCGCGCAGAGGGCGTCGAGGTCGTGGTGGGCCCGGGCCGCGCCCTCGCCACCGGACTCCGCCTCGGCGCGCAGCCGCTGCGGCCAGGTGGTGCCGTCCCACAACGTCCAGAGCACCTCCTCGGCGGACGCGCCGGCCGCGAGCTGCTCGACGGCGCGCACCAGCAGCCCCGAGACACGTCGTGCCTGCTGGACGGCGAGGCCCTCGGGACCGTCGGCGGCGAGCGTGGCGAGCCGGGGCGGGTCGGCGAGCACCTCGGCGAGGAGGAGACGTGAGGGTCGAGGCCGGCCGTGCTCGGCCGCGTCGTCGCGACGCAGCACGCGGCCGAGGCGTCGTAGTCCGGCCGCGTCCATCGCGCCCAGCGGGCCGGTGAGCAGCGACGTGGCCGCCTCGGGGTCGAGCGGCTCGCCCGCGTGCAGGGTCTGCGCGGCGTGCAGCGCGGCGAGCAGGGTGCGCACGGCGGGCTCGACGGCGAGGGGCAGCTCGTCACCCGCGACCTGGACGGGCACGCCCGCGGCGGACAGCGCCCGGTGGAGCCGGTCGAGGTGGGCCGAGGAGCGGACGAGCACCGCCATGCGGTCCCAGGGGACGGGTCGGTCGGCCACCAGGTGGGCTTCGCGCAGCAGGAGCGCCACGTGCTCGGCCTCGGCGGTGGCGGAGGAGAACGTGCGCACCTCGACGCTGCCCGACCGCTCGGGATCGGTGGCCGGCGAGCGTAGCGCGGCGAGGCGCTCCCCGTCGGGACCCGGGACCGCTCCGCGGTTCTCGACGACCGAGCGGACCGCCGCCGCGATGGCGGCGCCGTAGCGGTTGGTGCGGGCGAGGGTGAGCACGGCGGGCTCGCCGAGCGGCGTGGCGAACTGCTCGGTGAAGCGCAGGATGCCGGTGACGTCGGCGCCGCGGAACCCGTAGATGGACTGGTAGGGGTCGCCGACCACGACGAGGTCGCGACCGTCGCCGGCCAGGGCCTGCAGCAGCGCGACCTGCAGCGGGTCGGTGTCCTGGAACTCGTCGACGACGACGAGCCGGAGCCGGTCGCGCCAGCGGCGCCGGCACTCGGGGTCGTCCAGGAGCGTGACCGCCTGGAACACGAGGTCGGTGTGGTCGATCGTGTTGGTGAACGCGGCCACGGAGGTGACGTCGTCGAAGAAGCGGGCGGCGGCCTGCCAGTCGGCGCGACCGGTCTGCTGGCCGACGGCGAGGAGGTCGACGCTGTCGAGACCTTGCGCGCGGGCGGCACCCAGCAGACGCTGCAGCTCCGCCGTCAGGCCGCGCGTGCGCAGCGCGGGCCGCAGCGCCTCGGGCCACTCCTGCGGGTCGGTGCCGGCGAGGAGGTCGGCGAGCACCGCGTCCTGCTCGGGCGCGCTCAGCAACGAGACGGGGCTGCGGAAGTCGGTGGTGCCCTGCTCGGCGCGCACGAGCGCGTAGCAGAAGGAGTGGAAGGTCATGGCCGGCGTGGTGGCCACCGTGCGACCCAGCCGTCGGGCGATGCGCGCCCTGACCTCCTGCGCCGCGGCCCGGCTGAACGTGAGGACGAGGACCTCGTCGGCCGCGACCGCGCCGGACTCCACGCGCTGCGCCACCAGCTCCACCAGCGTCGTCGTCTTGCCGGTGCCCGGCCCCGCCAGCACCTGGAGCGGCCCGCCGACGGTGGCGACGTGGTCGAGCACGGCCTGCTGGCTCGGGTCGAGCACCACCCGCCGCGCCGCCGTCGCGGGCTCGGGAGGCTGGATGCGGTACTCGACGGTCACGTGACCATCCCAGCAGAGGCCACCGACAGGCTCAGGACGCCCCCGCCTCGCCCCACAGCGCCTCGGCGACGTGCACCCGACCGTTGCGCACCGGCGTGCCCTCCTGCGCCCACCGCTGCTGCGCCTCCATCATCAGCGGCGCCGGCAGCGTCCCGTCGGCGCGCGGCACCCGCCACCAGCACACGGCGTGCCCGTACAGCGACATGATGCGCCCGACGTAGCGCGGGCCGTACCCGCCGGCGACCACCTCCGCCACCCGCCCGTACGGCAGCACCCGTCCGGCCGGGATCCGCTCCACCAGCCGCAGCACCTGCTCGACGTACGCCTCGTCCACCCCTCGATGATGCCTGGCGACTGCGTCGGCGCGGCTCCTCGGTCGGGTGGGTGCGGTGGTGCGGCTCATCGTCGACCTGCGGCTGCAGTGGTGCGGCTTCTCGCTCGGTGGGGCTGCGTCGGCGCGGCTTCTCGTCGACCTGCGGCTGCGCTGGCGCAGCTTCTCGTCGACCTGCGGCTGCGCTGGCGCGGCTTCGACTCGTCCTGCGCTCCGAAAGGGCCTCGACCGGACGGCTGGCGACGGCGCTGGTCCGGGGTCCCGGGCTGTGGGTTCGTCTCGAGGGTCGAGCGGTGGGTCTGCCACCGAATCGGCGTCGGCGGTGGATCTGCCACCTTCTCAGCGCTGTACAGGTGGAGAATCCACCGCCGACGGGGCTAGACGTGGCAGAACTTCTCCCTTCTCGTGGACCGGTCCAGGAGAAGGAAGAAGCGCTGCCCACCCCACCCCCAAGGGCACCCACGCTTCTTCCTTCACGCGTTCGAGGTCCAACGCTTCTGCGTTGGTGACGGGATCCCGTAGCCAACGCAGAAGCCTCGGAGTCCCAAGCACGGACGCAGATTCCTGCGTCCCACGCGGGCCACGGCCCGAGACCCCAGACCAGCGCCGCCGCCAGCCGCCCGGTCGAGGCCCTTTCGGAGACCACACCCAGCGCCAGCCGAGGCAGCGCACCACCACGACGAGACCCCCGCAGGCAGCGCACCACCACGACGAGACCCCCGCAGGCAGCGCACCAGCAAACCCAGACCCCCCGCGCCAGCGCACCACGAAGCCCACACCCCCGCGCCAGCGCACGCCCCACGACGCCGCCGGCGACGTGGACGGCGTCCTTGAAGCCGGCGCCCTTGAGGACGGCGAGGGCCTCGGCGGAGCGGACGCCCGACTTGCAGTGCAGCACGATCTGCTTGTCGTCGGGGAGCTCCGAGAGCGCCTTGCCGTTGAGGAAGTCGCCCTTGGGGATGAGGATCGAGCCGGGGATGTGGTTGATGTCGCGCTCGACCGGCTCTCGGACGTCGACGAGCACGAAGTCGCGTCCGCCGTCGCCCCGCTCCTTCAGCCACCCGTCGAGCTGGGCGACGGAGATCGTCGACCCGGCCGCGGCGTCAGCGGCCTCGTCGCTGATCGCACCGCAGAACGCCTCGTAGTCGCTGAGCAGCTCGGTCGGCAGCTCGCCCTCGGGGTCGCGCTGGATCTTCAGCGTCGTATACCGCATCTCGAGTGCGTCGTAGACCATCAGACGGCCGATGAGCGGGTCGCCGATGCCGGTGATCAGCTTGATCGCCTCGGTGACCATGATCGACCCGATCGACGCGCACAGGACGCCGAGCACGCCGCCCTCGGCGCACGACGGGACCATGCCGGGCGGCGGCGGCTCCGGGTAGAGGTCGCGGTACTGCGGCCCCTCCTGCGCCCAGAAGACCGACACCTGGCCCTCGAAGCGGTAGATCGAGCCCCACACGTACGGCTTGCCGAGGATCACGGCGGCGTCGTTGACGAGGTAGCGCGTGGCGAAGTTGTCGGTGCCGTCGACGATGAGGTCGTACTGGCTGAAGATGTCGAGGACGTTGTCGTTGTCCAGACGCGCCTCGTGCACGATCGTCTTCACGTACGGGTTGACCTCGGCGACCGACTCGGCGGCGCTGACGGCCTTGGGCCGGTCGATGTCGGACTGTCCGTGGATGACCTGGCGCTGCAGGTTCGACTCGTCGACGACGTCGTCGTCGATGATGCCGAGCGTGCCGACGCCGGCGGCCGCGAGGTACAGCAGGGCCGGCGAGCCGAGCCCGCCCGCGCCGATCACGAGCACCTTGGCGTTCTTGAGCCGCTTCTGCCCGTCCATCCCGACGTCGGGGATGATCAGGTGCCGGCTGTAGCGACGGACCTCGTCGATGGTCAGTTCGTCGGCGGGTTCCACGATGGGGGCGACCACGGCTGCTCCTCGCAGTGACGGTGAAGGGGACGTCCGGCACAACGCCGGTCGTGTCGTCCATTGTTCCCCGACCGTCCGACATGCGGTACCGACGTCCGTCCCGTGGACGCCTCGCGCCGACACGGGGTGCTCGCCGACGAGCGTGTGGGGACCGGGCACTAGGCTGTGCGGGTGAGCGAGACCCCGATCCTGCGCACGCGCGCCGGCCGACTGCCGCGCCGCGCCCGCCGCGCCCAGCTGCTGGAGGTCGCACTCGAGGTCTTCGTCGAGCAGGGCTACCACGCCGCGTCGATGGACGAGATCGCCGAGCGCGCGGGCGTCTCCAAGCCGGTCGTGTACCAGCACTTCCCCGGCAAGCTCGACCTCTACCTGGCGCTGCTGGAGTCCTCCTGCGACGAGGTCGTCGACGACATCAAGCGCGCCCTCGCCTCCACGCAGGACAACCGTCACCGCGTCGAGGCGACGATGCAGCTCTGGTACCAGTACGTCGCCGACCAGGGCGCGGCGTTCCGGCTGGTCTTCGAGTCCGACCTGACCAACGACCCCGACGTGCGCGAGCAGGTCGACCGGGTCGTGCGCGAGTCGGCGCTGGCGATCGCCGAGGTCATCCGCGAGGACACCGGCCTGCCGCAGGACGCCGCCTACCTCCTCGCCGTGAGCCTGGTCGGCATGGGCCACGTCGGCGCCCGCAACTGGCTGGCCGAGGCGTCGTCGCTGTCGCAGCAGGACGCCGTGCGTCTCGTCGGGCGGCTCGCCTGGCGGGGCATCGGCGGGTTCCCGCGCGACGTCACCGACGCCGACGGCGCCGAGTAGCCCCTTCTCCCACCCGCCCAACCGCACGTCAGAGAGGACCGACCATGGAGGTCAAGATCGGCGTCCAGAACGCCGCCCGCGAGCTGTCCGTCGAGACCAGCGAGGCGCCCGACACGGTGCTCGCGAAGCTCGACTCCGCGCTGAAGGACGAGACCGTCTTCAGCCTCACCGACGACAAGGACCGCACGGTCGCCGTGCCGGCCGACAAGGTCGCCTACCTGTACTTCGTCGCCGACACCGGCCGCAAGGTCGGCTTCGGCGCGGTCACGCAGGAGAACTGAGGTCCTCGGCTCGCGGGTGCTGCCACGCGGTGGCACCCGCAGCCCCGGCCTAGGCTCGCACCCGTGACCTTCGCAGGCTTTCCCGTCGCCGCGCTCGACTTCTACGACGACCTCGAGGTCGACAACACGAAGACGTTCTGGGAGGAGCACCGGCACGTCTACGACGAGGCCGTCAAGGCGCCGATGGTCGCGCTCACGGCGGCGCTGGAGGACGAGTTCGGACCCGCCAAGATCTTCCGGCCCTACCGCGACGTCCGGTTCGCGAAGGACAAGACGCCGTACAAGACGCACCAGGGGGCGTTCGTAGCCGTCGCCCCGTCGACCGGCTACTACGTGCAGGTCGGCGCGCCCGGCGTGCGCACCGGCGTCGGGTTCTACCAGGCCCCGCCGGCGCGGCTGGCGTCGTTCCGGGAGGCCGTGGACCACGAGACGTTCGGGGTGGGGCTGCAGCGGATCCTCGGCCGGGTCGAGCGCCAGGGCTGGACGGTCGGGGGCGACGCGGTGAAGACCGCTCCGCGCGGCTGGTCGGCCGACCACCCCCGCATCGACCTCCTGCGGCACCGCTCGCTGACGCTCGGTCGCGAGCACGGGTTCGCCCCGTACGTGCACACCGCGGAGCTGCTCGACCACGTGCGCGCCGACTGGCGTGCGGGCAAGCCGTTCATCGACTGGATCCTCACGCACGTGCGCGGCTGACCCCGACGTCGAGGACCGCCCGCGCCCCGCCGAGCGGTAGGTGGCGCGCGGATCCTCGCCCGGGGCGGTAGGTCGCGCGCGGCAAACGCTGCCCGTTCCGCGGGTCACCTACCGCCAGCACGGCCGAGACGCGCGCCACCTACCGCCCAGCGGGACAAGAGGGCGGGGCGGGGCGACCTATGCGGCCAGGCCGAGGCGGGCCATGCGTTCCGTGTGCGCCTCGGTGATGCGGGTGAACATGCGCGAGATGGCGGTGAGGTCGAGTCCGGGGGTCTCCACGCCCCCGACGAGGACGGCGCTCAGCGCGTCACGCTCGGCGACGAGCGTCTGGGCCTGGCGGAGGGCCTCGCCCATGAGCCGACGTCCCCACAGGGCGAGCCGGCCGCCGACGCGGGGATCGGCCTCGATCGCGGCGCGCACCTGCTCGACGACGAACTCCGAGTGCCCGGTGCCGCTGAGGGTGTCGATGACGGTCGTGCGCGTGACGGGGTCGAGGTAGGCGGCGATCTCGCGGTAGAAGTCGGCGGCCAGCCCGTCGCCGACGAAGGCCTTGACCAGGCCCTCGAGGAAGTCGGCGGGCTTGGTCTTGCGGTGGAAGTCGCCGAAGGTGGCGGCGAACGGCTCCATGGCGTCGAAGGGGTCCTCGCCCATCTCGACGAGGCGGTCGCGCAGCACCTCGAAGTGGTCGAACTCGGCGGCGGCCATGGTCGCGACCTCGACCTTGCTGCGCAGGTCGGGGGCCATCTGGGAGTCGGCGACGAGCCGCTCGCAGGCGCTGATCTCACCGAAGGCGAGGACGCCGAGCAGCTCGACGACCCCGCGGCGGTACTCGGGGTCGTCGAGGGCGCTGGCGACCGGTGCCGCGGGCGTGTCGTCCGGGGGTGCGGCTGCGTCCTTCGGGGCCGACGGGTCGCTCGACTCTGCGTGGTGGGCCATGCGCCGCAGCGTAGCGCTCCCCCGCCACTCGGCTCCTGATTCCCGGGACGCACGTCCCAACCGGTACCCTGGTGGTGCCCTTGGGGCCGTATCTCCGTCGTGAGCTCTCGGACGCACCGTCGTCGACGCCGCCTCACGACTCGACCCGAGAACCCTTTGTTCCCTCACGAATTCGAGATCCTGTGACCACGTTCACCGACTTGGGCGTCATGCCCGAGATCGCCGACGCGCTCGACGCCGTCGGCATCAGCAGCCCGTTCCCCATCCAGGAGATGACCCTCTCCGTCGCGCTGATGGGCACCGACCTCATCGGTCAGGCGCGCACCGGCACGGGCAAGACGCTGGCCTTCTCCATCCCGGTCATCCAGCGCACCGTCGCCCCGCACGACCCCGACTACGACCAGCTGGCGGCTCCCGGCAAGCCGCAGGCCCTGGTCGTCGCGCCCACCCGCGAGCTCGCGCTGCAGGTGGCCAACGACATCAAGACGGCGTCCGCGAACCGCGGCACCCGCAACCTCACGATCTACGGCGGCGTGCCCTACGAGGGCCAGCTCGAGGCGCTCGAGAAGGGTGTCGACATCGTCGTCGGCACCCCCGGGCGCATCCTCGACCTCGCCAACCGTCGCGCGCTCGACCTCTCTCACGTGAAGTCGCTCGTGCTCGACGAGGCCGACGAGATGCTCGACCTCGGCTTCCTGCCCGACGTCGAGGCGATCCTCGCCAAGACGCCCGAGACCCGCCAGACGATGCTGTTCTCGGCCACGATGCCGGGCGCGATCGTGTCGCTGGCGCGCAAGCACATGCGCCACCCGATGAACATCCGCGCCGAGTCACCGGAGGAGAACCACACGGTCCCCGCCACGGCGCAGTTCGTGTGGCAGGCCCACGAGCTCGACAAGCCCGAGGTCATCGCCCGCATCCTGCAGGCTGAGGACGTGCAGCGCGTCATCATCTTCACGCGCACGAAGCGCACGGCGCAGCGTGTGGCCGACGACCTCATCGACCGCGGCTTCCCCGCCTCGCCCCTGCACGGCGACATGGCGCAGGGCGCGCGCGAGAAGGCGCTGCAGGGCTTCCGTGACGGCAAGGTCGACGTGCTGGTCGCCACCGACGTCGCGGCCCGCGGCATCGACGTCGCGAACATCAGCCACGTCATCAACTACAACTGCCCCGAGGACCACAAGACGTACGTGCACCGCATCGGTCGCACGGGTCGCGCCGGCGCCTCGGGCATCGCGGTCACCTTCGTCGACTGGGCCGACCTGTCGCGCTGGAAGCTGATCAACGCCGAGCTCGACCTGCCGTTCGCGGACCCGCAGGAGACGTACTCGACGTCGGACCACCTGTTCCACGACCTCGGCATCGACCGGTCCGTCAAGGGCCGGCTCAAGCCGCCGTCGCCGAAGGAGCCCCGCAAGGACGGCGACCGCGGCGGACGCGGTGGCCAGGGCGGTCGCGGGCAGGGCGGCGGACGTGGCCGCGACGGCCAGGGCGGACGCGGGCAGGGCGGCGGACGTCCGCAGGGCGAGCGCTCCTCCGGTCCCCGCACCGACCAGCCGCAGGACGCGCAGGCCAAGGACGGCCAGGGCGGCGAGGGCACCGGCTCGAGCCGCAGCCGGAACCGTCGTCGCCGTCGCACCCGCGGCGGCCAGAAGGTCGAGGGCCAGAACGGCACCCAGACCGCCTCGAGCGAGACGGCACCCGCCTCGGCGGACTGACCCGCACCACGACGAAGGGCCCCACGCCGCGGCGTGGGGCCCTTCGTCGTGCCGGCTCAGAGCAGGCTCTGCGCCACCTCGCGGTACGCGTCGGCGCCCTTGTGGTTCTTGTGGACGCTGAGGATGGAGCGGCCGATCGCGGGCGCCTCGGCGAACCGGATCGACTTCGGGATCGGCGGGCTCAGGACGGGCAGCTCGAACTGCTCCTCGATGGAGGCGAGCACGGCGCGGGCGTGGTTGGTGCGCCCGTCGAACATCGTCGGCAGCACGCCGGCGACCTCGAGCTCGGAGTTGATGAACTGCTTGACGTCGTGGACGGTGTCGAGCAGCTGCAGCACGCCGCGGTGCGACAGGGTCTCCGCCTGCAGCGGGATGACGACCTTCTGCGACGCCGAGAGCGCGCCGACCGTGAGCACGCCGAGCGTGGGTGGGCAGTCGATGACGACGAGGTCGTAGTCGTCGGCGACCTTGTCGAGCGCGACGCGCAGCCGCTGCTCGCGCCCGGTGCGGCTGACGAGCGCCTCCTCGGCCTGCGTGACCGTGACGTTCGACGGCAGCAGGTGCATGCCGTCCTCGGTGACGACGATCGCGTCGGCCGGCTTGGCCTTGCCGAGCAGCACCTCCCCGACGGTCACGTCGACGTCCTCGGGGTCGATGCCCAGGGAGAACGTCAGGCCGCCCTGCGGGTCGAGGTCGACGAGCAGCACGCGCTTGCCGAGCTCGGCGAACGCCGCGCCGAGGGAGGCGACGGTGGTCGTCTTGCCGACGCCACCCTTCTGGTTCACCACGGAGATCGTCGTCGTCACGCGGCACATCATGCCACCGGGGACCGCCTCGTGGCTGCGACGTCCGCCACCGTGACGACATGGCATGCTGACGACATGACCCGCGCTCTCGTCACCGGCGCCACGGCCGGCATCGGCCTGTCCTTCGCCCGCGCCCTCGCCGCCCGGGGCGACGACGTCGTGCTGCTCGCGCGCGACGAGCAGCGTCTGGAGCAGCTGGCCACCGAGCTGCGCGGTGCGCACGGCGTGCAGGCCGACGTCGTCGTGGCCGACCTGACCACCGCGGACGGACTGGCGGCGGCCGAGGCCGCCCTCGCCAGCAGCACCGCACCCGTCGACCTGCTGGTGAACAACGCCGGCGCGTCGCTCGCGGGCTGGTTCGGCACCACCGACGTCGCCGACGAGGACCGTCAGCTCGACCTGCTCGTGCGGGCGCCGATGCACCTCATGGACACGGCGATCAAGTCGATGGTCGGGCGCGGTCGCGGCCAGGTGGTCAACGTCGCGAGCGTCGCCGCCTTCACCCCGCGCGGGACCTACTCCGCCCACAAGGCGTGGCTGGTGAACCTGTCGCAGTGGGCCGACTGGCACTACGCGTCGTCGGGCGTGCGCGTCATGGTGCTGTGTCCCGGCTTCGTGCGCACGGAGTTCCACCAGCGCGCCGACATGGACATCTCGGGCGTGCCCCGCTGGATGTGGCTGAACAGCGACAAGCTCGTGGCCGCCGCGCTCGCCGACCTCGAGCGCGGCCGCACGGTGTCGATCCCGAGCCTGCGCTACAAGGTGCTCGCGACCCTGGCCCGGCACGCCCCGACGTCGCTCGTGGCCCGCGCCGCCAAGCGCGGACGATGAGCACGCCGCGCTCCCTCGACCTCCCGCCCGGCGTGGTCGCCGCGACCGTGCAGACCCCGCGCGGGCGCTTCGCCGTGCACCACGCGCAGGTCGAGCACCCGCGGGCCCACGTGCTGCTGGTGCCCGGCTGGACGGGCAGCAAGGAGGACTTCACGCCGCTGCTCCCACTCGTCGCGGGCGCGGGGTTCTCGGTGACCGCGTACGACCAGCGCGGACAGCACGAGACGAGCGCAGACGACGCTGACGACTTCTCGTTGGGTGCACTCGCCGCCGACGCAGCCGCCCTCGCCGAGGCCCTCGGCACGACGCGCGTGCACCTGCTGGGCCACTCCTTCGGTGGACTCGTGGCGCAGACGGCGGTGATCGAGCACACCGCACGATGGGCGAGCCTGAGCCTGCTGTGCACCGGCCCCGCCGCGCTCGGCGCGAGCCCCGAGCGGCCCCTCGACGAGCTCGTCGCACGGCTCGACGGACCGGAGCCGATCGGCGACGTGTACCGCGCGCTGAAGGCGTCGAGCCTCGGCACCCACCCGCCCGAGATCGAGACGTTCCTGCTGCGCCGGTTCGAGGCGAACTCCAGGGTGGGGCTGCGCGCGTTCACCCAGCACCTGCTCGACGCCCCCGACCGCGTCGCCGAGGTCGCAGCCACCGGTCTCCCCGCGTGGGTGGGCCGAGGCGCCGGAGACGACGCGTGGCCGCACGCCGTGCAGGACGACCTCGCGGCACGACTGGGGACCACCGTGCAGGTGGTTCCCGGCGCCGACCACTCCCCCGCCGTCGAGAACCCGGTGGGTCTCGCCGCTGCCTGGCTCCCGTTCCTGGAGGACCTCTCATGAGCGACGCACCCGTCACGCGCGGCTTCGTCGGCCGTCGCCGGCCCGCGCAGTCCGACCGACTCCCGCCCGGCCAGTACGACGCGGGCCGGCAGTGGCCCGTGCTCTCCGCGGAGCCGACCCCGCAGGTCGACCTCGACCGCTGGACGCTGACGGTCGACGGCGCCGTGCTCGAGTCGCAGACCTGGGACTGGTCGGCGTTGCGCGCCCTGCCGCACGCGACGAGCACCGTCGACATCCACTGCGTCACGACGTGGTCGCGGTTCGACACCGCGTTCACCGGCGTCAGCGTCGAGACGCTGCTCGACGTCTGCGGCGTCGCCTCCGACGCGACGCACGTGGTCGCGCACACCGCGTCGGGGTACACGACCAACCTGCCGCTCGACGACGTGCGCAGCGACCGCGCCTGGGTGGTCTGGGAGGCCGACGGCGAGCCGCTGACGGCCGACCACGGCGGCCCCGTGCGTCTGCTCGTGCCGCACCTGTACTTCTGGAAGTCGGCGAAGTGGCTGACCCGTCTGGAGCTCCTCGACCACGACGAGCCCGGGTTCTGGGAGCGTGGCGGCTACCACGACCGTGGCGACCCGTGGCTCGAGCAGCGCTACCAGGGGGACCCGTGAGCAGTCAGCCCGCGGGGCCCGACCCTGTCGTCGAGAACCCCGGTGGCACGGGCTGGCAGCTGGCGACGGTGCGCGCGAAGGACCACCCGACGGAGGGCTTCGTGCGGCTGCGTCTGGAGCTGCCGGACCCGGCGCCGCACCGCGCCGGTCAGCACTACGTCGTGCGGCTGCGCGCGGAGGACGGCTACACCGCGCAGCGGTCGTACTCGACGGCGTCGGCCCCGGGAGACCGGCTGGTGGAGCTGATGGTCGAGCGGATGGACGACGGCGAGGTGTCGGGCTTCCTGCACGACGAGGTGCAGGTGGGCGACACGTTCGAGGTGCGCGGGCCGATCGGCCGCTGGTTCACCTGGGACGGTCGCGAGCGCGCGCTGGCGTTCGCCGGCGGGTCGGGCGTGGTGCCGATGGTCTCGATGCTGCGGCACGCGATCGGCACCGGGAACCCTGACGCGTTGCGGGTGGTGGCGGTGGCGAAGTCGCTGGACCGCCTCCCCTATGCCGACGAGCTGCTGGCGTCGGGCGCGTTCGTGGCGCTCACGCGCGAGAACCTCGGGGCGCGCGTGGCCGCCCCGCCCTACCCCGACGAGGTCGCGCCGCTGCTCGACGACGTCGAGGCGGCGTTCGTGTGCGGGTCGGTCGGGTTCGTCGGCTACGCCACGCGGCTGCTGCGCGAGCAGGCGTTCCCGTCCGACGCGATCCGCGTGGAGCAGTTCGGCGAGACCGGCTGACCCGCCCCCATCCCCCGACTTTTGGACACTTGCGGGGCACTCGAGGTCGCCGGAGTGCCCCGCAAGAGTCCAAAAGTGGGCGGGAGTGGGGGGTGGGGGTCAGGTGCGCTGGGTGCCGCGGAGCACGCTGCGGACGGCGCGGCGGGCGATGGGTCCGAGGCCGTCGAGCAGCTCGGCGACGGGCCGCAGCCGGGCGAGCGGGTCGTCGGCCTGCCGGCCCTCCCCGGTCCGGGTGGGCTCCATGAGCTCGATGCCGACGAAGGCCGACGCGGCGAGGTCGGTGAGCACGTCGGCGTCGAACAGCTCGCCCACGGGTGACGTCGCGAGCAGCCGCTCGAGCGTGGGGCGGACCGCGCCGGTCCAGAGCCCGATCGCCCGACCCGCGGCGGTCGCGAGGTCGGGGTTGCCGTGGGACGCGGCAAGGATCTGGCCGAGGACGGCCACGTTGCCCTCCTCGCGCTCGTCGGCACGCACCTGCTCGGCGACGTCGATGAGGCCGGCCCAGGTGGTGACCGCGTCGAGCGCGGGCCGGTGCCGGTCGACCCGCTCGCTGGTGAGCACGTGGCAGGCCTCGGCGACGAGCCCGTCGACGGTGCCGAAGTGGTAGAAGACCAGCGCCTGGTTCACGCTGCCGGTGGCGGCGATGGTGCGGGCCGACAGCTTCGCCATGCCCTGCTCGCGGATGGTCTGCATCGTGGCGTCGAGGAGTCGGCGCCGGGTGGCCAGCGTGCGGGGGTCGTCGCTCACGCACCGAGCCTAGCCGCGTGGTCGACGACGTCATCGACGTGCCGTCGTGGGGCGCAGCGCCTTCCGGAGCGTGTGGAGCACCGGCCAGGCGGAGAGCAGGCAGACCGGGACGGCGAGGACGAAGGTGAACTCGTTCCCGGGTCCGGTGAAGGCGCTGCACGCAAGGGCCAGTCCAACCAGGGTGACGGCGCAGACGAGCCAGGGCGCGACGTCGCCGAGCGGGCGGACGGCGACGAGCAGCAGGCCGGCGAGCAGGCCCGCCACGAGTCCGGTGAGCAGCCCGATCGGTACGGCGACGACCATCAGGATCAGCAGCATCGCCACCCCTTCGTCGAGGTCGGCGACGCTGACTCCGTCGAGGACGGCCCCGGACACCATCCAGCCGAGCACCACCCCCGCGGCCGTCACCGGGCCCCAGCACAGTCCTCCCAGCCAGACGCGACAGATCACGTCGGTGCCGGTGGGCGGTCGGGTGGTCGTCGGGGTGTCCATGCGTGCCTCCTTTTTTGAGCGGTCGCTCAGTTGAAGCATGACAGAGTTTGAGCAGATGCTCAAGAGCCTTCGTCGAGCTCTCGTCGATCTGCCGGCACGTCGGCCCGGCTCCTCGCCGGCCTGCGCTCCGAGAGGGCCTCGACCGGGCGACTGGCGACGGCGCTGGTCTGGGGTCTCGGGCTGTGGATGGGTGCTGGGGTGGACGCAGGATTCTGCGTTCGCGCGTCACAGGGCCAAGGATGCTTCGTTTGCTACGGGATCCCGTCGTGAAGGCAGAAGCGTTCGGCCTCGCCCGCGTGAACGAAGAATCCTGGGTGCCCTTTGCGTTGGGGAGACACGAGATTCTCCCTTCTCGCGGCACGGTCCACGAGAAGGGAGAACCCTTGCCGCCTTCAGCCTCCCCAGCGGTGGTTCTGCCACCTCACGAGCGCTCAGGAGGTGGCGGATCCACCGCCGAGGGGTCAGCCGAGGAGGCGCTCGTACTCCCCCGGGTCGGTGAGGTTGGCGCCGAGGTGGAAGGCCGACGACTTGCCTGTTCCGTGGTAGTCGCTGGAGCCGGTGACGACGAGGTCGAGGGCGCGGGCGACGTCGCGCAGGCCGCGGCGGGCGACGTCGTCGTGGTCGACGTGGTCGACCTCGATGCCGTCGAGGCCGAGGGCCGCCAGCTCCTCGAAGGCGTCGGCCGTGAGCACGCGGTCGCTGCCACGCGACCACGGGTGGGCGACCACCGCCTGGCCGCCGGCGTCCTTCAGCAGCCGCACCGCGCCGAGCAGCGGAGCGGCGTAGCGCTCGACGTACGCGCGGCCGCGACTGTTCAGCCAGCCCTGGAACGCCTCGTCACGGTGACCGATGTAGCCCTTCGCGACCATCGCGTCGGCGATGTGCGGACGACCCGACGCCGCCGCGGCTCCCGACTGCAGCGCGACGTCCTCCTCGGTGATGTCGATGCCGTGCTCGGCCAGCCGGGCGAGGATGCGCGGCAGGCGCTGGTCACGGCCCCCCAGCACCCGCTCCAGCTCCTCGACCAGGGGCGGGTGCGCCGGGTCGAAGGCGTAGCCCAGCAGGTGCACGCTCTCGCCGTGGAACGTCGTGGAGATCTCGATGCCCGGCACCACCACGACACCCTCCCGCTCGCCCGCAGCACGCGCCTCGTCCCAGCCGGTGGTCGCGTCGTGGTCGGTCAGCGCCACGACGTCGAGCCCGGCGAGCGCCGCGTTGACCACCAGCTCGGCGGGCGTGTCGGTCCCGTCGGAGCGGTTGGAGTGGGTGTGGAGATCGATCCTCACGAGGTCAGGCTAGAGGGTCGGGCCGACGTTCCAGCGCTGCACCACGGGCTGGCCGCGGTCGTCGCCCAGCACGGAGTAGGTCGCGGTGTCGAGGTCGAAGATGCGCCCGTCCTGCACGGGCAGGCCCAGCCAGCGCGCCGCCAGCACCCGCAGGCTGTGCCCGTGGGCGAAGACGAGCACCCGGCCGCCCGTCGCGCGCACGCGCTCGACCACCCGGTCGAGCCGGGCCCCCACCTCGTCGGGGGTCTCGCCACCTGGCACCGGGTGGTCCCAGATGGTCCAGCCCGGCACCGACTCGCGGATCTGCGGCGTCGTGAGTCCCTCGTAGTCGCCGTAGTCCCACTCGGCGAGGTCGTCCTCGACCGTCGCCTCCGTGAAGCCGGCCAGCGCGGCCGTGCGTCGCGCGCGGAGCCGGGGACTGGTGAGCACGAGGTCGAAGTCGACGTCCGCCAGCGCGGGAGCGAGGGCCTTCGCCGTCGCCTCGCCCGCCGCGGTCAGCTCGATGTCGGTGCGGCCCGTGTGCCGACCCGCCAGGCTCCACTCGGTCTGCCCGTGCCGCACCAGGACCAGGGTGGCACCCATCAGCGCGGCACCAGGGCCCAGAGGTCGAGGTCGAGCAGCACGCCCTCGGCGTACTTCCCGTCGTCACCGCGCAGCGTCGTCGTCTCGTCGCGTCCCTTGGTGGCGACGAGCCGCAGCCGCAGGGCCCCCACCCCGGTGCCCTTCCAGGCTGCCGGGGCGGCCTTGTCGAGCACCTCCGACCAGGCGTACACGGTGTCGCCGGCGAACGCGGGCGCCACGTGCGAGCCGGCGTTGATCGCGGCGACGAGCTGCGCGTTCGCCAGCCCGTTGAAGGACAGGGCACGGGCCAGCGAGATCACGTGGCCGCCGTACACGAGTCGTCGACCGTCGGGGCGGGCCTCGGTGTTGAAGTGCACCTTGGCCGTGTTCTGCCACAGCCGGGTGGCCATCATGTGCTCGGACTCGCTGAGCGTGACGCCGTCGACGTGGTCGATGGTCTCGCCGACCGTGTAGTCGTCGAAGCGGTGCGGCTCGCCGGCCGCGGTGGTGTCGTAGGCCGAGAAGTCCAGGCCGGCGGGCAGCACGAGGTCGTCGGGCGCGACGACGTCGGCCACCTCGGGCACCACGGTCTCCGGGGCGGGTGCGTCGGCGTCACGTTTGTGCACCATGACCCAGCGCACCCAGTCGAGCGCGACCTCGCCCCGCTGGTTGGTGGCGGTCGAGCGGACGTAGACGACGCCCGTGCGGCCGTTGGAGTTCTGCTTGAGGCCGATGACCTCCGAGCTCGTGCGCAGCGTGTCGCCGGTGAGCACCGGACGGTGGAATCGGCACTCGGCGTAGCCGAGGTTCGCGACGGCGTTGAGCGAGACGTCGGGCACGGTCTTGCCGAACGCGACGTGGAACGCCACCAGGTCCTCGACGGGGTGCTCGGGGAGACCCACGGAGGCCGCGAACTCCGCCGACGACGGGATCGCGAACCGGGTCGGGTAGATGGCGCCGTACAGCGCGCGGTCACCGTCGGTGATCGTGCGGGGCGTCGCGTGCTCGATCACCTGCCCGACGTGGAAGTCCTCGAAGAAGTTGCCGGGGTTGGTCTTGGTCATGGCTCTCCTGGGTGGCGCCCCACCGCCGTCGGCGGGGCGGAGGGGCACGGCGCGGGGCCGCGGGACGGTCAGGCGAAGGGGTTCTGGCGCGCCTCGGGCAGATCGGCGATGAGCTCCTGCGCCCGCGCGCGGTGCTTGTGCTCGACCAGCACCTCGTACTTCGTGGCCACGACGCTGCTGACGGAGCTGAAGTCGCGACGGCCGCGGGTGGCGGCGTAGCCGAGCAGAGCCCAGACCACGCCGAACACGATGCCGATGCCGAGCCCGCCGACGACGCTCTGCAGCAGGGTGCTCTCGCTGCTGAAGAGGCTCAGCAGCAGGCCGACGAACACGCCGAGCCATGCGCCCGAGGCGGCACCGGCGCCGGCCACGCGGCTGGTGGTGAGTCGCCCGGTGACACGCTCGACCTGCTTGAGGTCGGTGCCGACGACGAGGAGGTTCTGGACGGGGAACTCCTGGTCGGACAGGTGGTCGACGACCTTCTGCGCCGTGGCGTAGTCGTCGTAGACGCCGAGCGACTGCGGGAACTCGAGCGTGAAGAGACCCTGGTTGACGGGAGGCATGTCGCCAGTCTAGGACGCAGCGTCCGGCTCGCCCGCGGACCTCCGACCTGCGGACGCGCGTTCAGGACCAGCTGGAGCGCAGCAGCGTCACGACGTCGAGCGGGGTGGTGCCGTAGGCCGACGTCAGCGCCGCCTCCCCCGCGGCCGACGTCGACGCGACGACCGTCGCCGGGCCGAACCACCGCGCCCAGGCGTGCTCGAACGCACGGCGCCGTGCGACGTTGCGCGCCAGCTCCGTCGGCACGGCGTACCAGGTGCGCGCCACAGGTCGAGCACGGCCGAGCAGCACGCGCCAGCCCGTGCCTGCGGTAGGCGGCGGCGCCTGGTGACGCGCGACCAGCCACCGAGGCGCGACGAGGGGCCCCAGCAGCTCCTCCAGGAGGTCGACGAAGGTCGACGCCGTGGCCGCATCGGCGTCCAGCTCGAACCGATACGTGCCGGTCGCGTCGACCACCGCACGCACCCCCACCGCCCCGGGGCCGCCGAGACCGCCCTGGGACATGGCGTCGGCCACGACCCACGCGTGGGCCGCGAGGCCCGGGTCGCGGGCGGCCTCGCGCGCGGCGTCCCACGGCTCCAGCCGTGCGGAACGGCCGGTGGACACGACACCGTCCTCGCCGATCCGCGCCCATGGTGGCTCGGGTGCGGGCATCGTCGCGGGTTCCGCGCCGTCGCTCCGCCCGACGTCGTCCGGGCGCACGCGGATCGCTCGCCGGACCTCGTCGCGGTACGGCTCGCCGACGCGCCAGCGGGCCCGCACGACGTCGCGCTCCCCAGCGCGTTGCGTCATGTCGAGCGCGACGACGTCGAACAGGTCGGGATCGGGCGGGACGAAGGGCGAGAAGCGGGCGTCCACGTGCGCGACGCCGGAGACGACCTGACCGTCGTCGTCGACGCCGAAGTAGCCGTCGTGCTTGCGCACGAAGCGGCGCCAGTCGGAGTCGCCGCCCGGGTGCTCTGGGGCGACGCAGACGACGCTCCACGTCGTGGCGACCTTGTCGGGCCAGGTCGGGTCGGTGCGCAGCGCCCGACCGCGCGTCTGGGTCACGGCCGACGTCGTCGACGCGGTGGACAGGTCGACCAGCGTCGAGACCCGCGGCGCGTCCCAGCCCTCGCCGAGCAGGGCGCGGGTGCCGACGAGCACGTCGCAGTGGCCGTCCTGGAAGGCCCGCGTGACCAGCGGCGTCCACCGTCGGCTGGTCCATGGGCCGACGAGACGGTGGAGCCGGTCCTCGGCGCCCTCGAGCGGCTCGGTGCGCAGCTCGAGGTCCGGGGCGATCCGGCCCAGCACCTCGACGAGACGCCGCGCCGTGGCGTCCCCGGCCGCGACGGTGCGTCCGGTGAGCAGCACCGGCTCGAAGCCGCCGCCGAGGAGGGCGTCCATGACCTCCAGCGCCGACCCGTGCTCGGCGGGGGCGTCGCGGAGCACGAGTGACGACGTGGGTGAGGCTCGCTCGTGGTCGCAGACGACGACCGCGCGCAGCCGCTCGCCCAGCGCGTCCCGCTCGGCCTGCAGCACCGCGGCGGCCGCCCGCATCTTGCCGGCGCTGCGCGAGAGCACGCGGTCGACCGAGGACCCCGCCCCGCTGACCCCACGCCGCGTGACGCGGAACCCGATGCCGGGCATGGCCCGGCGCAGGTCCTCGAGCACGCTGCGGTCGGCGTCGACGTCGCTGCGGGCGAGGCAGCCGCGCACCCAGTCGTCGACGAGCCGCGCCCAGTCCTCGGCGGTCAGGTCGGTGCGATGCTGCTCGCGCAGGACGGCGTCGCGCGGGAGGTCGAGCAGGTCGGCGTGCACGAGCCGGAGCACCGCCGTGGCCAGGGCCGGCTCGTCGCGCTCGAACGTGGTCCACGGGACGGGCAGCTCGCCGATCCTCCGGTCGAACCAGGTCAGCAGCGGCACGGAGCCGTACCCGGGGCTCAGGAGCTCCGTCGTCAGCTCGGCGAACCGCACGGCCGACGACGCGAGCCACGCCTCCTCCTCGGCGGAGGGCCGCACCAGCCAGGCCAGCTCCGCGAACGGGGCGAGGTCGCCCTCGCGGACCGCCGCGGGGATCGAGGCCTGGTAGGCGAGGTCGCCGAACAGCTCCTCGACCTGCTCGGCCTGTCGACGGGTGAGCACGCCCGGCGGCGTGGCCGTGAGACCGAGGACCAGCACGTCCTCGAGCGGGTCGAGCACCTCGCGCAGCAGGGCGCCCCAGGTCTCGAGGAGGTGGTGGCACTCGTCGAGCACGACGGTCAGCGGACCTGCCTCGCGCAGTGCGGCCACGAGCGCGCGTCCGTTCTCGTGCAGCCGGTCCACGAGCGGACCCGACCCACCTGCCGACGCCTCCGCGTCGTCGTCCTCGTCGTCCGGGGAGAAGGTCGCGATCGCCTGGTAGGTCAGGACGGTCACGTCGGCGGCGAGGTCGCGCTCCGGGCTCGCGGGGCCGACGCCGTAGCGCGCCCAGGTCGCGATCCACTGCGCCTGGATCGCCGTGTTGGGCGCGAGCACGACAGCCCGACGCCCCTCGGCGGCGAGCCGCGCCGCCACCAGCTCCGTCCCGAGCACGGTCTTGCCCGCGCCAGGCGGCAGCGACACCCAGGACCTGCGCCGACCGGCGGCGCGCGCCCGCTCGAGAGCGTCGAGCGCCTCGGCCTGGAAGCGGCGCAGCGCGAACGGGCCGGTCATGCGCCCATCATCGCGCCGCGGTCCGCTCAGGTCGCCGGGACGTGCCGCTGCAGGAACGCGAGCTCGTCGCGGACCGTCGTCTCGAACTCCTCGCCCACGTAGATGTCGAAGTGTCCGGTGTCGCGGCGCACCACCTCGCCCTGCGGCGCCTTGGCGACGTGCTTGAGCGTCGCCCTCGCCGGCGCCACCGTGTCGCGCTCGCACACGACGAAGAGCGCCGGGCAGCGCAGCCGCCGCGCCTTCGCCCCGGGCCGGCCGAGCGCGATGTCGAGCGCCACGCGGGCGGCGACCTCGTTGCGGAAGGTCGAGCCCTCCTCCACCAGCGCCAGGTAGCCGGGCACGGCGTCGGGGGCCGTCATCAGCGCGACCGTGCCCGGCTCGCCGGCCAGCGGGATGCTGCGGGGGCGACGCCCGAACCAGCTGCCCACGAGGTCGCTGAGCGCCCGCAGCGTCACGCGCAGCGACGTGAGGGGGGCGACGGCCAGGCTGGAGGCCAGCCCGTCGGTGTACGGGCACTGCGACACGACGGCCGCGACCGACGGGTCGTCGGCGGCCACGGCGATGACGTGCCCGCCCGAGAACGACGAGCCCCACAGCACGGTGCGGGAGGCGTCGACGCCGGGCAGCGTGCGCGCGAACGCGACGGCGGCCGCCCAGTCCTGCCGCTGACGACGCACGGACAGCAGCTGGCGCGGCTGTCCGTCGCTGGCCCCGAAGTGGCGGTAGTCGAAGACCAGGCAGACGTACCCGGCGTCGGCGAACCGCTCGGCGAACGCGTCGAGCCGCATCTCCCGGACGCCGCCCAGGCCGTGCGCCATGACGATCACAGGTCGAGCCGCTCCCCCGTCGCCGTCCGGCCGATAGAGCCAGGCGGCGACGGTGGTGCCCTGCGACGCGAACGTGACGTTCTCGCGCACGCTCATGTCAGAGCTTGTAGTCCTTGAGCAGCGCGCGCCCGATGATCATCTTCTGGATGTCGGACGTGCCCTCGCCGATGAGCATGAACTTGACCTCACGCATGAGGCGCTCGATCTCGTACTCCTTGGAGTAGCCGTAGCCACCGTGGATCCGGAAGGAGTCCTCGACGACCTCGTTGGCGTACTCGCTCGCGAGCATCTTGGCCATGCCGGCCTCGACGTCCATGCGCTTGCCGGTGTCCTTCAGCCTCGCGGAACGGACCATCATCGCGTGGATGGTCTCGACCTTCGTGGCCATCTCGGCGAGGCGGAACAGCACGGCCTGGTGGTCGGCGATCTGCTTGCCGAAGGTCTTGCGCTGCTGCGCGTAGGCGATCGCGAGCTCGAAGCCGCGGATCGCGAGGCCGCAGGCGCGGGCCGCGACGTTGACGCGGCCGACCTCGACGCCGTCCATCATCTGGAAGAAGCCCTTGCCCGGCTCGCCGCCGAGGATCTGGTCAGCGGAGATCTGGTGGTCCTCGAGGATGAGCTCGGTCGTCTCGACGCCCTTGTAGCCCATCTTGGCGATCTTGCCGGGGACGGTGACGCCCTGGGCGGTCTCGCCGAAGCCCGGCTCCTTCTCCACGAGGAAGGTCGTCATGTTCTTGTAGACGGAGTCGGCACCCTCGTCGGTCTTGCAGAGCACCGCCACGAGCGTGGAGGTGCCGCCGTTGGTCAGCCACATCTTCTGGCCGGTGATCGAGTAGGAGCCGTCGTCCTTCTTCGTCGCCTTCGTCGAGACGGCCGAGACGTCGGAGCCGAGGCCCGGCTCGGACATCGAGAACGCGCCGCGGACCTCGCCGACTGCCATCTTCGGGAGGTACTTCTGCTTCTGCTCCTCGGTGCCGTGCTGCTGCAGCAGGTAGGCGACGATGAAGTGCGTGTTGATGACGCCGGAGACGCTCATCCAGCCGCGAGCGATCTCCTCGACGACCAGCGCGTAGGTCAGCAGCGACTCGCCGAGACCGCCGAACTCCTCAGGGATCGTCAGGCCGAAGACGCCGAGCTCCTTGAGCCCCTCGATGATCTCGGTCGGGTACTCGTCGTCGTGCTCGAGCTGCTGGGCGACCGGGATGATCTTCTCGTCCACGAAGTCGCGGATCGTCTCGAGGATCGCGGTCTGCTCCTCGGTGAGGTTCTCGGTGCTGGCGAGGCGTCCCATGCGTTGTTCCTCCGTCTCGTGGGTGACACGCCGACGATACCCGCGAGTAACGTCCAGCACCGCAGGACTCCCCGTGAGCCGTCGCACAGGACGCCGACGGGCCCGTCCACCCGACGGGTGTCGCGCCGTCAGGCCACGGGCTCGACCGGCTCGGTCGGCGCCCGTCGGGCCCGGACGACCACGGCGAGGCCCACCAGCACCAGCAGCAGCCCGACGTACACGCCGGCGGGCGGCGCCTGGCCGAGGAAGACCGCGGCCAGCAGGGCCGCGCCGGGCACCTCGAGCAGCAGGACGAGCGAGATGACGGTCGGGCTCATGACGGCCAGCAGGTGGTTGAACAGCGAGTGGCCGAGCAGCTGCGCGCACACCGTCACCGCGGCCAGCAGCAGCCACACGTGCGCGTCGTAGCCGACGAAGGAGGCACCGGTCGCGAGGCAGCCGACCGCGAGCACCGCGGCGCACGTGCCGTAGCAGAACGTCGTGTAGTGGGTCGTGCTGAGCCGACGTCGCGCCGACTCCCCCGCCACCAGGTACAGCGCGGCGCCGAGCCCGCCGACCACCGCGAGCAGGTCGCCGAGCAGCGCCCGGCGCGAGACCGTCAGGTCGACACCGGACACGACCAGGACGCCGACCGACGCGACGACGCAGCCGATCAGCACCGCACGTCCGGGACGCACGCCGCGCAGTCGGTCGACGAGCACCACCCAGACCAGCTGGGTGCAGGTGAGCGCGGTCGCCGCGGCCACGGTCGTGAGCTTCAGCGCCCCGACCCAGGCGGCGAAGTGCACCGCCAGCATGACCCCCGCGAACACGGTGCCCCGCAGGTCGGCCCAGCGCAGGCCCGTGAGCGCGGTACGGCTCCGCACCGCGAACGGCGTGAGCACCGCGGTCGCGGCGGCGTTGCGCCAGAGGGCGATGACGAGGGCCGGCGCCGCGGTGGCCGCCATGAGCGGCCCCGACGCGCTGACCCCCAGCAGCCCGACGACGACGAGCAGCCAGGTCACGGGGCCCGCCGCCGACGCAGCATCACGACTGATCCGCCGACGAGGGCGACCACGACGAGTCCCGCGACGGCGAGGAGCCACGACGCGGGCCCGGCGTCGTCGGTGGCGGCCTCCGCCCGCGGCTCGGGCTCCACGTAGGCCGGCACCCCCGCCTCCTCCCCCGCGACCGACGTGGTCAGGGTCAGCGGCACCTCCCCGACCTCCTCCGCGGTCGCGGCGGAGGTGGGCAGCACCGTCACCGAGCACCAGGCGTCGCCGGCGAGCTGGAACGCGCGCACCGTGTCCGAGCTCGACTCACGGTTGCGCAGCACCACGGGCGGCGACGCCGCGTGCAGGTCGAGGGCCCGGTCGCCCCGCCACTGGGCGCGGGCCGTGCGCGCGGAGGAGTCGTCGGCCAGGGTCTTCATCGCCCCGTACACGCGCACCTGGGCGGTCACGCCGACCGCGCGCCCGAAGGCGCGGGCCGCGCGGTCAGAGGTGCCGAGGGTCGCGTCGCAGACGGCGGAACGGCCCCAGCCCACGTCGGGCAGGCGGTAGAACAGGGTCTCGCCGGGCAGCACGGTGTCCTCGTAGGTGCCGGGCGGCGTCGGGGGTGCCGACGAGAAGTTCGGGCCGCCCACCACGGGCACGGCGTCCGCGGCGGCACGTCCGGCCTGGACCTCGTCGGAGAAGCCGCTCGCCCGTCCGAAGGCCGCAGGCAGGGCGGAGGCGTCCTCGACCTCGGGCTCGGTCCGCACGAGCAGCTCCAGGCCCTGGACCTCCTCGTTGTTCGAGGTCACCGTGGCGACGTACGGACCTCCGCCGCAGTCCTCCCGGTCGGTGGCGGACAGCGTGAGGGCCGCGGCGATCGGCGCGCCCCCGTTGCTCGCACCCTGGGCGGTCTCCCGCGCCGGCGACCCGCACGGCGTGCCGTCCGCGGACACGACCCCGACCTCGACCGAGGAGACCCCGGTGAACCCCCGCGTTGGCAGGGTCGCGGCCGCGACGTGGAACGTCCCGCGGCCCGGGTCGGGCAGGCGGTAGTGCTCGGGGCCGGAGTCGCCCACCGTGTCGAGCCACTGGCCGTCGGTCACCGCGGGGGCGTCCTTTCGCGTCGTGCCGCCCTCCACCGGGCGACCGGCGGGTGCGTAGCCGCGGGCGGCGCGCACCGACGTCCGGGTCAGGGTGTCCTGCAACCGGCTCACGTCCTGCACGTCGTAGTAGGTGCCACCGCCCGCCGAAGCGATGCAGGTGAGCTGGGCGCGCGAGGCCGGGTCGACCTGCAGCCCGACGACGTCGACGTAGAAGTCGGCGCCCTTCTTGCGCAGGTCGGCGGCCACCTCGCACGGGTCGCCACCGCAGTTCTCCTCCCCGTCGGACACGAGCACGATGCTGCGGGGTCCCTCGGTGGGCAGGTCGCCGTACGCCTGGCGCAGCGAGTAGGCGATGGGGGTGTTGCCGAGCGGACGCAGCCGGTCGACGCCGGCCCGCAGCGCGCCCCGATCGGTTCGCGCCACCGGGGCGAGGAGCTCGGTGTCCTCGCACGAGCCGGGGCCTTCGCTGATGGTCGACCCGTAGACGCGCAGACCGACCTGCGCGTCGTCCGGAAGGTCCTCGACCACGGCGCGGAGCCCGGCCTTGGCCTCCGTCATCCGCGTCGCCCCGGCCCCGCCGGGCTCCTTCATCGACCCCGAGCCGTCCAGCACAAGGACGACCGCGCCGCCGCCCTGGGCGGGCCGGTCCTCGCTCGGCGCGGCCGCTCCGGCGCCGACCAGCGTCGACCAGGCGAGCAGCAGCGTGACGCCGACGGACAGCGGCATGAGGGACCCGCGGGACATGGCCGCGAGTCTAGGCCCACGCGGCACGGCCACGGCGCGGCCGACGGCGTCGCCGACTCATCCCCAGGCGGTCTCCAGCTCGGCCAGCGACGTCTCCAGGTGCGTGAGCAGCCGCTGCAGGTGCGGCACGCTCGTGCGGCAGCCGATGATGCCGAAGTCGAGGTACTTGTCGCGGCTGCAGAGCGTGACGTTCACGGCCTGTCCGTCGAGCACGATCGAGACCGGGTAGAGCCCGTCGAGCTGGGCGCCGTTGAAGTACATCGGCTGCTTCGGACCGGGCACGTTGGAGATGACCACGTTGAACGGCGGGTGCGTCATGCGCACGAAGCCCGGGACGGGCGTGAGCGCGAGCGGCGCCATCTGCAGCGCCGAGAAGGCGAGGATCTGGATCGGGGTCAGCCCGCCGAGGATCTTCTTCGCGCGTCGCGAGGAGTAGGCGATCTCCTCCAGGCGGGTGGCACCGTTCTCGACGTCGGTCGCGAGGTTGACCACGATGACGCCCACGGAGTTGCCGCCGTCGCCCGCCTGGCCCGCCGACTCGGCGCGCAGCGCGAGGGAGACCGGGACCATCGCGGTCATCGGCTCGTCCGGCAGGGCGTTCTGCTCGAGCAGGTACTCGCGCAGCGCACCGGAGACCATCGCGAGCACGACGTCGTTGAGGGTCGTCGCCGACGACTTCGCGACCCGGCGGATCCGTTCGATCTCCCACGACTGCGCGGCGAAGCGACGCGCCCCGCCCACCGGTCCGTTGAGGATCGTGCGCGGCGCCCGCGGAAGGGTGACGTCGCCCTCGCGGACGATCTGGTTGACGATCTTCATCGACGCGGGCAGGAGACCGGCGACGTCCTCCGCGACCGAGAGTCCGCCCCGCAGCAGGCCGAGCGGGTCCGGGAAGCGCCGGGCGACCTCCGACGACGGACGCCGGCGCGGGGCCAGCGCCCACGGGGGCACGCAGTCGCGGGCGTCCGGGTCGTCGCTGAGGCTGCGCTGCAGCAGCCGCAAGGCCGAGACGCCGTCGACCATCGAGTGGTGGATCTTGCTGTACACGGCGAACCGGCCGTCCTGGAGGCCCTCGACGACGTGCGCCTCCCAGAGCGGTCGGTGCCGGTCCAGCAGCGACCCGTGCCAGCGCGACGTCAGCTGCAGGAGCTCGCGGATGCGTCCCGGCGGCGGCACCGCCGAGTGCCGCACGTGGTAGTCCAGGTCGATCGCACCGTCCTGGGCCCACCACGTCTGTCCGGCCAGCCCGACCGGCTCCGCCGGCCGCTTGCGGAAGGTCGGCGAGACCTCCTGCACCGATCGGAACCCCTCCACGAGCTCGCGCACGAACTCCGGCCCGGCGCCCTCCGGCGGCCGGAACAGCTGCAGCCCACCCACGTGCATGGGGTGCTCTCGGGACTCCGCCAACAGGAACATGGAGTCCGTGGGGGGCATGAAGGGCATGCGATCAATCTCCTGCGGCAGACGGGGCGGTGGCGCTAACGTAACGATTTCGTGTGGCGTAGGTCACCGGGTGTGACATATTCGTGAACGTCGCATGACGAGGGGAGAGTCCGATGGTCAGCACGAGGGAGCGCAGCACGGCTCGTACGCACGGTGCCGGGCACCTGGCGGTCGCCGCCGACGCCCGGTACTTCGAGGGCGCCAGCCTGCAGTCGCGGGCTCTCGGCCTCGGACTGCGGCACACCGTGCGTCCCGTCCTCGACCTCTGGACGCGGCTGCCGTTCGACCTGTTCCCGCCGAACCTGCTGGAGCACGCCGCCCGGCTGCTGCCCGTCCACGAGGGCACCAGCTGGCGGACCGTCGACCTCGCGCGCTGCGGCAGCGAGCTGCTCTCGGCCAAGGACGTGCGCGACATCCACGGCGGCAACCCGCGCGTCATCCTCTACTTCCACGGCGGGGCCTTCCTGACCTGCGGGCTGAACACCCATCGTCGGCTCGTCTCGCGCATCTCGCACGCCTCCGGCCAGCCCGTGCTCAACGTCGGCTACCGGCAGATGCCGTACGAGCCGATCGCCGAGTCGGTCGCCGACGGCGTCGACGGCTTCCGCTGGCTGCTCGAGCAGGGCTACCGGCCCGAGGACGTGACGATCGCCGGCGACTCCGCCGGCGGCTACCTCGCGTTCAGCGTCGCGCGCGCCGTGCTCGACCAGGGGCTCGGCCGCCCGGCGGGCGTCGTGGCCATCTCGCCGCTGCTCGACGTCGACGTCGCGCGCAAGCGCCAGCACCGCAACGCCGACCGCTGCCAGACCTTCCCGCTGCGGGCGCTCGAGAAGTTCACCGACGTCGCGCTGCGCATGGACACCCGCCGCGGCATCAACGGCCAGCGGGTCTGCCCCGTCGACATGCCGCTGGAGGACATGCCGCCGGCGCTGATCCAGATCGGGTCCCGCGAGATCCTGCTCGCCGACGCCGAGCACATGGCCGCACGCCTGGTCCAGGCCGGGGTGCCCGTGGACCTGCAGGTGTGGGACCGCCAGGTCCACGTCTTCCAGGCCGCGGCCTCGTGGGTGCCGGAGGCGCGGGCGGCGATCGAGGAGATCGGCGACTTCGTGACGGGCCTGGCCGACCAGGACTCCGCCGCCGACGGCTCGCGCGGCACCGCCACCAGCACGACCGCCGCCACCACCACGGGCGCAACCGCCCGCCGCGGTCGACGCACGGGCGTCGCGGCGGTCTGAGCCCACCGCGACGGCCCCGACGTCGCCGCGTCCGAGCCCTCGTGCGACGGGCGCCCCTGCGGTCCAGCGGGTACGGTCGAACGTGACCGCAGGCACGCACCGGGAGGCAGCATCGTGAGCAACGGGACGGCAGGGCCGGGCACCGCACCGGTCGTCGAGGGGTTCGGCGCGCAGGACGACAGCGAGCTGGAGATCCACTCCCCCAAGGACGCGGCGGCGGGCGTCACGGCGGTCAAGGTGTCGATGGAGCGCGCGCTGTCCCACATGGGTCCGAAGCGCACCGCCCAGACCCTGCTCAAGCTCAACCAGGCCGACGGGTTCGACTGCACGTCGTGCGCCTGGCCCGACCCCGACCCCGAGGCCCGGCACACGGCCGAGTTCTGCGAGAACGGCGCGAAGGCCGTCGCCGAGGAGGCCACCACGGACCGGGCGACGCCCGAGGTGTTCGCCCGCTACTCGATCGCCGAGCTCGACTCCCACGACGAGTACTGGCTGGGCCAGCTCGGCCGCATCACGCACCCGATGGTCAAGCGACCCGGCGGCACGCACTACGAGCCCATCGAGTGGGACGACGCGTTCGCCCTCGTCGCCGAGCACCTCAACGGTCTCGCGTCCCCCGACGAGGCCGTCTTCTACACGTCCGGGCGCGCGTCGAACGAGTCGGCGTTCACCTACCAGCTGTTCGTCCGCGCGTTCGGCACGAACAACCTGCCCGACTGCTCGAACATGTGCCACGAGTCGACGAGCGTCGCGCTCGCGGAGTCGATCGGCATCGGCAAGGGCAGCGTGAGCCTGCGCGACCTCTACGACGCCGAGCTGATCGTCATCGCCGGGCAGAACCCCGGCACGAACCACCCGCGCATGCTCTCGGCGCTGGAGATCGCGAAGCGTCGCGGCGCCAAGATCCTCGCGATCAACCCGCTGCGCGAGGCCGGACTGGTCAACTTCCGCAACCCGCAGAAGCCGAGGGGCGTCGTGGGTCGCGGCACCGACATCGCCGACCTGCACCTGCCCGTGCGCATCAACGGCGACCTCGCCCTGTTCCAGGCGTTCGGCCACCTGCTCGAGCAGTGGGGCGCGATCGACCGGGAGTTCGTCGAGCAGTACACCGACGGCTACGACGCGTGGGTCGAGCACGTGCGCGCCCTCGACTGGGACGTCGTGCTGGCCGCCACCGGCCTCTCCCGCGAGCTGATCGAGCGCGCGGCACGGATGATCGAGGCCTCCGGCGCGACCATCTACTGCTGGGCGATGGGCCTGACGCAGCACCGCAACTCCGTGGCCACCATCAAGGAGGTCACGAACCTCGCGCTCGTGCGTGGCGACATCGGCAAGCGCGGCGCCGGCCTGTGCCCGGTGCGCGGCCACTCCAACGTGCAGGGCGACCGCACGATGGGCATCTGGGAGAAGTCGCCCGACACCTTCCTCGACGCGCTCCAGGCCGAGTTCGGCTTCGACCCGCCGCGCGAGCACGGGCTCGACGTCGTCGACGCCGTCCGCGCCCTGCGCGACGGGAAGGCCAAGGTGTTCATGGGTCTCGGCGGCAACTTCGTGCACGCCGTCTCCGACACCGACGTCGCCGCCGACGCGCTGCGCAGCGCCGACCTCACGCTGCACGTGTCGACCAAGGTGAACCGCTCGCACCTGGTCACGGGCGACACCGCGCTCATCCTGCCGACCCTGGGACGCACCGAGGTCGACGAGCGGGCCACCGGTCCGCAGTTCGTCTCGGTCGAGGACTCGATGTCGTCGGTGCACGCCTCGCGCGGACCGCTCGAGCCGGCCAGCCCGCACCTGCGCTCGGAGACGGCCATCGTCTGCGGCATCGCCCGGGCGACGCTGCGCCAGGCCGACGGCACCGACCGCCACGGCATCGACTGGGACGCGATGGCGGAGGACTACAGCATCATCCGCGGCCACATCTCCCGCGTCGTGCCCGGCTGCGAGGACTACGAGCGCAAGGTCGACCGACCCGGCGGCTTCGTGCTCCCGCACCCACCGCGCGACTCCCGCTCCTTCCACACCTCCACGGGCAAGGGTCGGATCGCGGTCTCGCCGGTCGAGGTGCTGCACGTGCCGGAGGGGCACCTGCTCCTGCAGACGCTGCGCAGCCACGACCAGTTCAACACCACCATCTACGGGATGAGCGACCGCTACCGCGGCATCGAGAACGGCCGACGCGTCGTCCTCGTCCACCCCGACGACATCGAGGCGCTCGGCTGGCGCGACGGTGACGTGGTCGACCTCGTCACCCACTGGACGGACGACGACGTCGACCGGGTCGCCCCCGGGTTCCGGATCGTCTCCTACGAGACCCCGCGCGGCACGGCGGCGGCCTACTACCCGGAGACGAACCCGCTGGTGCCGCTGGACTCCGTCGCCGAGCACAGCAACACGCCGACGTCGAAGTCGGTCGTCGTCCGGCTCGTCCCGACCGCCGTCGGCGGCGTGGGCGAGGGCGCGGACGGGTCGCAGCACCCGGTCGGCGCGGACGGCGAGCACCGGTCGCGCCCGCAGCCGGAGCCCCTGCACCTGTCGTGACCGCCTCCACCCCGAGTCGCTCCCTCCAGGCCGTGGTCCTGGCCGGTGGCACCAGCCAGCGCTGGGACGGCCAGGACAAGACCCAGCTCGTCGTCGGCGGCAGGCCCCTGCTCGACCACGCGCTCGCGGCGCTGCCCGACGACACCGAGGTCGTCGTCGTCGGGCCGCCGCGCCCGACGTCGCGCCCGGTCGGGTGGACGCGGGAGGAGCCCGCCGGCTCGGGACCCGCGGCCGGCGTCCAGGCCGGGCTGCGGGCACTCGCGCCGGGCGCGCCCGTCGTGGTGCTCGCCGCCGACCTGCCCCGGGCGGCCGAGCTCGTCGACGCCCTGCTGGACGCCCCACGCCCAGGCGGGGCGCTCGTCGTGGCCGACGGCACGGGCCGGGCCCACTGGACCTCGGCACTGCTCTCCGCGGAGGCCGCCGACGTGGTGCGCGGGCTGCCCGACCTCGTCGACGCGTCGCTGCGACGCCTCTTCGACCACCTCGACGTCACGCTGGTCCCCTCCCCCGACGGCGCCACGCACGACCTCGACTCCCCCGCCGACCTCGACGCCCTGCAGGAGGACCATTGATGAGCGACCGCGACGAGACGATGCTGGCCTGGTGGCGCGAGCTGTGCGCCGAGCTGGGCGTCGACGACCCGGGCACCGACGTGGAGCGGGTCCTCGACCTGGCCGCCGTCGCCGCGCACGCGGTCGTGCGCCCCGCGGCCCCGCTCACCACGTTCCTGGCCGGCTACGCGGCGGGGCTGGCGGGCGGTGGGGACGACGCCGTCCGTCGCGCCGTCGCGCAGGCCCAGCTCCTCGCCGAGGTCCGCGGCGGCGACCAGGACGACAGCAGCGGGTCGCCCTCATGACCAAGCCCGTCCAGCGACGCCGGATCCAGCACGTCGAGGTCGGCGTGGGCGTGACGCCGCGGCACGACTCGCTCGCCGCCGAGGAGCCGCTCGAGATCCGCGTGGCCGGCGCGTCGTTCGCGGTGACCATGCGCACCCCCGGCCACGACTTCGACCTGGTGGCCGGCTTCCTCGTCTCCGAGGGCGTCGTGGCGCGCACCGACCAGCTGCACGCCATGCGGTACTGCGCACCGGAGCAGGACGAGAACACCTACAACGTCATCGACGTCGGCGTCAGCGGTCCCGGAGCGCACGTCGCGGCCAGCCGCGAGCGGCACGTCTACACGTCGAGCTCGTGCGGCGTGTGCGGCCTCGCGTCGATCGACGCCGTGGCGACGACGTCGGCGTTCGACGTGTCCGCAGACGACGTGCGGGTCGACGCCGCCGTCCTGGCCGCGCTGCCCGACCGGCTGCGCGAGCAGCAGGCGGTCTTCGAGCGCACGGGCGGGCTGCACGCGGCGGGACTGTTCGGCACCGACGGCACGCCGCTGGTGGTCCGCGAGGACGTGGGCCGGCACAACGCCGTCGACAAGGTCGTCGGCCAGGCGCTGCGCGAGGACCGCCTCCCGCTCACCGGCACGGTGCTGCAGGTGTCGGGACGGGCGTCGTTCGAGCTGGTCCAGAAGGCGGCCATGGCCGGCATCCCGGTGCTCGCCGCGGTGAGCGCGCCGTCGTCGCTCGCGGTCGACCTGGCCGACCGGCTCGGTGTGACCGTGGTCGGCTTCTCGCGCGGCAGCAGCTTCAACGTCTACACCCGTCCCGAGCGCGTCGTCGCCTGACCGACGCGCCCGGGTCGGGCGCTGCGGCGCTCAGAACAGGGCCGAGGCCTTCACGACGGTCTCGTAGACGCCGTAGACGAGCGGGATGCCGACGACGAGCCACGCCACCACCGCGAGCGGCGTGACGCCCTCGGCCGTCGTGTCCTCGCCCTGCACGGAGGCCGGCGGGTGCTCGGCCGTCGGCTCCGTGCTGTGGGGCTCGTGGAAGCGCGACGCCACCGGCCGCACCAGCAGGTTGGCGACGAAGCCGACGGCCAGCACGCCGACCATCGTGAGCAGCGCCGGACGGTAGTCGGCCGCCGTCAGGGCGCCGGGCTCGCCCCTGGCGTCGAGGAAGCCGTTGACGATCAGCGGTCCCGCCACGCCCGCCGCGGACCAGGCGGTCAGCAGCCGGCCGTGGATCGCGCCGACCTGGAAGGTGCCGAACAGGTCGCGCAGGTACGCCGGGATGGTCGCGAAGCCGCCGCCGTAGAAGCTGAGGATGAACCCGGCGAGGACGACGAACAGCACGGTCGAGCCCGAGCCGCCGAGCGCGAGCGTCGCGTAGAGCACGATGCCCACGCCGAGGTAGAGGACGTAGATGTTCTTGCGGCCCACGACGTCGGACGTCGACGACCACACGAACCGGCCCGCCATGTTGCACAGCGACAGGAAGCCCACGAAGCCGGCCGCGGCGGCTGCGGCCACCGTCGAGTCCTGGCCGTCGCGGAAGAAGTCCTGGATCATCGGCGCGGCCTGCTCCAGGATGCCGATGCCGGCGGTCACGTTGCAGAACAGCACCACCCAGAGCAGCCAGAACTGCGGCGTGCGGACGGCGTTGTTGGCCGAGACGCTCTCCGTCGTGACGAGCGCCTTCTTCTTCGCGGTCGACGGGTCGAACCCACGCGGCGCCCACCCGTCCGCCGGCACCCGCACGAGCCATGCACCGAACAGCATGACGACCAGGTACACGAGTCCGAGCGTCACGAACAGCTTCGCCACCGCCGAGCCGGAGGCCAGGCCGGTGGCGGTGTCGTAGGACGAGTCGTACCAGCCGAGCAGCGTGCTCGAGAGCGGGCTCGCGATCATCGCGCCACCACCGAAGCCCATGATGGCCATGCCGGTCGCGAGGCCGGGGCGGTCCGGGAACCACTTGATGAGGGTCGAGACCGGCGAGATGTAGCCGATGCCCAGGCCGATGCCGCCGATCACGCCGTAGCCGAGGTACAGCAGCCACAGCTGGCTCGTCGCGATGCCGAGCGCTCCCACGAGGAAGCCGGTCGCCCAGCAGGTGGCGGCCGCGACCATGGCGCGGCGCGGCCCGCCGGTGTCGACCCAGGTGCCGAACACGGCGGCCGAGACGCCCAGCATGACGATGGCGATCGAGAACACGACGCCGACGGCGGTCAGGCTGGTGTCGAAGTGCTCGACCAGCGAGGCCTTGTAGACGCTGGTCGCGTAGACCTGCCCGATGCACAGGTGCACCGCCAGCGCGGCCGGCGGGATGAGCCAGCGGTTGAAGCCGGGGCCGGCGACGGTGCGCTCCCGGGCCAGGACGCTCGTGGACATGGTTCCCCCTCGTCGGATCGGACGGCCGGACCGCCTGTGACGTGCGTCTCGAAGCGTACGAGAGGACGCGCCGGTCCGCGCGTCGGGCGCCGGTCGCGACGTCCCGCCGGCGACAGGTCGGCGACGTGCCGGGCGACGTCGAGCCTCTACCCTGGGCACGTGACCTCGAGCCCCGGACGCATCTTCCTGTCGCGCATCGTCGGGCAGGACGTCTTCGACCCCGCGGGCGACCAGGTCGGCAAGCTGCGCGACGTCGTGGTGGCGCTGCGCGGCCCGCGCCGACCGCGCGTCGTGGGCCTCGTCGTCGAGGTGCTCGGGCGGCGCCGGGTGTTCCTGCCGATCGGCCGCGTGACGTCGCTCGACTCCGGCCAGGTCATCACGACCGGCGTGCTCAACATGCGCCGCTTCGAGAAGCGGAGCACCGAGACGCTGGCGATCCACGAGCTGCTCGACCGCACCGTCACCCTGCCCGACGCCCGCACCGGCACCGTCTACGACCTGGCGATGGAGCAGGACACCCGCCGCGACTGGTACCTCGGCTCGGTGGCCGTCCAGGAGTCGGGCAAGCGGTTCGGACGTCGCGGCGCGACCCACGTGGTCCAGTGGGACGAGGTCACCGGTCTCGTCGGCCAGGAGCCCGGCCAGGGCGCCACCCACCTGCTCGCCACGATGGACGAGATGCGCCCGGCCGACCTCGCGAACGCGCTGCTCGACCTGCCGACGAAGCGACGCGCCGAGATCGTCGGCGAGCTCGTCGACGAGCGGCTCGCCGACGTCCTGGAGGAGCTGCCCGACAGCGTCCAGGTGGAGGTGCTCGGCGTCCTCGACCCCGAACGGGCGGCCGACGTCCTCGAGGAGATGGACCCCGACGACGCCGCCGACCTGCTCGGCGAGCTGCCCCCTGCCACGTCGGAGCAGCTGCTCGCGCTCATGAAGCCCGAGGACGCCGAGGACGTGCGGCGCCTGCTGACCTACGAGGACCGCACGGCCGGCGGCATGATGACGACCGAGCCGGTCATCCTCCCGCCGGACGCGACGATCGCCGAGGCGCTGGCCCGGCTGCGCGAGCCCGAGCTGGGACCGGCGCTCGCGTCGATGGTCTACGTGTGCCGGCCGCCGCTGGAGACGCCGACCGGCCGCTTCCTCGGCATCGTGCACTTCCAGGCCCTGCTCCGCGAGCCGCCGTCGACCCTCGTCGGGGGGCTCGCCGACAACGACATCGACTGGCCCCGGCCCGACGCCAGCCTCGAGCACGTCGCGAACCTGCTCGCGTCCTACGACATGCTCGCGCTCCCTGTGGTCGACGAGACGAGCCACCTGCTCGGCGTCGTCACCATCGACGACGTCCTCGACCACCTGCTGCCCGAGGGCTGGCGCGAGCGCGACAGCGACCGCGCCGCGAGCGACGCGGCGCAGGGGGTGGGTCTGCGTGGCTGAGCGCTCCCGCGACGGCGGGCGGCACGACCGCGAGCAGGCGCGTCGCGACCGCGAGCAGGCCCGCCGCGACCGCGACCGCCTCGACCAGCCCCGCGAGCGCGGACGGCGACGCTCGCTGCGGCCGCGCTCGGGCGACACCGACCGCTTCGGCCGCTTCGCCGAGTCGTTCGCCCGCTACATGGGCACGGCACGCTTCCTCATCTGGATGACGATGCTCATCCTCGTCTGGGTCGTGTGGAACGTGCCCTACGGCCCCGAGCGGCCGCGCTGGGACGAGTACCCGTTCATCTTCCTCACGCTCATGCTGTCGCTGCAGGCCTCCTACGCGGCGCCCCTGATCCTGCTCGCGCAGAACCGCCAGGAGGCGCGCGACCGCGTGCAGCAGGAGCAGGACCGTCGTGCCGACGCCCAGTCGCACGCCGACATGGAGTTCCTCGCCCGCGAGGTCGCGAGCCTGCGGCTCGGCCTCGGCGAGGTCGCCACACGCGACTTCCTGCGCTCGGAGCTGCGCGACCTGCTCGAGTCGCTGCAGGAGCAGCCCGACGACGGCGACGACACCGGCTCCGAGGCCGGCCCGGACGGTCGCGGGCGGGGCCGCTCCGGCCCGCGCGGTCACTGAGGCTCGCCTGCGGCACACCGCCGCGGGGGTCGCCCGTACGATGGGAGTCATGGCTTCCGTCCCCACCGAGGAGCAGGTCCGCGAGGCTCTCGCCAGCGTGGTCGACCCCGAGATCAAGCGTCCCGTCACTGAGCTCGGCATGGTCGACACCGTCACGATCGACGACACGTCGATCACGGTCCGGCTCCTGCTCACCGTCTCCGGCTGCCCGCTGAAGGACACGCTGACGCGTGACACCACGGCCGCCGTCGAGAAGATCGCCCCCACGCACACGGTCCACGTCGACCTCGGCGTCATGACCGACGAGCAGCGCAAGAGCATGCGCGAGATGCTCCGGGGAGGCCAGACCGAGCGCGAGATCCCCTTCGCCCAGCCCGGCTCGCTGACCAAGGTGTACGCCATCGCGTCCGGCAAGGGCGGTGTCGGCAAGTCGTCGGTCACAGTCAACCTGGCCGTCGCCATGGCCCGCAGCGGCCTGAAGGTCGGCATCGTCGACGCCGACATCTACGGCCATTCGATCCCCGACATGATGGGCGTCGGCGACCGTCGGCCCACCCAGGTCGACGACATGATCCTGCCGGTGCCGGTCGAGGTCCCCGACTCCCCCGCGGCGCCGGACGTCAAGGTCATGAGCATCGGCATGCTGAAGCCCAAGCGCGACCAGGTCGTCGCCTGGCGCGGCCCGATGCTCGACCGTGCGCTCGTGCAGATGCTCAGCGACGTGTTCTGGGGCGACCTCGACGCGCTGCTGCTCGACCTGCCGCCCGGCACGGGCGACATGGCCATCAGCCTGGGCCAGCACCTCGCCAACGCCGAGGTCGTCGTCGTCACCACGCCGCAGCAGGCCGCCGCGCAGGTGGCCGAGCGTGCCGGCACGATGGCCTCGATGATGCACCAGCGCGTCGTGGGCATCGTCGAGAACATGTCCTACCTCATCACCCCCGGCGGCGAGCGCCTCGAGGTGTTCGGCAGCGGCGGCGCCGACGCGGTCGCGAAGACGCTGGGCGAGCGGCTCGGGCACGACGTGCCGGTGCTCGGCAAGGTGCCCCTGGAGGAGCAGCTGCGGGTCGGCGGCGACGACGGCCGTCCGATCGTGGCCACCCACCCGGGCAGCGAGTCGGCGAAGGTCCTGCAGCAGGTGGCGGACACGCTCACCGGACGCTCCCGAGGCCTGGCCGGCATGCAGCTGGGTCTCGCCCCCGTCGGTCGACTCTGAGGCACCCGACGTGCTCGGGATGGGCTGGCCGGAGATCGGTCTGATCCTCGTGGTCGGTCTGCTGCTGTTCGGGCCCGACAAGCTGCCCGGCATGGCCAAGCAGGCCGGGCAGTTCGTCCGCACCGTCCGCCAGATGGCCGACAACGCCAAGAACGACCTCGGGCGCGAGATGGGTCAGGACTTCTCCGATCTGAACCTGCGCGACCTCGACCCGCGCGAGGTCGTCCGCCGGCACGTCCTCGACCAGCCCGACGAGCCCGCGCCCGTGCGTCAGGACCGCATCCTGCGTCCCGGCGAGGTCCCGCCCCACGACGACGAGGCCACCTGAGCCGGCGCCCGCTCCCTGCGGGGACGGCGCGGGACCTGGTGGTCCCGGCCGGGCTCAGACGGTCAGCCAGCCGGTGAGCCGATCGAGCCCGTGTCCGACGCGCTCGCGCAGACCGGGCCGCGGCGCGGCGGCCGGGAGGTCGCCGAGGGCGGGCACGAGCCGGGCATCGTCCACGTCGGTCACGACCGTGTAGACGACGCCCTCGGCGTCCCACACGACGGTCCGCATCCCTGGCTGGTCCCGCACCCACACCTCGTGGTCGCCGAGCTGCTGCTGCGCGAAGCCGTGCAGCCGGTCGGTGTCGAGCGCGCCGGTCTGCTCGTGCAGCTCCAGGCGTCCTGTGCCGTCGGTGTAGGTGAGGCTGACGGCGCCCTCGGCCTGCAGGCGCCCCTCGACCCGTTCGAGGTCGTGGCCGAGCGTGCCGTGGCAGGGCCACCCGTTGGCCGTCAGGTCGGCCATGCGGGCGGTGGTCATGACGTCCTGCCCGCTGCTCGCGGGGCGGACGACGTCACCGCCGCCCACGGCCGTCCGGAAGTCGGCGGCGTACGCATCGACCGGCGGCACCACCGCGTCGCCGAGACCACGGCCGGGCGCGCCGGCCACGTAGGCCATCAGCATGACGGCGAGCGAGGCGCCGACCACGACGCCGCTCGCGCCCCAGACGGCCGAGTGGAGCACCCGCGTCCAGAGCGGCGGGGGCTGGGGCGCCGGGGTGCGGGGCAGCTCCGAGAGCGAGGCCAGCAGCGACGCCGGCGGCCGGACGTCGGACGTCGCCTGCATGCGCATCTTCAGGTGCCGCTGCTGCGCGACGGCCTCGCGGCAGCGCGCGCAGTCCTGGACGTGACGCGAGGCCGCCTCCGTGGCGTCGGGCGAGAGCTGCCCGTCCACGAAGGCGGCGACGTCGGCGTCCAGGTGGGCCATCAGGCTCCCAGGGCTCCGAAGACACGGGTACGGCCGGCGGTCGGCGCGCGGTGAGCCAGCGCCTGGCGCAGCTGGGTACGCCCACGGTGGATCCGGGACCGGACGGTGCCGATCTTGACGCCGAGGACGTCGGCGATCTCCTCGTACGACAGGCCCTCGACGTCGCACAGCACGACCGCGACGCGGAACTCCTCGGTGAGCGAGGACAGGGCGGCCTCGATGTCGGGGTCGAAGCCGGCGTCGTGCACGAACGCCTCGGGCAGCTGCTCGCGGCCCTCGAGGCGGTCCTCGGCGCCGTCGGTGAAGCCGTCCATGCGCAGCTTGCTCGAGCGGCGCACGCGGTCGAGGAACAGGTTGGTCGTGATCCGGTGGATCCAGCCGTTGAAGTTGCCCGGCTCGTAGCGGTCGAGCGAGCGGAACACACGCACGAAGACGTCCTGCGTGAGGTCCTCGGCGTCCTGACGGTTGCCGGTGAGCCGGTAGGCGAGGCGGTACACCCGCGGGGAGTGCTCCTCCACGATGCGGTCCCAGGACAGGTCGGCACCCGTCTCCAGGGTCGCGGCCTGCATGCTCACGTCGTCGTCCTTCATGTCGTCGATCGTCGCGTCGTCTCCTGAGAGAACGCCCAGAGGACGCTGACGGTTCCCTCTCGATCATCCCCGGTCCCCCAGGGGGCGCGACACGGATGCCGCCCGGCGGTGCAGCGGCACGGGAGGGCCTGCGCTCACTATGCTTCTGACCGAGCCGGTACCCGTCCGGCCCGGTCAGCCGAGGAGCCATCATCACCAGCGAAGCGAGCCTGCAGTACGTCGAGGGCTACCAGGACGAGGACGACCACCTCGCCGAGGCGCGTCGACGCGCGGACGAGGTCGGCGTGACCCCGATCGGTCCGGCCGGCGGCGCCACCCTGCGCTTCCTGGCCTCCGTGCTCGACGCCCGCGCGGTCGCCGAGGTCGGCACCGGCACCGGTGTCTCGGGCCTGTGGCTGCTGCGCGGCATGGCGCCCGACGGCGTCCTCACGTCGGTCGACCTCGAGGCCGAGCACCAGCGGCACGCCCGTCAGGTGTTCTCCGCAGCCGGCTTCGCACCGCAGCGCTTCCGCCTCATCGCGGGTTCGGCGCTCGACGTCATGCCCCGGCTCACCGACGACGGCTACGACCTCGTGTTCGTCGACGGCGACAAGGTCGAGTACGGCGAGTACCTGGAGCAGGCCCTGCGCCTCGTGCGCCCCGGTGGCGTCGTCGTGTTCGACAACGCGCTCTGGCACGACCGCGTGGCCGACCCGGAGCGTCGTGACGCCGAGACGGTCGCGATCCGCGATCTGCTCACGCAGGCGGCGACCGACGAGCGCCTGGTGCCCACGCTGCTGCCCGTCGGCGACGGCCTGCTGGCCGCGCGCCGCGTGGGCTGACCCGCCCCCGGCCGTCGGGCCGGGCGCGGGTCCAGTGCCTGCAGGACAGCTGGGATCAGCGCTCGAACGAGGCCGAGGACCGGAAGCCCGCCGGTCCCCGCACGACCGCGACGATCTCGCACGCCTCGATCAGCTCGGGCTCGCGCCCGATGATGGTGGTGCCGGGGAGGTCGGCGCGGCCGTCCTCCATGGCCTGCTGGAACGCCTCGCGCGACCGCGCGTCGACGAACACGTAGGTCCCCTCGAACCACTCGTCCTCACGGGCGCGCCACGACTTGAAGCGCAGCCCTTCCAGACCCGCGAACTTCGCGAAGCTGACGTCCTCGACGTACTCGCGCAGACGCTCGAGGGTCCCTGACGGGGCGCCGGCCAGGGACCAGCGCATCGTGAGACCGTACAAGCTCAGACAGCCTTGAGGGCGTCGCCGAGGGTGGCCGCCTCCTCGTTGTTGAGCTCGACCACCAGACGTCCTCCGCCCTCGAGCGGGACGCGCATGACGATGCAGCGCCCCTCCTTGGTGACCTCCATCGGTCCGTCACCGGTGCGAGGCTTCATGGCCGCCATGGGTTCCCCTTCCATTCGGTGACCGCCGTCCGGTCTCCTCAGACGCCTAGTATCTCTCATGCCCCCTTCTCAGTTCCAACCGGCACGAAGGACCTCGTGACCCCTCCCGCTCCCGACGGCGCTCCCCCGGCCACCGACGGCGTCGTCGCGCTCGACCCGAGCTCGGGGGCGCTCGGCTCCGTGCCCCCGCACGAGCAGGTCCGCGCCGCGCTGACCACGCCGGGCCTGCGGGCGCTCCTGCTCGTGGTCGACGGCTCGACCGTCTGGTCCGACGCGTCGGTGGTCGCGGTGGCCGATGCGTCCGTCCCGGTGGTCGCGGTGCTGCGCGGCAGGGTCGAGGGCCATGCGGCGGCGGTGGCGCTGGCGGCGGGCCTGCGGGTCGCCTCCCGCGACGTCGTGCTGCGGGTCGAGCCGCTCGTCGGCGGCACGAGCGCGAGCCTGCCGCGCCTGGTGGGCGGCGCGGTGGCCCGGCGGCTGCTGCTCGACCCTGCCGACCTCGACGGCGCGCAGGCGGTGAGCCTGGGGCTGCTCGACGCCCTGGACGACGACCCTGCGACGGCGGGTCGGGAGCTCGCGGCACGGGTGGCGGCGACGCCTGGGCAGGGCGCGGCCGTGCTGCGCGCGCTCGCGACCTGGGAGCGGACGGGCGACGTCGCGTCGGCGCTGGCCGACGAGACGCGGCTGCGGGCCGTGGTCGACCTGCACGACTGAGCCCGACCCGCCCCTGGTGCTGGGCGGGAGCCGGGGGTGTGGACGACGGCCGGGCTCAGGCGAGCCGGCGACGCTCCTCCGCCTGCTCCTGCCAGGCGAGCAGCTCGGTGCGCGCCTCGAGCTCGGCGCTCTGGCTGGCGGCCAGCTCGTCGCGGAGGCGACGCACCTCGGCGCGCGTGCTCTGGAGCGCGGACCGGGTCTGGGCGAGGTCGCCGTCGAGCAGCACCGTGCGCTCCTCGGCCGCGGCGTGCGCCGCCTCGGCCTGGGCGAGGGCGGCCTCGGCGGCCTCGACCTGGGAGACGAGCGCGGCGATCCGCTCGTCTCGACGCTCGACCTTGCCGGTCATCGTCTCGGCGAACGCGATCTGCTCACGGCCGCGACGCGTGGCCTCGCGGCTCCGGTCGTGAGCGGCGGTGGCGCGGTCGCGTGCCCAGTCGCGGCGCACCTGGGCGGTCTCGTTGGCGAGCAGACGCGCGGCGACGGAGCAGGCCGCGACGGCGTAGACGACCGCGGCCGCGAGCGCGACGACGGTCGAGACCACGATCGCCGCCGTGCCGGCGACGAGGGCGGACACGATGAGCACGACGGCGGCCAGGGTGCGCACCGAGCGCTGGCTGCGTCGATCGGCGGGACGGGAGGTGGTCATGGCGCCAGGGTAGGTCGGGCGGCGCGGTCGTCGTGGGAGGCGCACCGTGCCTGGTGGGACTGGTGGTGCGGGAGGGAGGAGGCGGCTACGACAGCGGCGGCGTGCGGCGGGCGAGGCACCCGACGAGGTGGTCGTCGACCATGCCGGTGGCCTGCATGAGCGCGTAGGCGGTCGTGGGCCCGACGAACTTCAGGCCACGGCGCTTGAGCTCCTTGGCGAGCGCGGTCGACTCGGCCGACGTCGCCGGCACGTCGGCGACCGTCCGCGGCGCGGGCGACGTGTCGGGCGCGAACGACCAGACGAGGTCGCTGAGGCTCTCGCCGAGGTCGAGCACGGCCCGCGCGTTGCTGATGGTGGCCTCGATCTTGGCGCGGTTGCGGACGATGCCCTCGTCGGTGAGGAGCCGCTCGACGTCGGCGTCGGCGAACCGTGAGACGAGCGCGGGCACGAAGCCGACGAAGGCCTCGCGGAACGCCTCGCGCTTGCGGAGGATGAGCGACCAGGACAGCCCCGACTGGAAGGCCTCGAGGCTGAGCCGCTCGAACATCGCCCGGTCGCCGCGCAGCTCACGACCCCACTCCTCGTCGTGGTAGCGGCGCAGTCTCGGGTCGTCGCCCCACGGGCAGCGCTCGAGGCCGTCGGGGCCGGTCACCGTCATGCGCCGATCCTGCCAGGCACGAGGAGCTCCTCGCTACGATGCGCCCGCCCTGCCGTCGCCGCTGGAACGGAGATTCCCAGGTCGACCTGGGAATCTCCCGCCAGGCGCGGTTTCCTCAGCGACGCCCGGAAAGCTCTCCGTGCTCCGCTGAGAGAACCGGGTCAGGCGTGTCGACGCTGGCGCGAGGCCTCGTAGAGCACGACCGACGTCGCGTTGGCCGCGTTCAGCGACGACGCCGTCCCCGTGATCGGGATGTGCACCATGACGTCGCAGATCTCGCGCCACGCGGCCGACAGCCCCCGCGTCTCGTTGCCGGTGACGACGACGGTCGGCGCCGTCAGGTCGGCGTCGGCCAGCTCGACCGGTCCGTCCTCGTCGGTGCCGACGACCTGCACCCAGCCGAGACGCGACCGGAGGTCCTCGACCCACGCGAGCACCTCGTAGGGCGAGCCGAGCCGGACGGTGGGCACCGTGAGCGCCGAGCCCGTCGACGCCCGCACGGCCCGCGGCTCGTAGGGGTCGCAGGCGTGGCCGCACACCACGAGCCCGCTGCCGCCGAACGCGTCGACCGACCGCGCGATGCTGCCGACGTTGCCGGGGCTGGTCGGCCGGTCGAGCACGACCGCGAGCAGGTCGGGGCCGGCGGGCAGCCGCGCGAGGTCGTCGGCCGGCTGCGCCACCACCAGCACCACCTCGGGACGGTCCTGCTCCTGCTCGGCCAGCTCGGCGAGGAGCTCGGCCGAGAGCGTGTACTGCTCGGCGCCTCGCCCTACGGCCCGCGCCACCGCCTCGCGGGCCCACTGCGACGGGTCGCGACGGTCGTCGTGCAGCACCGCGACGACCTCGAGCGGCGACTCGAGCGCGACGGACACCGGCCGGACGCCCTGGACGAGCAGCTGACGCAGCTGGGTGCGCTTGCGCCGGTTGGTCAGCATCGCCTCCCACTGCTGGAAGGCGGCGTTGCGCGACGTGACCCGCACGACGTCAGCTGGACGCGACGGCGTCGAAGTGCGCGACGGCCTCGTCGACGTCGTCGGTGAGCAGCAGGAGGTCGAGGTCGGACTCCTTGATCTTCCCGTCGGGGAGCATCGTCTGGCGCAGCCAGTCGACCAGGCCCTGCCAGTAGGCCGTGCCGAACAGCACGATCGGGAAGGTCGTCACCTTGCCCGTCTGGGACAGCGTGAGCGCCTCGAACAGCTCGTCGAGGGTGCCGAAGCCGCCGGGCATGACGACGTAGCCCTGCGAGTACTTCACGAACATCGTCTTGCGGACGAAGAAGTAGCGGAAGTTGATGCCGAGGTCGACCCACTCGTTGAGACCCTGCTCGTGCGGGAGCTCGATGCCCAGGCCGACCGACACGCCGCCGCACTCGCTGGCCCCGCGGTTGGCCGCCTCCATCGCACCGGGGCCGCCGCCGGTGATGACCGCGTACCCGAGCCCGCAGAGCTTCTCGGCCACCTCGCGCGCCTTCTCGTACATCGGGTCGTCGGGCGTGGTGCGCGCGGACCCGAACACGGCGACGGCCGGGCCGAGCTCGGACAGCGCACCGAAGCCCTCGACGAACTCGGACTGGATGCGCAGCACGCGCCAGGGGTCGGTGTGCACCCAGTCGGTCGGGCCGCGCGAGTCGAGCAGGCGCTGGTCGGTGGTGCTGCTGGGGACGTGGCCGCGGCGCAGGTGCACCGGGCCCTTCTGGTAGCTCATGCGGTCAGCCATCTCCTGAGGGCGTCCTCGACGGAACGCAGGTGCGCGACGGGGACGTGTTCGTCCTGCTTGTGGGCGTAGATCGGGTCGCCCGGTCCGTAGTTGACGGCGGGGATCCCGAGCTGCGTGAACTGCGCGACGTCGGTCCAGCCGAACTTCGGGCGCGGCTCGGCACCGAGCGTCTCGACGAACGCGGCCGCGGCGGGCTGGTCGAGACCGGGCAGCGCGCCGGGCGCGGAGTCGGTGACGGTCAGCTCGAAGCCGTCGAAGACCTCGCGCAGGTGCGCCAGCGCCTCGTCCTCGGACCGGTCGGGCGCGAAGCGGTAGTTGACCGTGACGATGGCGAGGTCGGGCACGACGTTGCCGGCCACCCCGCCGCTGATGCCGACGGCGTTGAGCCCGTCGCGGTACTCGAGCCCGTCGATGACGACGCGGCGCGGCTCGTAGTCGCGCAGGCGCACGAGCACCTCGGCGGCGTCGTGGATGGCGTTGTGACCGGTCCACGACCGCGCGGCGTGCGCACGCTCCCCTCGGGTGACGACGTCGACGCGGATCGTGCCCTGGCAGCCCGCCTCCACGGACGCGACGGACGGCTCCATGAGGATCGCGAAGTCGCCGGCGAGCAGCTCCGGACGTTCGCGCGCGAGCCGACCGAGCCCGTTGAACCGCGCGGCGATCTCCTCGGCCTCGTAGAAGACGTAGGTAACGTCGCGTACCGGCTCGGCGACGGTCGCCGCGAGCTGGAGCGCGACGGCGACGCCGCCCTTCATGTCGCAGGTGCCGAGCCCCCAGAGCGTGTCGCCGTCGAGACGCGTCGGGAAGTTGTCGTTCGCGGGGACGGTGTCGAGGTGCCCGGCGATCACCACCCGCTCCGCCCGACCGAGGTCGGTGCGGGCCACCAGCGTGCGCCCGTCGCGCACGACCGTCAGGTGCGGCGCCGCGAGCAGCACCGCCTCCACCGCGTCGGCGATCTCGGCCTCGTCGAGGCTCTCCGACGCGATGTCGCAGAGGTCCGCGGTGAGCTGGACGATGTCGCGGGTCGGGTCGAGCACGGCCATGGCGCCCACTCTAGGGCGCGGTTGCCTGTCCCCCGCGGGTGCGTCGGTGTGGCTTCTCGTCGACCTGCGGCTGCGTCGGGGCGGCTTCGTGCTCGGGTGGGGCTGCGCTGGCGCGGCTTCGACTCGTCCTGCGCTCCGAAAGGGCCTCGACCGAGCGGCTGGCAGCGGCGGCGGCTCGGGTTCTCGGGCTGTGGCTCGCGTCGGACGCAAGAATCTGCGTTTGCGCTGGCCATCGGTGGATCTGCCACCTTCTGAGCGCTCTACGGGTGGCAGATCCACCGCCGAGCGGGCCAGACGTGGCAAGGCTTCTCCCTTCTCGTGGACCGTGCCACGAGAAGGGAGAATCGTTCGTCACCCCAACGCAAAGGGCACCCAAGATTCTTCATTCGCGCGTAGAGGATTGAACGCTTCTGCGTCGGTGACGGGATCCCGCAGCAAACGCAGAAGCCTTGGCCTTCAACCCACCAACGCAGATCCTTGGGTCCCACGCGGGCCACAGCCCGAGACCCCAGACCAGCGCCGTCGCCAGCCGCCCGGTCGAGGCCCTTTCGGAGACCACCCCCAGCACCAGCCGAAGCAGCGCACCAGCAAACCCAGACCCCCCCGCGGCAGCGCAGCCGCAGGTCGACGAGAAGCCTCGCTCACGTTGCGCCAACCGCCCTCGCGCGTAGCGTCGAACGCATGGAGATCAGCGACGCCCGCGTGCTCGTCGTCGGGGCCACCGGCGCACTCGGTGGGGGCATCGCGCGGGCGCTGCACGGGGCCGGGGCGCGGCTGACGGTCACCGGACGCGACGCCGACCGGCTCGCGGCCGTCGCGTCAGAGGTGAAGGCGCCGGCGTACGAGCTCGACGTCGTCGACGTGGAGCGTGCCGCCGCCACGATCGGGGAGGCCGTCGAGGCGCTCGGCGGGCTCGACCTGCTCGTCGTCGCGACCGGGGTTCCTGCGTTCGGGCCGGCCGTCGACACCGACCCTGCCGTCGCCGAGGAGCTGTTCGCCGTCAACACGCTCGGCGCGACCGGCGTCGTCCGCGCGGCCCTCCCCCACCTGGACGGCGGGGTGGCCGTCGTCCTCTCGGCGATCCTCGCCGACGCGCCCACCGCCGGCATGGCCGACTACTCCGCCGCGAAGGCCGCCCTCACGGCGTGGCTGACCGTCGTGCGTCGTGAGCGTCGCCGCAGCACCCGCATCGTCGACGTGCGTCCCCCGCACCTCGACACCGACCTCGCCGCACACGCACTCGCCGGCGAGCCACCCAAGCTCCCAGAACCCCTCCCTGCCGCCGAGGTCGTCGACGCCGTGCTGGCCGCCGTCCGCGACGAGAAGGCCACCGAGGTCGTCTGGGACCGACGAGAAGGGCTGGTGGTCCGATGAGCGAGGATCTGACGACGTCCGACGTCCTGCGCGACGCGTTCGGGCGGGTCCGCGAGCTGGTCGAGCAGCAGTGCGCCGACCTCGACGAGCGCACCGCGAGCTACCGCGTCGACCCCGACGCGAACACGCCGATCTGGCTCCTGTGGCACCTGGCGCGCGTGCAGGACGACCACGTGGCCGGACTGGCCGGCACCGCCCAGGCGTGGGACCGCTGGCGCGACGACTTCGACCTCCCCTTCGAGCCCGGCGACATCGGCTACGGCCACGACAGCGACCAGGTGGCGGCCGTCCGCAACGACCCCGCGCTGGTGGCGCGCTACCACGCCGACGTGCACACGCTGACCCTCGCGTACCTCGACCGCGTCGACGGTGCCGAGCTGGCCCGCGTGGTCGACGAGGACTGGGACCCGCCGGTCACCGCCGGGGTGCGCCTGGTCAGCGTCGTGGGCGACATCCTGCAGCACCTCGGTCAGGCAGCCTTCGTCGCGGGCGTCGCCGAGCGTCAGGCCGCGGACTAGCCAGACGCCCCGACCGGACCTCGCCCGCCGAGACCGTCCCCGACGCGACTCAGGACCCGGGAGCGAGGCGCTGGAACAGGACGTGGTCCTGCCACCGTCCCTGGATGCGCAGGTACTGCGGAGCGATGCCGAAGCGCTCGAAGCCGCACCGCTCGAGCACGGCCTGCGACCGGTGGTTGTGCACGAGCGTGCCAGCCTGCAGACGGTGCAGGCCGAGCACCTCGAACGCGTGCGCGGCCGCCTCCTCGACGGCGCGGGTCATGAGCCCGCGACCCTGCACGTCGCCGGCGAGCCAGTAGCCCAGGTGGGCGTTCTCGAACGCACCGCGCACGACGTCGTTGAGGTTGAGCTCGCCGACGACCTCGCCGTCCTCCTCGACCACCACGAAGTAGGCGCCCCGCCCCTCGGCCATCGCGATCAGCCGCGCCTCGACCACCTCGAGCTGCCCCTCGACCGTGTAGAAGCGGTCGGGACGCGACGGGCTCCACGGGTCGAGGTGCGCCCGGTGGTCGGTCCAGAGCCGGCTCAGCACCTCCGCGTCGGCGGGGTCGAGCACGCGCAGGACGCTCACGCGTCGGCTCGCTCGAACACGCAGAACTCGTTGCCGTCGGGGTCGGCCATGACCGTCCAGACGATCTCGTCGTCGGGTCGACGCAGCACCGTGGCGCCGAGCTCGACGAGGTGGTCGACCTGGACCCCCTGCTCGAGCGTGACGTCCCAGTGGATGCGGTTCTTGACCGTCTTGGGCTCGGGAACCGAGCAGAACACGACACCCTCGCACGGCAGCCCTGGCACGTCCTCGACCCAGCTGAACCCGCCGTCGGCGTCGGTGCCGCCCCGCCCTCCCCACAAGCCCTGCCACCAGGCGGCCGCCGCGCCGTGGTCGACGACGTCGACGCAGACCTCGTAGAGCCGGTACGCGGGCACGACGTCGCGCACGAACGTGCAGAGCTCGTCGCCCTCGGGGCCGGCCACGACGGTCCAGCGGAACGCGCCCTCGGCGCTGAGCCGCGACGTCCCCGGCGGCACCTCCTCGGCGGCGTGGACGTCGAGGTGCACGCGGTCCTTCACGGTCTTCGGCTCCGGGACGCGGTTGACCCAGACGGTGTGCCCGGGCGTCGGCCCCACCAGGTGCGCGTCGTCACCGTCGAGGACCACGTCGAGCCCGAGCAGCGCGGCCCACGAGGGGGCCGCCGAGGCCGGGTCGCCCGCGTCGATGCAGAGGTCCTTCCAGGTGACGAGAGGCATGCGTCTCACGCTAGACCCGCTCGCCGACAGCGGCCAGCCACGGCTCGATAGATTGGCTCCCATGAGCGAGAACAGCGCGCACGGGTACGGTCTGGCCACCCTCACCGAGGACGGCGACGTCCTCGACGTCTGGTTCCCCGAGCCCCGCCTCGGCGTCCCGGCCCACGACCCGGAGCCCGAGGAGCTCACGGCGCTGACGGGGGACGACCCGGTCCGCCAGGTCCGCAAGGCGGTCGTGCACGTCGTCGTCGACGACCTCGCCGCCGCTCCTGCCGACACCTACGACGTGTGGCTGCGCCTGCACCTGCTGTCGCACCGGCTCGTCAAGCCGCACGGCCTCAACCTCGACGGCCAGTTCGGCCTGCTGACGAACGTCGTGTGGACGACGATCGGCCCGTGCGCCGTCGCCGGCTTCGAGCACACCCGCGCCCGTGCGCGCGCCGCCGGACTGACGGTGAACGTCACGAGCATCGACAAGTTCCCGCGCATGACCGACTACGTGATCCCCTCCGGCGTGCGCATCGGCGACGCCGACCGGGTGCGGCTGGGCGCGCACCTCGCGGAGGGCACCACGGTCATGCACGAAGGCTTCGTGAACTTCAACGCCGGCACCCTCGGCCACGCGATGGTCGAGGGTCGGATCTCGGCGGGCGTCGTGGTCGGTGAGGGCACCGACATCGGCGGCGGCGCCAGCATCATGGGCACGCTCTCCGGCGGCGGCACGCAGGTCATCTCCATCGGCAGCGGGAGCCTGCTCGGCGCGAACTCGGGCATCGGCATCTCCCTCGGCGACGACTGCGTCGTGGCGGCGGGCTGCTACGTCACGGCCGGCACGAAGGTGCGCACCCCGGACGGCACGGTCGTCAAGGCGGCCGAGCTGAGCGGCCAGGACAACCTGCTGTTCCTCACCAACAGCGAGACGGGCCAGGTCGAGGCGCGACCGCGGGGCGAGCGCCGCGGCATCGAGCTGAACTCCGACCTGCACGCCAACTGAACGAGGTGCCCTCGCGTCGTCGCCCGACGGTGGGTCCGTCTGCCTAGGGTGGCGCCGTGAAGCTGCGCTGGGTCCTCCTCGTCACCGTGCTGGTGGCCGGTGGGCTGGTGGTGACGGTCTTCACCGACCGCCAGCCGCGTCGCAGCGAGTACTGCGTGGCCCGCGTGGGCGACACGGTGGCGCAGGTCGACGTCGAGCAGGCGCGCTGGTCGTCGCTGATGGCGGCGCTCGCCCAGAACCGGGGTCTGCCGCCGCGCGCGACGACGATCGCGATCGCGACCGCATTCCAGGAGTCCAAGATCCGCAACATCGACTACGGCGACCGCGACTCGGTGGGGCTGTTCCAGCAACGTCCGTCGCAGGGCTGGGGCACGGTCGATGAGATCATGGACCCGGCGTACGCGATCGGGAGGTTCTACGACGGGCTCGAGAAGGTCGACGGGTACACCCGCAAGCAGATCACCGTGGCCGCGCAGGAGGTGCAGCGCTCCGCGTTCCCCGGCGCCTACGCGCAGCACGAGGACTACGCCCGGGCGCTGTCGTCGGCGCTGCGCGGCTACAGCCCGGCGGCGTTCACGTGCCAGCTGAACCCGGTGGGCGGAGGCAACGTGCGCAGCGTCGCCGCCGACGTCGACGCGGCGTTCGGCGAGATCGAGCACACGAGCGACGAGGCGCAGGACGAGCTGACGTTCCGGTTCGCGGGTGCTCGGGCCGACGTGCGGGCGCGGGGCTGGGCGCTCGCGCACTACCTGGTGGCCAACGCCGAGCACCTGAAGGTCGCCGCCGTCTCCTTCGACGGCCGCCGCTGGAGCGCCGAGGACTCCCCCGACGGCTGGGTGCGCGACACCGGCGCCCGCCCCGACCGGGTCGTCGCCTCCCTGCGCTGACCCGTCGGCGGTAGGTGACGCGCGTCAGACGGGGTCGGTACCGCGCGCGACCTACCTGCACACGTCGTTCCGCGCGTCACCTACCGCCCTGGCGGGGGTGCCGGGCCGTGGGCGGCAGAGGGAACAGTGACACCCGCCCTACTCACGAGTCACGAAGCCCGGCCATACTGACGGGCAGTCCCGCCGTCTGCAGGAAGAGAAGCCACGTGCGCAACCCCCGTGCATTCCTCCGTCCCCTCGCGGTCGGAGCTCCCGCTCCGCTGTCCGAGGTGCCGTTCCGTCCGTCCCGGATGATCCACTTCTTCGACCCGAGCAACGAGAAGATGGCGGCCAAGGTGCCGGACATCGCGAAGAAGGTCGACATCATCCTCGGCAACCTCGAGGACGCAATCAAGACCGAGAAGAAGGAGGCCGCGCGTCAGGGTCTCGTCGACATCGCGAAGGCGACCGACTTCGGCGACACGCAGCTGTGGGTGCGCGTGAACAGCCTCGACTCGCCGTGGGTCCTCGACGACCTGACGACGTTGGTGACGGAGATCGGCGACAAGCTCGACGTCATCATGGTGCCGAAGGTGGAGGGTGCGCAGGACATCCACTACGTCGACCGGCTGCTGGCGCAGCTGGAGGCGAAGGGGAACGTGCAGAAGCCGCTGCTGGTGCACGCGATCCTCGAGACCGCGCTGGGCATGACGAACGTCGAGGAGATCGCGGCGGCGAGCCCGCGCATGCAGGGCATCAGCCTCGGCCCGGCCGACCTCGCGGCGAGCCGTCGGATGAAGACGACGCGCGTCGGCGGTGGTCACCCGGGCTACCTGGTGCGTCAGGACCCGACGGGCGAGGACCTGACGGAGGGTCGCACGACCTACCAGCAGGACCTGTGGCACTACACGATCGCGCGCATGGTCGACGCCTGCGCCGCGAACGACATCCTCCCGTTCTACGGTCCGTTCGGCGACATCAAGGACGTCGTGGCGTGCGAGGACCAGTTCCGCAACGCGTTCCTGCTGGGCTGCGTGGGCGCGTGGAGCCTGCACCCGGTGCAGATCGACATCGCGAAGAAGGTCTTCTCCCCGAGCGCGGAGGACGTGGCGCACGCGAAGGAGGTCGTCGAGGCGATGGGCGACGGCTCCGGTGCGGTGATGATCAACGGCAAGATGGAGGACGACGCGTCCTGCAAGCAGTGCCTCGTGATGCTCGACCTGGCCCGTGAGCTGGCCGAGCGCGACCCCGAGCTGAAGGAGCTGTACGCCCTGTGAGCACCACTCCCGCCCCCATCCGTCCCCGCCGCTCGGTGCTGTACATGCCGGGCGCGAACGAGCGCGCGCTCGAGAAGGCGAAGTCGATCGACGCCGACGCGCTGATCCTCGACCTCGAGGACTCCGTGGCCCCCGACGCGAAGGAGCAGGGCCGCGAGAACGTCGTCGCGGCCGTGCGGTCGGGCGAGTACGGCCACCGCGAGCTCGCGATCCGCGTGAACTCGATCGGCACCGAGTGGCACGACGCGGACGTCAAGGCGGCGAGCCAGGCCGGTCCCGACGCGATCCTCGTGCCGAAGGTCGAGTCGGCGGAGCAGGTGCTGGCGCTCGTCGCGGCCCTGGAGAAGCACGGCGCGCCGGAGCACACCCAGCTCTGGGCGATGATCGAGACGCCGCGCGCGCTGCTGCACGCGGAGGAGATCGCTGCCGCGCACGAGCGCCTGACGGTCGTCGTCATGGGCACCAACGACATCGTGAACGAGACGTACGGCCTGCACGTGCCCGGCCGCAACGCCACCGTGCTGACGTCGCTCGCCTGGACCCTGCTGGCCGTCCGCGCCGCCGGCAAGGTCGTCATCGACGGTGTCTACAACGCGGTGAAGGACCCGGAGGGCTTCGAGGCCGAGGCGCGTCAGGGTCGCGAGATGGGCTTCGACGGCAAGACGCTCATCCACCCCTCGCAGGTGGAGCCCGCGAACGTCGCGTTCGCGCCGTCGGCCGATGACGTCGAGCGCGCGCAGGGCCTCATCGACACGTTCGAGGAGGCGAAGGCCGCCGGGCAGGGCGTCGTGACCTTCAACGGCAAGATGGTGGAGGAGCTGCACGTGCGCGACGCGCGGCGCATCCTCGCCTTCCACGAGGCGCTGCAGGGTCGCTGACCACCCGCCGAGGGGCCCCGTCCGCGCGGACGGGGCCCTTCGTGCGTCCGGGGTCAGCCGACGACGGCCGCCGCGACGGCGACGGCGGGCACCGACAGCACGGTGGTGGCGAAGACGGCGTCGCGCGCCAGCACCGTGGAGCGGTCGTAGCGCACGGCGATGACGAAGATGTTCTGCGCGGCGGGCAGCGCCGCGAGCACGGTGACGGCGAGCAGCGGGGCTCCCTCCATGCCGAGCGCGAAGCGGCCGACCGTGTACGCCACGACGGGCTGGACCACGAGCTTCAGCGTCACGATCAGTGCGAGCACCGGTGCGCTGCCACCGCTGCCCGGGCGGGGTCCGAGCCGCAGCGAGACGCCGTAGGCGATCAGCATGGCGGGCACCGCCATGGCCCCGACGAGGCCGAGCGGCTCGTCGACGAGCCGCGGGAGCCGCACGTCGCTGAGCGAGAGGGTGAGCCCGAGCAGGGAGCCGACGGTCAGGGGCGTGCGCAGCGGTCGGGTGACGAAGCGGTGCCACGGCACCCGGTGCTCCGCGACGGCGACGTCGAGCACCGCGAGGGCGATCGGCTGCAGCACCAGCATCTGCAGCAGCAGGGTCGGCGCGACGAGCGCGGCGTCGCCGAGCACGTAGGCCGCGATCGGCAGGCCGAGGTTGCCGGCGTTGACGTACGCCGAGCAGAGCGCACCGACGACCGTGTCGGCGAGATCCTGGCGCAGCACCAGCCGCGCCACTACGACGTAGAGCAGGACCACCGTGACCACGGCGCAGCCGGTGGCGACGAGGTTGCGCGACAGCACCGCCGAGACGTCGGCGTCCTGCAGCACCGTGATCATCAGGGCCGGGCTCGCGACGTAGAACGCGAGCCGCGACAGCACGACCTGGGCGCTGAGGTCGAAGACCCGCAGGTGCGCCAGCAGGGCACCGAGCGCGATCAGGGCGCCGATGGTGGTGAACCCCTCCAGGACGCCGCTCATCGCGCTCATCGTCGCAGAGCGCCACCACGCCCTCCCCCGCGCCCTCCTCCCGCGTTCTGTGGACTTCGTGACGGTCTCTGCGCGGAGAACCGTCGCCATCTCCACAGAACGCGGGGTGGCGCGTCCCGGGACGACGAGGGGCCCCGTCCAGGCGGACGGGGCCCCTCGCGACGCGTGGCGTCTACCTCTGGGTCAGCATCTGCAGCCGGTGGGCGTCCTGCACCGCCTGCATCTCGCGGCGCTGTCGGACGGTCTCCAGCAGGACCTGACGGTCGGTGTCGGACATCTCGTCCCAGGCGCGCTTGCGGCGGGCACGGGAGCGTTCGGGCTTCCTGGCCATCGCGTTCACCCCCTCTCCGGATGTCAAGGTGACGTCGTGTCCGTCTCGGTCGCCCCGGGTCGGGGTCGTGGCGATCTGGGTGGTCGTCGGGGTGTCTGCGGGCAAGGTGTCGATGTCGTCGTGCTGGTTCATTGCGCGCCTCCTCTCTGTGAGTCGGGTGGGTGGGATCGAGGACAGGGTGGGATCGAAGGGACGGGAGTCGTGGGCGGACACGAGAAGAGCCGCTCAGGACACGGGGTCCGGAGCGGCTCGGGGGCCGGGCAGCTGGTGCCGGCTAACGAGGGACTGCTCCGAGGACGTGGGGGCCGAAGGACGCGACGGCGGACGCGCGATCGAAGGCGATCGGGGTCGTGGTCTGGGTCATGCGGCTCACCTCCTCGGGCGGTCGGGTGAGAGCAACGTAGCGCACCGCGACGCCGGGGCGCCACCCCCGCGTCGGCGCGTCGAGGAGACCGGCACGGACGACCGGCTCACGGACCGACGTCGAGCGCCTCGTCGATCTCGTCGCGGGTGGCGCCGCAGACGTACAGCAGGTCGGCGGCGATCGAGCGGACCTGGGCGGTGATGGCGGCCGTGTTGAGGGTCATCGTGGCGGGCAGGGCCTCGACCGCGATGCGGACCGCGGCGACGAGCCGCTCGCGCGCACCGGCGAAGTCGTCGAGCGTCGAGAGGTCGTCGGCGACGAGGTCGACCGCCTCGGCGAGCTCCTCGACCGACAGCCAGAGCGCGTCGGGGCCCGTCTCGCCGTGGCGCAGCATGGCGCTGGCGCGGCGGGCCAGCACGCGGGCGTCCCGGATGGCGTTGTCGAAGTCGCGCACCGCCCCGACGTAGAGGGCCAGGTGGTCGCGCTGGCGCCACCGCAGCGGCGACATGCGCGCGATCTCGCTGACGTTGGCGGCGGTCGCGTCGAGCGACTCGATGCTGCTCTGCAGGCCGCGCGCCCGCGTGAGCGCGTCGTCGGCGACCGTCGAGTCCGCCTCACGCAGCGCCCGGCCGGTGCCGCGGAGGACCGACGCGAGCTGCCGCAGGAGCCGCTGCACCTCGGCGTCGATGTCGCGCACGGGGTTGCGCGGGATCAGCAGCACCATGGCCATGCCGCACAGGCCTCCGACGAGCGCGTCGAGGAACCGGGTCAGGGCGGGGTTGCCCGCACCCGGCACGGGCACGACGGCGGCCAGCAGGACGGCCGAGCTGGCCGCCTGGGTGAGCGCGAGCCCGCGGATGCCGGTGAGGGTGGCCGCGGCGACGGTCAGGAGCACGACGAGGGCCATCTGCGCCGGACCGCGTCCGATGGTGAGGATGATCAGCTCGCCCACCAGCACGCCCAGCGCGACACCGACGACGACCTCGAAGAGCGTGCGTCCCCGCAGTCCACCGCCAGCGGTGATGACGACGACCGCGGCGATGGGCGCGAAGAACGCCTGCTGGTGGCCGAACACCTGGGTGGCCACCAGGAAGGCGAGCGACGACGCAGCCCCGAGGCGCAGCATGAGCCGCCAGCGACGACGCAGCAGACGCAGGCGGTCGGCGAACGTCTCCTCGCTGCGCAGCAGCCGGATGCGGCGCAACGGCACCTCACGTCCGGTCCCGCTCATCCGTCCTCCGCTCCCTGGGCGCGGCCCGTGGCCGCCACCGTCCACCGCACCCTCACAGGTACAGGCCGGTCTGGCCCTCCTCGATGCGCTCGGAGGCGACGGCGTGCAGGTCGCGCTCGCGCAGCAGCACGAAGCTCTCGCCGCGCACCTCCACCTCGGCGCGCTCCTCGGGGTCGAAGAGGACGCGGTCGCCGACCTCGACCGCGCGCACGTGCGCACCCGTCGCCTCGACCTTGGCCCACGAGAGGCGCTTGCCCATGGCGGCGGTCGCCGGGATCAGGATGCCTCCGCCGGAGCGCCGCTCCCCCGCCTCGTCGTCGAGGGAGACGAGCAGCCGGTCGTGCAGCATCCGGATCGCGAGCTTGCCGCGCTCGGCCATGGTCAGCCCAGCACCTTGCGCAGGACGACGACGGCGGCCACCGTGCCCACGACGCCGAGGACGACCGGCACGACGTTCTCGTAGCGCAGGCTGCCGTCGGGCGCGACGAAGCGGCCCTTCACGTCCTCGAGGGTCCGGCGGGCGATGTTCTTGGGGTTCGTCCGGTCGACCAGGGCGTCGACGGTGTGGGCCAGGCGCTCGCGGATCTGCTCGATCTCGTCGACCAGCTCGTCGCTCTGTGACGTCACAAGGTGCCTCTCGTCGGGTCGGACTGACCTTGCAAGGATAGGACCCATGACGACGCGACTGCAGCCCGGTGACACCGCACCCGACTTCACCCTCCCGGACGACACCGGCGCGGAGGTGACGCTCTCGGACCTGCGCGGCCAGAAGGTGATCGTGTACTTCTACCCCGCGGCCATGACGCCCGGCTGCACGAAGCAGGCGTGCGACTTCTCCGACTCGATCGACCGGCTGCAGGCCGAGGGCTACACGGTGCTCGGCATCAGCCCGGACAAGCCGGAGAAGCTGCAGAAGTTCCGTGAGCGCGACGGCCTCACCATCACGCTGCTCTCCGACGCCGACAAGGCGGTCATGACGGCGTGGGGCGCGTTCGGGGAGAAGAAGCTGTACGGCAAGGTCGTCGAGGGCGTCATCCGCTCGACGGTCGTCGTCGGCGAGGACGGCACGGTCGAGCTGGCGCAGTACAACGTGAAGGCGACGGGGCACGTGGCGAAGCTGCGCCGCGACCTGGGCCTCGACGCCGCCTGACCCGCACCCGCCCGCCCGCCACACCGCCGAGCTGCTGATTCCCATCAGTCCATGGGAGTCAGCAGCTCACCACGGTTGTGCCCCGCTCACCTGCGGAAGCATCCGCAGGTGAGCGACGGGCAACCATGGTGAGTGCGGGACGCGCCGCCCACTAGACTCGGGCCGCACCCGCCGGTGTGGTGGAACTGGTAGACACGCAGGATTTAGGTTCCTGTGCCCCTGGGCGTGCAGGTTCGAGTCCTGTCACCGGCACCGGGGCACTCACGTGGGCGACACACCCGGCCGGAGCGCGTCGTGCGGCGAGCCACCGGACCGGCACACTGTGCGCATGGTCCTCGTCATCGGTGAGTCCCTCGTCGACATCGTCGAACGGTCCGACGGCTCCCGGTCCGAGCACCCCGGCGGCAGTCCCGCGAACGTCGCGGTCGGGCTCGGTCGGCTGGGCGTCACCCCGGTGCTGGCCACGAGCCTGGCCACCGACGACCTCGGCGCGCTGGTGCGGATGCACCTCGCCGAGTCCGGCGTGCGCCTCATGCCAGGCCTCAAGCAGCTCGAGCGCACCTCCACGGCCGTGGCGACGCTCGCCGACGACGGCAGCGCGACCTACGAGTTCGACATCGTCTGGGACCCGGGTCGGATCTGGGCCGAGGAGGTGCCCGACATCATCCACACGGGGTCGATCGCCGCCTTCCTCGACCCGGGCGCCGACGAGGTGGAGGACGCCCTGCGCCGCCTCGCCCCGATGTGCACGGTGACCTTCGACCCCAACGTGCGGCCGAGCCTGCTGCCCAGCCGGGCGGAGGCGCTCGACCGGATGGAGTCGCTGCTGCCGCTGTGCGACGTCGTGAAGGTCAGCGACGAGGACCTCGCCTGGCTCGAGCCGCACAGCGACCCGGCCGACACGGCGCGCAGCTGGCTGGCCGCCGGACCCGCCGCCGTCGTGATGACGATGGGCCCGCGAGGCGCCCGCACGTACACGCACCGCGGCTCGATCGCCTCGCGCGCCCTGGCCGATCACGTCGTCGACACCGTCGGCGCCGGAGACGCCTTCATGTCGGGCCTCATCGCAGCGCTGAAGGACGACGGGCTCGACGGCGTCGTCGGCAGCACGCGCCTGCACGCGGCCGACCTGTCGCTGTGGCGCGAGGTCACCGACCTGGCGTCACGCTGCTCGGCGTTCGTGGTGGCCCGGGCGGGCGCCCAGCCGCCGTGGGAGCACGAGCTCTGAGCCCGCCTGCCCCGACGCCGTCAGGGCAGCAGCCGCGGCAGCCCCGCGGAGATCTTCTGGGTCAGCACCTTCGCGACCACGCCCGCCACGCCGGGGACCGGCGCGTCGAAGTGGATGGTGTAGTCGAGCAGCGTGCCGCCGTCCGCGGTCGGCGTGAGCACCTGGATGCCGCGGTGGCCCCGGAGCGGGCTGCCCTGCGTGATCTCGTACTCGATGCGCTCGTCGGGCTCGGACACGACCACGGTCTCGACGAACGCGGGCAGCGGGCCGATCTTCAGCGTCCGCGCCGACCCGACACCGTTGCGCGACGTCTCACCGTCACGCAGGCGCGTGATGCTCGCGCCGAACAGCCGGCCGAGGTTCTCGTGCTCGCCGAGCGCGGCGAACACGTCGGCGGGCGCGGAGCGGAACGTGTGGGTCACGTGGACCCTGGGCTGGCCGAGGGGGTGCGGTCCGGGCATGCCCGACATCCTAGAGTGACGGCGTCATGTTCCGTGTCCTGTTCCACGAGCCGCGCATCCCGGGCAACACCGGGAACACGATCCGGCTCGCCGCCGCCACCGGGGCGGAGCTGCACCTCGTCGAGCCGCTCGGCTTCGACCTCTCGGAGCCGAAGCTGCGACGCGCGGGCCTGGACTACCACGACCTCGCCACGCTGCACGTGCACGCCGACCTCGAGGCGGCGCTGACCGCGCTCGGCGACGCGCGGGTCTTCGCCTTCACCACCGGAGCCACCCGCGCCTACACCGACGTCGCGTACGAGCCCGGCGACGTCCTGCTGTTCGGCGCCGAGCCGACCGGTCTGCCCGACGCCGTGCAGCAGCACCCCCGTGTGACCGACCAGCTGCGCCTGCCGATGCTGCCCGCCCGACGCTCGATGAACCTCGCGAACTGCGCCGCCATCGTCGTCTACGAGGCCTGGCGCCAGCACGGCTTCGCCGGCGGTCACTGAGCCGTCCGTCACTCCGTCCCCTGACTCGACGTGGGCGACGTAGGCTGGGGACGACGAGCGACGACGGGAGGACAGAGCGAGACGATGGCACGACGTACCCTCCACCGACACGTCCTCGTCAGCGCCCTCGTGCTCGGTCTGCTCGCCAGCCTCGCGATCACCCTGGGTCACCAGGGTGCGGTCGGCAGCGAGCCCACGGTCGCCGACCAGCGGGCCGTCCTCGGCGAGCCCGTCGCCGCGCGCAACCCGTTCCCCCGCGGCATCGTCGTGGTCGGTGACTCCATCACGGCCCGCTACGACGACGAGCCCGGCAGCCGGCACCAGGGCTGGTGGAGCTTCGTGGCCCGGCACTACGACACGCCCGTGCGCACGTACGCGCAGTCCGGCTCGGGCTACCTGCGACCGGGCATGGGCTGCACCGGCGACACCTTCGTCCAGCGCCGCGCCGCGTTCCGTGGTCCGGCGCCGTCGGTGTTCATCGTCGAGGGCGGCCGCAACGACTGGGCGTCGTGCGCGGAGGGACGTCTGGTCCCCTCCTCCGACGCGGCCGTGCAGCAGGCCGTCACGCGCTACCTGCGCCTCGTCAAGCGCCAGATGCCCGAGAGCACCCGGATCCTGGTGCTGGGTCCCCCGTGGGGCCCGACCGAGCCGTGGCAGCAGCGTCGCGTGACGTCGATCGTGCACGCCGCCGCGCTCCGCGAGGGTCTGGAGTACGTGCCCACGCGGGGTGCGCTCGACCGGCACGGTCGCACGATCGACGGCGTCCACCCCACGCTGTCCGGCAGCCTCGCCCTGGCCGACGTGGTCGTCGGCGCCCTCGACCAGCCCGCTCCCGGGTCGACCGGGCTCGCCCCGGTCGAGCGGGAGTCGACGGCCCGGGCGGCGACCGACACCACGCCCTAGCCGCCCAGGGCGCTAGCCGCCCAGGGCTCGGGCCACCAGCGGCGCGACCTGCGTCAGGGCGCGACCGCGGTGGCTGATGGCGTCCTTCTCCAACGGCGCGAGCTCCGCCGTCGACACGTCGTACCCGTCGGCCGCGAACAGCGGGTCGTAGCCGAAGCCGCCCTCGCCCTGCTCGGCCGCGAGGATGCGGCCCGGCATCTCGCCGCGGACGATGTGCTCCTGCCCGTCGGGCGCGCAGAACGCCACCACGGCCACGAAGGTCGCCGTGCGACGCTCCGGAGGGACGTCGGACAGCTGGCTCAGCAGCAGCCGGTTGTTGGCCCTGTCACCGCCTTCACTGCGCGGCACCCCCGACCAGCGCGCCGACAGCACACCGGGCATGCCGTTCAGCGCGTCGACGCACAGTCCCGAGTCGTCGGCCAGCGACGGCAGTCCCGTGGCCTCCAGGCACGCCCGCGCCTTGATCAGCGCGTTGCCCTCGAACGTCGGCTCCGTCTCGGCCGGCTCGGGGTAGTCGGCGACGTCGGACAGCCCGAGCACCTGCACGTCCGGCACGAGCGGCGCGAGGATGCGCTGCAGCTCCGCGAGCTTCTTGGCGTTGTTCGACGCCAGCACGACGACGCGGGTCACGCCTGCAGGGCTTCCTGCTGCAGACGCGTCAGGTCGGCGCAGCCCTTCTCGGCCAGCGCGAGCAGCGCGTCGAGCTCGGAGCGGACGAAAGGGGCGCCCTCCGCGGTGCCCTGGATCTCGATGAACGAGCCCTCCCCCGTCATGACGACGTTCATGTCCGTCTCGGCGCGGACGTCCTCGACGTAGGGCAGGTCGAGCATCGGGGTGCCGTCGATGATGCCGACGCTGACCGCGGCGATCGACTGCACGAGCGGCTCGCCCGCGAGCGCACCCTTCTCGCGCAGGTGGGCGACCGCGTCGGCGAGGGCCACGTAGGCGCCCGTGATGGCGGCCGTCCGCGTGCCGCCGTCAGCCTGCAGCACGTCGCAGTCGATGGTGATCGTGTTCTCGCCCAGGGCCTTGTAGTCGACCGCGGCACGCAACGACCGCCCGACGAGGCGCGAGATCTCGTGCGTGCGCCCGCCGATGCGACCCTTGACCGACTCGCGCTGCGAACGGTCGTGGGTGGCCTGCGGCAGCATCGCGTACTCGGCCGTGACCCAGCCGAGGCCGGAGCCCTTGCGCCAGCGCGGCACGCCCTCGGTGGCCGACGCGGCGCACAGCACCTTCGTCCGGCCGAACTCCACCAGGCAGGACCCCTGGGCGTGGTCGAGCCAGTGACGGGTGATCGTGATCGGACGCAGCTCGTCGACGGCGCGGCCGTCCTCGCGGGTGGTCATGGTCGCGACCCTACCGACGTCCGTCAGACGTCGTAGACCTGCCCGGCCTCCACGAGCACGAACTCTCCGGCGAACGTCGAGCGCGTGTCGGCGGCGACCTCGTCGCGGTCGGTCCAGGCGGGCACGTGGGTGACGAGCAGACGCCCGACGCCCGCGCGCGTGGCGTAGTCGCCGGCCTCGGCCCCGGTCAGGTGCAGGTTCGGCGGGTTCGTCCCCGACTCCACGAACGACGCCTCGCACAGGAAGAGGTCGGCGCCCAGCGCGACGTCGTCGAGGGCCTCCGTGGGCGCGGTGTCGCCGGAGTAGGCGAGCACGGAGCCGCCGGCCTCGAGCCGCATGCCGTACGCCTCGACGGGGTGGTCCATGAGGCGTGGCGTGACCGTGAACGGCCCCACCTGCACGGTCTCGCCGTCGACCCACGTGCGGAAGTCGAACTGGTCGGCCATCTGCAGTCCCTCGGTGCGCCCGTAGCTGCTCGCGAGGAACGGACCGGCGCCCTGGGGCGCGTAGACGGGGATCGTCGGCAGGGTGCCTTGCGGGTGGTACTTGCTCACCACGTAGAAGCCCGAGAGGTCGAAGCAGTGGTCGGCGTGCAGGTGCGACAGCAGCACCGCGTCGACGTCGCGCAGGTCGAGGTGGCGCTGCAGCGGGCCCAGGGCGCCGCTGCCGAGGTCGAGCAGCAGCCTGAAGCCCTCGTGCTCGACGAGGTAGCAGCTGGAGGCGGACTCGGGCCCCGGGTAGGAGCCCGCGCAGCCGACGATGGTGAGCCTCACGCGACCACCTGCGCGAACTGGCCGACCGAGCCGACCTCGGGACCGAGGAAGCGTCGGCCCAGCACGCCGAACTCGTCAGGCCGGCCGGTGGTGAGGAAGCGGTGCTCGGGCGCACCCGCGGCGGGGTCGCGGAGCAGGTCGTCCTGGACCAGGCGGGCGTACACGTCCTTCGCCGTCTCCTCCGCACTCGAGACCAAGGTGACCTCCTCGCCCATCGCCAGGGCGATCGCCCCGGTCAGGAGAGGGTAGTGCGTGCAGCCGAGCACGAGCGTGTCGACACCCGCCTCGCGCAGCGGCGCGAGGTACTCCTCCGCGGCGGCGGTGACCTCGGGACCGCTCGTGACGCCGCGTTCCACGAGGTCGACGAAGTCGGGGCACGCCTGCGTGAGGAGCTCGATGCCGGGGTTCGCGGCGAAGGCGTCGTCGTAGGCACGGGACGCCGCGGTCGCGCGGGTGCAGATGACCCCGACCTTCCCGTTGCGGGTGGCGCGCGCCGCGCGACGAGTGGCCGGCACGATCACCTCGACCACGGGCACGTCGTAGCGCTCGCGGGCGTCGCGCAGGACGGCGGCGCTCGCGGAGTTGCAGGCGATGACCAGCATCTTCACGCCGTGCGCGACGAGGTGGTCGAGGCACTCGAGCGCGAACTCGCGGACCGCGGGGATGGGCTGCGGGCCGTACGGCTGACGGGCGGTGTCGCCGAGGTACAGCACGGCCTCGTGGGGCAGCTGGTCGATCACCGCTCGAGCGACCGTCAGGCCGCCGAAGCCTGAGTCGAAGATCCCGATCGGTGCGTCCGCCACGAGGCGCAAGCCTACGGACCGTCCGGCGACACGGCCAGTCCCGGGACCGTCATGATCGTCACCCCGGGTGCAGGACGCGCTCGAGGAAGCGCTGCGTGCGCTCGTGCTGGGGCGCGTCGACGACGTCGCGCGCGGGTCCGCGCTCGACGACGTGCCCACCGTCGACGAAGACGACGGTGTCGGCCACGTCGGCCGCGAACCGGATCTCGTGCGTGACGACCACCATCGTCCACCCCTGCGAGGCGAGGTCGCGCACGACGGCGAGCACCTCGCCGACCAGCTCGGGGTCGAGCGCCGACGTCGGCTCGTCGAGCAGCACCACGCGGGGTCGCAGCGCCAGCGCGCGGGCGATGCCGACGCGCTGCTGCTGGCCGCCCGAGAGCTGCGACGGGTAGGCGTCCTCGCGTCCGGCCAGACCCACCTGCTCGAGCAGCGCGCGGGCGCGTGCGGCGGCCTCGTCCGGGTCCTCGCCCTGCACCTGCACGGGCCCCTCGACGAGGTTGCCGAGCACGGTGCGGTGCGGGAAGAGCTCGTGGGACTGGAAGACCATGCCGCTCTGCGCGCGCAGCCGCTCGCAAGCGCGACGTCCCTCCTTGCCGCGCGGCAGCGACCCGAAGTCGACCGACACGTCGCCGATGGACACGGTGCCGGCGTCGGGCACGGTGAGCGCGTTGAGGGAGCGCAGCAGCGTCGTCTTGCCCGAGCCGGAGGGCCCGATGATGGCTGTGGTGGTGCCCTCGGGCACGTCGAGGTCGACACCGTCGAGCACGACGTTGTCGCCGAAGGTCTTGCGCAGGCCGCTGGCCTGCAGGAGCGACGGCGTGGTCATGGCGTCACGTACCTGTTCAGTCGGGTCTCGAGGCGTCCCTGCGCCACCGAGAGCACGGTGCAGACGATCCAGTAGTACAGGCCGCCGAGCAGGTACAGCGGCAGGTAGTCGAACGACGCGGACGCCTGCTGGTTGAGGACGCGCGTGACGTCGGTGAGGAGCACGACCGACACGAGCGAGGTGTCCTTGACCAGCGAGATCAGCGTGTTCGACAGCGGCGGCACGGCGATCCGCGCAGCCTGCGGAAGGACGACCCTGCGCAGGGCGAGACGGCCCGACATGCCGATGGTCGCGGCGGCCTCGTGCTGCCCGCGCGGCACGGCCAGCAGCGCGCCCCGGACCGTCTCGGCGCCGTAGCCGGCCACGTTGACGCTGAGGGCCAGCACCGCGGCCGGGAAGGACGGGAGGTCCAGCCCGAGCTGCGGCAGGCCGTAGAAGACTACGAAGAGCTGGAGCAGCAGCGGCGTGCCGCGGACCGCGGAGATGAAGAAGCGGGCCGGCCAGGCGAGCCACCGGGAGGACGACGCCCGGGCCAGGGCGATGAGCACAGCCGCCGCGAGGCCGATCGCGAAGCTGATCGCGGTGAGCGGGATGGTGATCTTCACCAGGGCGACGAACGCCGGCCACGCGGCCTCGCGGACGCTCGTCAGCCACGACGCCTCGTCGCGACCGCCGACCTGCGCCTCTCCCCCGTCCTCGACGGAGACGTCGGCGCCGAAGTAGTCCTCGCTGATCCGCTGCAGGGTGCCGTCGGCGCGCAGCGCGTCGAGCGCGCGGTCGGCCTCGCGCACCAGGTCGGCGTCGTCCTGGCGGAACGCGAGCGACTGGCGGCTGACCTCGTCGCCCGCGTCGCCGACGATCTCGACCTGGTCGTTGCCCGACGTGGCGAGGTAGTCGAGGACGGCGATGTTGTCGTTGACGATCGCGTCGACCCGGCCGCGGGCGACCAGGTCGGCGGCCTGGGAGAACTGATCGACGTTCTCGACCTTCGCACCGGCGTCCTTGGCCACCTGCGACCAGTTGCTCGTGGCCGACTGCGCCGTGGTGAGACCCTTCAGGTCGGCCAACGTGCGGATGTCGGAGCCCTTGCGCGCGACGATGACGCCCCGCGAGTAGGCGTACGGCTCGGAGAACGCGTACCGCGCCTCGCGCTCGGGGTTGATGGTGATCTGGTTGGCGATCACGTCGATGCGGCTGGCGTCGAGCGAGCCGAAGAGGGCGTCGAACTGGGACTGCACGAACCGCAGCCGCCAGCCGGCCTCCTTCGCCACGGCCTTCATGACGTCGACGTCGTAGCCCGTGAGCCGGCCGTCCTCGTTGAACGAGAAGGGCGGGTAGGTGCCCTCGGTGCCGACCACGACCTCGCGGCCGGCGCCGTCCCCGTCGGCTGCCTGCGCCGGCGCCACCAGGAGCAGCGGCGACAGCACGGCCAGCACGAGGCCGCCCAGCAGCCCCAGCACACGTCGGCTCACGCCGGACCCCCTTCGTCGTCGCTCGACCCTAGTCCGGCTGACCGACGTCGGCACCCCGGTCCCACACACGGACGCCTCCCCAGACGGTGACGTCTCCACCGCATCGGGGTCGGCGGTGGGTTCGCCACCGTCCCAGCGCCCACACGGTGGAGAACTCACCGCCGAGACGGACGTCGCAGCTTGCGGTGGAGAAGTCACCGCTGGCGGGAGGGGGCGTCAGAGGGGCAGCTTGGGCTGCGGCGGGGCGTGGGTGGGGTCGACGCCGTCGAAGAGGCTGCTCACCGACTCGCCGGCGTGGATCCGGGCGATGGCCCGCGCGAACAACGGCGCGACGGACCGCACGCGCAGGGCGGGCCAGTCGGCCGGCGGCGGGACGGTGTCGGTGGTGACGACCTCGGCGATGCCCGGGTGGTCGCGCAGCCGCTCCACGGCCTTGCCGGTGAACAGCCCGTGGGTGCACGCCACGGAGATCTCCGTGACGCCCTGGCGCTCCAGCATCGAGACGAGCTCGACGATGGAGCCCCCGGTGGCGATCTCGTCGTCGAGCACGATGGCCCGCTTGCCGGCGACGTCGCCGACGATCGCGTCGATGACGACCTTGTCGTCGGCCTTGCGCTGCTTGCTGCCGGCCGCGACCGGCAGGCCGAGGAGCCGCGCGAACTGCGACGCGGTCTTCGCGTTGCCGAAGTCGGGCGAGACGACCACGGCGTTCGACAGGTCGGAGTCGCGGTAGTGGTCGGCGAGCTCCCCGATGGCGGTCAGGTGGTCGAGCGGCATCGAGAAGAAGCCGTGCACCTGCGGTGCGTGCAGGGTCATGGTGACCACGCGGTTCACGCCGGCGGTGGCCATCATGTCGGCCACGAGCTTGCCGCCGATCGAGATGCGCGACGCATCCTTCTTGTCCGAGCGCGCGTACGCGTAGTGCGGTACGACGACGGTGATGGACGCGGCCGACGCACCGCGCGCGGCGTCGACCATGAGCAGCAGCTCCATGAGGTGGTCCTGCGTCGGCGGCACCAGCGGCTGCACGATGTACACGTCACGTTGGCGACAGTTGGCGAGCAGCTGCGACTGCAGGCAGTCGTTGCTGAACCGCACGGTCTCCGACGGCGAGAGGCTCGTGCCGAGCTCGCTGCAGATGGCCTCGGCCAGGGCTCGGTGGGCGCTTCCGGAGAAGACCACGATGTCGCGCACACGGTGAGGCTAGCGGAGGTGGCGCCGCCCCGGAACCGCGAACGGCGAGGTCAGGCCCACAGCTGGCCGTCGAGCGCGTCCTCGGCGTCGTCGAGGGTGCCCTCGTAGGCGCCGGTGGACAGGTACTTCCAGCCGCCGTCGCAGACGATGAAGACGATGTCGGCGCGCTCGCCGGCCTTCTGGCTCTTCGCCGCCTGGGCGAGCGCCGCGTGCAGGATGGCGCCGGTGGAGATGCCCGCGAAGATGCCCTCGTGCTCGATCAGCTCGCGCACGCGCCGCACGGCGTCGCGCGGGCCGACGCTGAACCGCGCGTCGATGAGGTCGGCGTCGTACAGCTCGGGCACGAAGCCCTCGTCGAGGTTGCGCAGGCCGTAGACGAGCTCGCCGTAGCGCGGCTCGGCGGCGACGATCCGCACGTCGGGCTTGGCCTCGCGGAAGAAGCGACCCGTGCCCATGAGCGTGCCGGTGGTGCCCAGCCCGGCGACGAAGTGCGTCACCTCGGGCAGGTCGGCCAGGATCTCAGGCCCGGTGCCGCGGTAGTGCGCCTCGGCGTTGGCGGGGTTGCCGTACTGGTAGAGCATCACCCAGTCGGGGTGCTCCTCGGCGAGCCCCTTCGCGACCCGCACGGCCTCGTTGGAGCCGCCCGCGGCGGGCGAGGGGATGATCTCGGCGCCCCACATCCGCAGGAGCTGGCGACGCTCCTCGGACGTGTTCTCCGGCATGACGCAGATCATCCGGTAGCCGCGCATCTTGGCGACCATCGCCATGGAGATGCCGGTGTTGCCGCTGGTCGGCTCCAGGATCGTGCAGCCGGGCGTCAGCCGACCGTCGGCCTCGGCCGCCTCGATCATGGCGAGCGCGGCGCGGTCCTTGATGGAGCCGGTGGGGTTCTGGTCCTCCAGCTTCGCCCACAGCCGGACCTCCGGCGACGGCGACAGCGACGGCAGCCCGACGAGGGGCGTGCCGCCGACGGAGTCGACGAGCGAGTCGAAGCGGGTCACCGGCTCAGGAACCCGGCAGGGGTGCCGGGCCCTGGGCGGCAGGAGACACCGCGGCGACGTCGACGGAGCCACCCGCGACGGCGGGCAGGATCACGACGGTGTCGCCGTCGGAGACAGCGGTCTCGAGCCCGCCGGTGAAGCGGATGTCCTCGTCGTTGACGTAGACGTTCACGAAGCGGCGGACGCTGCCGTCCTCGACCAGCCGCTCCTTGATGCCGGTGTGGGCGGCCTCGAGGTTCTCGACGAGCTCGGCGACGGTGGCGCCCTCGCTCTGCACGGCGCGCTCGCCGTCGGTGTAGGTGCGCAGGATGGTCGGGATCCGTACCTCGATGGCCATCGGTGTCGTCGCTCTCTTCCGGGGTTCGGGGGGTGGTGTGCTCAGGTGTCGTAACGCTCGACGACGGTGACTTCTTCCTCGGTCACCTCGCCGTCGACGATCCGGTAGGACCGGAAGTCGACGTCGGTGCCCTCGACCTCGCCGCCGTCGCGGGTCGAGACGAGCACGTAGTGGGCGTTCGGCTCCGACGCGAGGTTCACGTCGGTGCGCGACGGGTAGGCCTCGGTGGCCGTGTGGGAGTGGTAGATGACCACGGGCTCCTCGTCGCGGTCGTCCATGTCGCGGTAGAGCCGCAGCAGGTCGCCGGAGTCGAACTCGTAGAAGGTGGGCGACATCGCGGCGTTGACCATGGGCACGTGCCGCGCGGGACGGTCGGAGCCGATCGGCCCGGCGACGACGCCGCACGCCTCGTCCGGGTGGTCGCGGCGCGCGTGGGCGATGATCGCGTCACGGGTCGCGCGGTCGATGGTCAGCACGGCGGCGAGTCTAGCGAGGTGGCGCAGGGACGCCGGGCGACGTCTGGGTCGCGAGACGGACGAGCCCGCCGACCGACCCGCTACGCTTTTGGTATGCCAAAGACCCGCCGCGAGGGTGCGCTCGACGCCGACCGCGCTGCCGACGTGCTCCGCGACCTCATCGTGGCCGGTGACCTCGTGCCGGGTCAACGTCTCGTCGAGCGCCGGCTCGCCGACTGGATCGGCGTCTCGCGCGTCCCGGTGCGCCAGGCGTTGCACCAGCTGGTCGTCGAGGGGTTCGCCACCGAACGGGCCACGGGAGGCGTGGCGGTGAGCGACCTCTCCCCCGACCAGGTGAGCGAGCTGCTGGAGGTGGCGCACGCGCTCGACGCCGTGGCCGTGCGGCGCCTGCTCGCCACGGGCACCGACCTGTCGTCGCTGCGCACGCTGCTGATGCGCGCCGGGTCGGCGATCGACGGCGGACGCGAGGCCGACGCGGTACGGCTGAACGCCGAGTTCCACCTGCGCCTGCTCGACCTCGCGCCAGCACCGACCGTGCGCCGCACCGCCCGACCGCTGCGCCGCGTCCTCGGCTGGGCGCTGCAGCAGCACGCGGACCCCGCACCCGTGCACGCGGAGCACGTCGCGCTCGTCGACGCGATCGAGCAGGGCGACGCCGACCGCGTGGAGGCGGTCCTGGCGCAGCACGTCCGCACGAGCCGCGCGGCGCTCGCGGAGCGGACGTGAGGGCGCGCGGAACCGTCGCCGTGCTCGCGACGCTCGTCGTCACCTCCTGCTCCGGGCCTGCGGACCCCGCCCCGGGTCCCGGGTCCGGACGCCCGGCCAGCCCCGAGGAGACCGCCGTGACCCGTAGCCCGTCCTCCCCGTCCCCGTCCGCGTCGGCCTCGCCGCGCCCCAGCCTCGACGCCGCCACGCAGCAGCGGGTCGACCGTCGCCTGCTCGCCGCGGCGGGCGACGGCGACGCGCGGAGTGCTGCCCGCGCCCTGCGCGACGGAGCCGACGTCGAGGCACGCGACGCACGACGCCGCACCCCGCTGCTGCTCGCCGCGGCGGCGGACCACGTCGAGGTCGCGGAGCTGCTGGTGCACGTCGGCGCCGACCCCGACGCGGTGGACGACCGCTCCGACACGCCGTGGCTGGTCACGGGGGTCACCGGCAGCGTCGCGATGGGGCGCCTGCTGCTCGACGCGGGCGCCGACCTGACCCTGCGCAACCGCTTCGGGGGTCTCTCGCCGATCCCCGCGAGCGAGCGCGGGCACGTCGCGTACGTCCGCTGGGTGACCACGACCGACGTCGACCTCGACCACGTGAACGACCTCGGCTGGACGGCGCTCCTGGAGGCCGTGGTGCTCGGCGACGGCGGCCCCCGCCACCGGGCCGTCGTCCAGGCGCTGCTCGACGCCGGTGCCGACCCGACGATCCGCGACCGGCAGGGGCGCACCGCGCTCCAGCTCGCCGAGGCCCGCGGGCTGAGCGCCATGGCCGCGGTCCTGCGTCGCGGCTGAGAGGTCCGGAACACGTTCCGAGTTCCGGTGACGGGAGCTCTCCGCGCGCCCTAGCGTGCGCTGCATGCCACGGTCGCTCTCGCTACCTGTCCTCCTGACACTCCTGGTGCCGGTCGCGGGCTGCTCGGGCGGTGACACGACAGCCGATATCGAGCAGATGGTCCGGTACGACCTCTGGGACCGTCTGGCCCCACGAGGCACGGAGGTCTCGAGCATCGACGCGTCGTGCGAGCCCCTTCCGTCCTGGGTCGGCGTCGGCGACACCATGCGCTGCGACGCTCGCGTCCACCGGCGGGGCGGGAACGAGTCCGACGTCCCGGTCCGCGTCGAGTTCCGGGTCGACGGCGTGTTCTCGGTGCCGTTGGTCGACGTCGGCTGAGCGCCTCGTCGCGCTGCTCAGTCGAGTGCGCCGACCAGGGTCTCCTGCACGTAGCCGAGCCAGTCGTAGACGTCGACCATCGTGCTCACGGCGGGGTCGTCGCTCTCGGACAGCGCGAGCTGGTCGTCCTCGGAGTCGATGCCGAGGCGGACGGCGATCGAGAGCCGGATGTCGGTCAGGCTGCGCAGCCACGCCTGCACGTCGGCGGGGTCGAGCTCGACCTCCACGACGGTGTCCATCTCCCCCTCGTCGTCGAGGCCGCCGGCCTCGAGCGACGCGATGAGACGCTCGGCGTTCTCGACCTTGACGCTCGTGAGCGAGCGCTCGGTGAAGCGGCGGAACTCGGCCGACTCCTCCTCGTCGTCGCCGTAGGCGTCGGGCAGGAGCCGGCGCAGCACCGGGTCCTCCGGCGGCAGCGACGGGCCACCCATGCCGAGCTGGAGGGCGAGCGGGTCGGGGTCGGACTCGCTGGCACCGTTGCGGTCGCGCAGCAGCTCGACCACCTGTCCGGCCAGGTTGGCCAGCACGTGCGCCTCGTCGGGCTCGAACACGGCCACGACCCCGCCGCGTCGGCGGCGCTTGAAGGGACGCATCAGACGGAGTCCGACTTCTGCAGGGTCGCCCACAGGCCGTACTCGTGCATGGCCTGCACGTGCCGTTCCATCTGCTCGCGACTCCCACTCGACACGACCGCCCGCCCCTCGTGGTGCACCGCCAGCATCAGCTCGGTCGCCTTCTCCTCGGTGTAGCCGAAGTACGTGCGGAACACGTACGACACGTACGACATCAGGTTGACCGGGTCGTTCCAGACGATCGTGACCCACGGGTCCTGGAGCGCGAGGCCGAGCTCGGACGCGGGCTCGTCGAGCTCGATCGGGGCCGGGGTGGTCACGCGTCCCATTGTGTCCCAGGGTCGACGCGGACCGAAACGCGCCCGCGTGGGGGTGCCGCGTCCGAGCGCGGCCCTACGCTGGCGAGGTGACCACGGCACTCCTCACCGACCACTACGAGCTCACGATGCTGCAGGCGGCGCTCGCCGACGGCACCGCGCACCGGCACTCCGTGTTCGAGCTGTTCGCGCGCCGGCTGCCGACCGGTCGGCGCTACGGCGTCGTGGCGGGCACCGGGCGCCTGCTCGACGCCCTCGAGGACTTCCGCTTCGACCCCGACACCGTCGCCTGGCTGCGCGAGCGGGGCGTCGTCGACGACACGACGTGCGACTGGCTCGCCGACTACCGGTTCACCGGCGACGTGTGGGGCTACCCCGAGGGCGAGCTCTACTTCCCCGCGTCGCCGGTGCTCGTCGTCGAGGGGACCTTCGCCGAGGCGGTCGTCCTGGAGACGCTGTTCCTGTCGGTGCTCAACCACGACTCCGCCATCGCGTCGGCCGCTGCCCGCATGGTCGGCGCGGCCGACGGACGGCCCTGCATCGAGATGGGCTCGCGCCGCACCCACGAGCGCGCCGCCGTCGCCGCCGCACGCGCCGCCTACGTGGCCGGGTTCGCCACGACGTCCAACCTCGAGGCCGGGCGCACGCACGGGATCCCGACGGCGGGCACCAGCGCCCACTCGTTCACGCTGCTGCACGACACCGAGCGCGACGCGTTCACGGCGCAGGTGGCATCGCTCGGGACCGGCACCACGCTGCTCGTCGACACCTACGACATCGAGGAGGCGGTCCGCACGGGGATCGACGTCGCCGGACCAGGGCTCGGCGCCGTCCGGATCGACTCCGGCGACCTGCCGTCCCTGGCGCGGCGGGTGCGCGAGCAGCTCGACGGCCTCGGCGCCACGGCGACGCGCATCGTCGTCACCAGCGACCTCGACGAGCACGCCATCGCCGGGCTCGCCGCCGCACCGGTCGACGGCTACGGCGTGGGCACGTCGCTCGTCACCGGGTCCGGCGCCCCCACGTCGGGGTTCGTCTACAAGCTGGTCGCGCGCGCCGACGACGGCGACGCCCTCGTCCCGGTGGCCAAGAAGAGTGCCGACAAGGCCAGCGTCGGCGGCCGCAAGTGGGCCCTGCGACGGCGCTCGGCGACGGGCACGGCGCAGGCCGAGGTGGTCGGCATCGGCGCACCGCCGCACGACGACGGCGACGACCGCTCGCTGCTCGTGCCGTTCGTCGAGGGCGGCACGCGGGTGCACCACGACACGCTCGACGACGCGCGCGCACGCCATGCCGCGGCGATCGCCGAGCTGCCCGCCGCCGCGCACAAGCTCTCCGCCGGTGAGCCCGTGCTCGAGACGATCTTCGAGCGCTGAACCGACCCCACCCCCACCCGTCGGGAGGATCCATGACCACGACCCACGACCCGTCCACCGCGCTCGTCGTCGTCGACGTGCAGAACGACTTCTGCGAGGGCGGCTCGCTCGCCGTCGCCGGAGGCGCCGACCTCGCCCACCGGGTGGCGACGCTGCTCGCGTCCGGCGCCTACACGACCGTCGTCGCCACGCGCGACCACCACGTCGACCCCGGACCGCACTTCTCCAGCACCCCCGACTACGTCGACTCCTGGCCGCCGCACTGCGTCGTCGGCACGCCGGGGGCGGAGCTGCACGAGCCGCTGCGTGACGACCAGTTCGACGCGGTCTTCCTCAAGGGCGAGTACGAGGCGGCCTACTCCGGCTTCGAGGGCCTGACCTCCGACGGGGTGTCGATGGCGGCGTGGCTGCACGAGCGCGGCGTCACGACGCTCGACGTCGTCGGCATCGCCACCGACCACTGCGTGCGGGCCACCGCGCTCGACGGCGCCCGCGAGGGCTTCGCGGTGCGGGTGATCGAGGGGATGACCGCCGCGGTCGACCCGTCGGGGCTGCCTGCGCTGCGCGAGGAGCTGCGCGCGGCGCAGGTCGAGGTCAGGGAGCGCTGACCGCGGACGCCGTGGGCGTCTGCGTGGGCTGGTCCGGGGCCGGCGGGAGCACGAACAGCAGCGCCCCGAGGGCGATCACCGGGATCGAGGCGAGCAGGTCGCGACGGGTGAGCGTGTGCTTCATGGCGCCAGCGTGACCCCGGCAGCGCAACGGCACCGGTCGCCGACGTGAACGTCAGGTGACCGGTGCCGGACGAGCGGCTTAGAGCAGCTCCTTGGCCAGCAGCTCGAGCGTCTCCTCGCGTGCAGGAGAGCGTCGGGGGTCCGCCCCGCGACGGGCCGACCCCACCGGGTGCAGCATGACCTCGTCGACCTCGAAGTGCTCCGCGAGCTCACGCACCTGCCGAGCAGCGGTCTCCGGGTCGCCCAGCACCGGCCGCGTCGTGCCGGCGTCGACCATGGCCTGCTGCTGCGGTGCGAGCACCGCCTCCTGCGCGTCCTCGACGAGGTCGATCGCGGTGAGCGGCTGGCCGGTGCGCAGACGCGCCATGTTCTGCAGGTTCGGCAGCGCCATGGCCAGCGCCTCCTCGGTCGTCGGGGCCACCGAGGCGTTCACCGTGAGGAACGTCGTCGGGCGGTCCAGCAGGTCCGACGGGCGGAAGTGCGAGCGGTAGTGGGCCAGCGCCTCCTCGGTGCCCTGACCCGAGAAGTGGTGCGCGAACACGTACGGGAGCCCCTTGGCCGCGGCCAGCTGCGCGGAGTACATCGACGAGCCCAGCAGCCACAGCCGGGCTGACGACGTCGCGGCCGGCGTCGCCTTCAGCACGTACTGCTGCTGCGGGATCGGCACCCGCACACCGCGACCGTCCATGAGGGCCACGACGTCGTCGAGGTACTGGGGGAAGTTCTCGACGTCGGTGTCGTCGCGGCCGGCAGCACCGCGCAGCGCCCACGACGTGACGGGGTCGGAGCCGGGCGCGCGCCCGATGCCGAGGTCGATCCGGCCCGGGAACGCGGCCTCCAGAAGGGCGAACTGCTCGGCGACGGCGAGCGGCGCGTGGTTCGGGAGCATGACGCCGCCCGAGCCCAGACGGATCCGCTCCGTCGCGCCGGCCAGCACGCCGATCATCACGGGCGGGCTCGACGCCGCGACGGCCGGCATGTTGTGGTGCTCCGCGACCCAGTAGCGCTCGAAGCCCAGCCGGTCGGCGGTCTGGGCGAGCGAGACGGCGGCCGCGACGGCGTCCGCGGTCGACTGGTCGGTGCGGACGGGGACGAGGTCGAGGACGGACAGGCGCATACGGGGGTCAACACCGGCGGGCGACGAACCCTTCCCCGCAGCCGGTGGTGAGGGGGTTGCCGGTCCTGGTGGCGCCGGCCCGTCCGGGCCTCCCCCGGGACGGGGCCCGGACGGACCCCGACGAAGGGTGACGTCACCCCTTCAACCGTCCGGCCGGGTCGAAGGTCACGGCCCCGGTGCGGCGAACCCTAGGCGGTCGAGGCGGTGACGTCGTCGGACCGGCTGCCGGAGGGGAAGGTCCCGAGGCGCTCGACCATGAACCCGCCCGGGTAGCTGCGGATGCGGTGCGAGCGCCGAGGGTCGTACGGACGCCGGCGCGGCGGGAGGAGGCGGACCACCCGGCTGCGGGCACGGATGGCGCGGCGCGCCGCCCGCTGCACCCAGCGCGGGGGCGCCGGGTAGTCGAACGCCCGACGCAGGTGGTCGTCCAGCAGCGCGATCGCGAACGTGCGCATCGCCGGGCGCAGCGGCCGCGGGTAGAACGTCGTGAAGAGGTCGAGCGTGGCGTCGGCGACCGCCCGCGACCCCGGGTCGAACGCGAAGTGCGCCGCCTCGTAGCGGTCCATGTGCCGCTCGAACCCGGCGTAGTCGTCGGGGATCCCGCGGATGCCCATGAGCCGTCCGAGCCGTCGGTAGTATTCGACCGCCGCCCGCAGCTCGGTCTCGGTCAGCCGACGCCATCCCAGCTCGTCGATCCACCGCACCGGCGCCACCACGAAGGTGCACAGGACGTAGAGCATGTCGTCGTTGGAGATGTCGTAGCTGCCATGCATCTGGTTCATGCGCCGGATCGCGGCGCGGCCGTCGGGGTTCTCCATGCCGTCGTCGAGCACGGTCTCGAGCACGATGACGGTGTCGTCGTGCCGCTTCTGGGTGCTGCCCGTGAACTCGTCGGTCCGGTGCAGGAGGCTGCCGATCGACGGCACCGCGTAGGTGCGGAAGAGGGCGAAGCTGAGGGCCTGCTGCAGGTCCCACGGGAACTCGTGGTGCCCCGTGATGCGCGAGATCTCCTCGTAGTCGACGGCCGGGTCGAGGGTCTCGACGTGCCGCACCCAGTGGTCGCGCGGAAGGAGTCCGGGAACGCGCATCACGCGGTCACCTCCTGCGCCGCCTGGGCCCGCAGCTCGCGCTTGAGGATCTTGCCCGCGCCCGACATCGGCAGGGCGTCGACGAGGGTGAACGAGCGGGGCACCTTGTAGCCCGCGATCAGACCGCGGGCGTGGGTCTGCAGCTCGTCGGGGTCCGGGGCCGTGCCCGGCGCTGCAACGACGTAGGCGTGCACCTTCTCGCCGTACCGCTCGTCGGGCAGGCCGATGACCGCCACCTGCGCCACCGACGGGTGCTTGCTGAGCGCGCTCTCGACCTCGGCCGAGTACACGTTCTCCCCGCCCGTGACGATCATGTCCTTGATCCGGTCGACGACGTAGACGAACCCGTCCTCGTCGACGTAGCCGCCGTCGCCCGTGTGCATCCAGCCGCCACGCAGGGCCGCCCGCGTCTCCTCCGGCTTGTTCCAGTAGCCCTGCATGACGTGTCCCCCGCGCACGCAGATCTCCCCCACCGTGCCGGTCGGGACCGGCCGGTCGTCGGCGTCGAGGATCCGTACCTCCGAGTGCAGCGCGGCGCGACCACCCGACGAGAGTCGACGGCCCTCGTGCTCGTCGGGCAGCAGCAGGGTGGCGACCGGTGACAGCTCGGTCATGCCGTAGGCCTGCGTGAGACGTACGCCGGGCAGGGTGGCGAGCGTGCGCTCGAGGACGCCGGTGGAGATGACCGAGCCGCCGTACAGCAGACGCTGCAGCGACGAGAGGTCGTGGTCGCCGACGGCGGGGTGGTCGACGAGGATCTGGATCATCGTCGGCACGAGGAGCATGTCGGTGACGCCGTGCCGCTCGATCGCGTCGAGCACGGCGGTCGGCTCGAAGAACGGCACCGTCACGTGGGTGCCGCCCTGCAGCACCTGCGACGTCCACGCGGCGAGGTCGGCCAGGTGGAACATCGGTGCCGCGTGCAGCAGGACCGAGCCGCGCCGCACGAGCTCGCCGGAGGCCATCGCGCCCATGGCCGACGTGACGAGGTTGGCATGGGAGAGCATGACGCCCTTCGGGAAGCCGGTCGTGCCGCCCGTGTAGAAGATGCCGGCGAGGTCGTCGCCCGAGCGACGCGCGTCGTCGACGGGCTCGTGCGCGGCGAGCAGCTCCTCGTACGACAGCAGGCCCCCGGGGAGCACGCCGTCGCCGCAGTGGACGACCGCCACGAGCGACTCGACCTGATCGGTGAGCGTCGGCACGAGCGGCGCGAACGCGTCGTCGACGAGCAGCACGGTGGTGCCGGAGTCGCGCAGGGAGTAGACGATCTCGGCGGGGCTCCAGCGGATGTTGACGGGGTTCACGACCGCGCCGGCCCACGGGATCGCCAGCAGGTACTCGGCGTAGCGGTCGCTGTTGAGCGACAGGATCGCCACGCGGTCGCCCTCGCGGACCCCGAGATCGTGCAGCGCGGCGGCGAGCCGGGCGACGCGGTCGGCGTGCTCGCGGAAGGTGCGGCGGCGGTCGCCGCAGACGGTGGCGACGGCGTCGGGGCTGGTCTGGACGGCGCGGTGGAGGCCTTGGGTGAGCTGCACATCGACTCCTCGGGACGCGATAGGGCGTGCGCCAGGTCACTCTTGTTGGCGCACCGCCAACAATGGCACTCCGCCGCGGCGTCGTCAACGGGCAGGCGGCGATGGGGCTGCGCGGCGGCGCGGGGTCGTGGCAGGCTTCGGCGGGTGACGACGAGCCCCGACGGTCCCCGCTTCCAGCGCCTCGACGCGGACCGCCGCCGCGCCGAGATCCTCGCGGCCGCCACCGCGGCGTTCGCGGCCCGCCCCTACCCCGCCGTCTCCCTCGCCGACGTCGCGCAGGACGCCGGCGTCGCGCGCGGACTCATCAACCACTACTTCGGCACGAAGCGCGACCTGTACCTCGAGGTCGTCCGCGAGGCGTCGACCGTGCCGTCGGTGGCCGTCGAGGAGCTGCCGGACGGGACGGTCGAGGAGCGCATCGACGCCGCCGTCGCCTGGTACCTCGACGCGCTGCAGGAGTCGGGCACGACGTGGATCGCGGCCGCCGACCCGTTCGTCATGGGCCGCGACCCCGAGCTCGAGGCGATCCTGACCGAGGCCGAGAACACCACCGTCGACCGCGTGCTCGACGCCGTCCACCTCGGCGACGACCCCGCGCACCGCGACCTGCTCCGCGCCCTCGTGCGCACCTACGGCCACCTCGCCCGGTCCGCCGCCCGCGAGTGGCTCCTGCACGACGTCCTCACCCGCCCACAGGTCCACACCCTCCTGCGCCGCACCCTGCTCGCGATCGTCGACGACGTCGTGCCGGAGATGTTGCGAGGCTGATGGCTTCCGCTCTACTCGCCCTGCGGGTGCGTCGGAGTGGGTTCTCGCTCGGCCTGCGGCTGCGTCGGTGCGGCTTCTCGTCGACCTGGGGCTCCGTCGGTGCGGCTTCTCGTCGACCTGCGGCCGCGTCGGCGTGACTTTTCGCTCGAGTGGGGCTGCGCCGGCGCGGCTTGTCGTGAACCTGCGCTCCGCAAGGGCCTCGACCGGGCGGCTGGGCGGGCGGCGGCTCGGGTTCTCGGGGCTGTCGCTCTCGTTCAACGCAAGATTCCGCGTTCGCGCTGGCCATCGGTGGATCTGCAACCTTCTGAGCGGTCTACAGGTGGTAGATCCACCGCTGAGAGCGCCAGACATGGCAGCAGGTGCACCCACGATTCTTCCTTCACGCGTTCGAGGTCGAACGCTTCTGCGTCGGTGACGGGATCCCGTAGCAAACGCAGAAGTCTTGGGCTTGAACCCACCAACGCAGATTCTTAAGTCCCACGCGGGCCACAGCCCGAGTGCCCAACCCAACGCTGCTGCCAGCCGCCCGGTCGAGGCCCTTTCGGAGACCACCCCCAGCGAAAGCCGAGGCAGCGCACCAGCAAGCCCAGCCCCCCTGCGGCAGCGCACCACCCGAGTCAAGACCCACGACGGGAGCGCACCAGCAAGGTCACGCCAACCGCAGCCCCATAGGTCAGAGCACGTCGCGCAGGAACCTCGCCGTCGCGTCGACGGCCTGGGTGGCGGCGGGGCTGACGCCAGGAAGACTGACGAAGCCGTGGAGCGCGTCGGGGAACTCCTGGAGGACGACGTGGACGCCCTGCTCGCCGAGGGTCTCGGCGTAGCGGCGGCCGTTGTCGGAGAGGGGGTCGTGGCCGGCGACGAGGACGAGGGTCGACGGCAGTCCGGCGTGCGACGCGGCGCGGATGGGCGAGGCGCGCCAGTCGAGGGTGCCGTGCTGGTCGCGCAGGTAGAGGCGGACGAAAGCGCGCATGTTCGCCGACGACAGCACGGGCGCGTCGGCGAACTCGTCCTCGCTCGGCCAGCGGTCGTACATCTCGACACCCGGGTAGATGAGGACCTCGGCCTTCAGCCTGGGCGCCCCGGCGTCGCGCGCGAGCAGCGCGGTCGTCGCGGCCAGCCCGCCGCCGGCGCTGTCGCCCATGACGGCCACCCGGTCGGGGTCGACGTCGAGCTCCTCCGCGTGCTCGACGACCCACTGCAGCGCCGCCCACGCGTCGTCGACGGCCGCCGGGAACGGGTCCTCAGGCGCGAGTCGGTAGTCGAAGGAGAGGACCACGGCGCCGGTCCGGGCAGCCACCCGGCTCGCGAACCAGGCCGACTGCTCGGGATTGCCCTGCACCCAGCCGCCGCCGTGCAGGTTCAGCACGACCGGCGGTGCCGAGCCGGGGCTCGCGGCGCCCGTGGGTCGGTGCTGCAGGAAGCGCCGGGCGCGACCGTCGACCTGCACGTGGTGCTCGGTGGTGCGCACCGACGGGTCGGCCGTGCCGAACAGCCAGCGTCCGATCGCGGTGCGCTGCAGCCCGAGGCGCTCGCGACGCGCCTTGTCGAGGTCGTCGACCTCCTCGATGGGCGTGGAGCCGAGACGGACGAGCACGCCGAACACACGGGTCCTGAGAGGAAGCGACATGCGCCCCACGCTAGTGCCGCTCAGCCCGACGCGCGCAGGGCCCACCGGCGCAGCAGGTCGATCCGACGCTGCAGCTGCTCGACGGTGGCCTGCGCCGCAGCCGGCCCTCCGGTCTCGGTGCGCAGCTGCGCGTGGGTGACGCCGTGCGGCTGGCCCGTGCGGTGGTGCCAGGCGCCGACGAGCCCGTTGAGCTCGCGCCGTAGCTCGCTGCGCCGCTCGTGCGCGACGTCCTCCGCGGTGCGGGTGACGGCGCGGGGGGCGGCCGCCGACGCCTTCGACCGCTTGGCGCGCAGCAGCTCGGCCACCTGGTCGGCCTCGAGCAGGCCGGGGATGCCGAGGAAGTCGAGGTCGTCGTCGTCGAGGGAGTCCGAGATCTGCGCGGCGTACTCGCCGCCGTCGAAGAGGACCCGGTCGAAGTCGGCCTCGCTGCCGAGCGCCTGGTAGGTGCCCTGCTCCAGCTCGGCCGACGCCGACTCCCCCGCCTGCGCCCGAGCGAGCATCTCGGCCTCCGCGGCGAACAGGTCGTCCTCGTCCTTCACCGGCCGGCCGACGACGTGGTCGCGCTCGACCTCAAGGTCGGCGGCGAGGGCCAGCAGACCGGCGACGCTGGGCAGGAACACCGACGCGGTCTCGCCGCGACGTCGGGCGCGCACGAAGCGGCCCACGGCCTGCGCGAAGAACAGCGGCGTGGCGATCGTGGTGGCGTAGACGCCGACGGCGAGCCGCGGCACGTCGACCCCCTCGCTCACCATCCGCACGGCGACCATCCACGGCGACATCGACGCGGAGAACTCGGCGATGCGTCCGCTCGCGCCGGCCTCGTCGGACAGCACGACGGTGGGCCGCTCCCCCGTCAGGTCGGTGAGCAGGCGCGCGTAGGCACGGGCGGAGTCCTGGTCGGAGGCGATGACGAGACCACCCGCGTCGGGGATGTCGCGCCGGACCTCCAGGAGCCGTCGGTGCGCGGCCCGCAGCACGGTGGGCATCCACGACCCCTCCGGGTCGAGGGCGGTGCGCAGGGCCTGGGCGGTGGCGTCCTTCGTGAGCGGCTCGCCGAGCCGCGCGGCCACCTCGTCGCCGGCGCGGGTGCGCCAGTGCATCTGGCCGGAGTAGGCCATGAACAGCACGGGCCGCACGACGCCGTCGCGCAGCGCCCGCCCGTAGTTGTAGGAGTAGTCGGCGACGCTCTGCTTGGTTCCGTCGCGCTGCGGCTCGTAGGTGACGAACGGGATGGGGCTGTCGTCGGAGCGGAACGGGGTGCCGGTGAGCGAGAGCCGACGCACCGCGCCCTCGCACGCCTCCTGCACGGCGTCGCCCCACGACAGCGAGTCGCCGGCGTGGTGCACCTCGTCGAGGATCACCAGCGTCTTGCGGGCGTCGATGCGCACGCGGTGGCCGTTCGGGTTCACCGACAGGCCGGCGTAGGTGACGCAGTAGCCGTCGAAGCCCGGGGGCAGCGCGCCCGAGAGCGCCGGCTCGAGCCGGATCCCGAGGCCCGACGCGGCGAGCGCCCACTGCGTCTTGAGGTGGTCGGTCGGGGTGACGACGACGACGCGCTCGACCACACCGCGGTGCATCAGGTCGGCCGCGATCGTCAGGGCGAACGTGGTCTTGCCGGCGCCGGGCGTCGCGACGGTGAGGAAGTCGCGCGGCTCCCTGCGCGAGTACAGCTCGAACGCGTCGCGTTGCCAGGCCCGGAGGCGCTGGCTAGGCATCCGAGCCGGAGCCGCCCTCGTCGCCGGGCTGCATGCCCTCCCAGATCTCCTTGCACTCCGGGCAGACCGGGAAGCGCTGCGGGTCGCGGCTGGGCGTCCAGACCTTGCCGCAGAGCGCGACGCACGGGGTGCCCATGACCATCGCCTCGGTCAGCGTGTCCTTCGGGACGTAGTGGCTGAAGCGCTCGTGGTCACCGTCCTCGAGGCGCTCGTCCCCGCGCAGGTCGGTGCGCTCGTCCTGGACCGTCTGGGTGCCGCTGCCGAAGAATCCCACGTGGCTCATCGTAACGTCTGCAGGCGACCGGTCGAGCGCCCCCGGACCCGGCTGGTGGACGTGCGGCTCAGTTGAGGCCGGGATCCTCGGGATAGGTGGAGAGCAGGCGCACGTCGTCGTCCTGGCGCAGCAGCACGTCGCGCCACAGCCGCTCGGGCACGGGCGACAGCAGGTCGTCGTCGCGTGCCTCGACGACGAGCCACGACCCCTCCTCGAGCTCACCCTCGAGCTGCTCGGGCCCCCACCCGGCGTACCCCGCGAACACGCGCAGGCCGCGCAGCGCGCCGTCCTGCGGCGGCGGCCCGTCGAGGTCGACGAGGCCGAAGGGGCCGGTCATCGACCGCCAGCCCGGCACGGGGACGGCCGACGAGCCGAGCACACCCACCGCCAGGGCGGCGTCGGTGGCGACCGGTCCGCCCTGGAACAGGCAGTCGGGCGCGTCGACCACGGCCGCCCACGCCGGCAGGACGTCCTCGACGTCAGCCTCGAGCGGATGGTTGAGGACCACGCCCAGGGCGCCGTCCTCGTCGTGGTCGAGCAGCAGGACGACGCTGCGCGCGAACGGGCCGGCAGCGATCTCCGGGGTGGCGACGAGGAGTCGACCGGCGAGCGTCTCCATGCCCCCTATGATGCCCGCATGTCAGTGACGGAGGGGCCAGCCGGGCCGGACGACGCCGACGGGGACGTCGAGTTCACCGTCGACGAGCTCGCCGCGCGGGCGAACATGACCGTCCGGAACGTGCGGGCGTACGCGGCGCGAGGACTGATCGAGCCGCCTCGTCTCGAGGGCCGCACCGGCTACTACCACCGCGGACACCTCCAGCGGCTGCAGCTCGTGCGCGACCTGCTCGACCGTGGGTACACGCTGGCGGCCGTCGAGAAGGCGGTGCTGTCGAGCCCGGCGTCGGCCACCGCCCCGGCGCTGGACCTGCTGCACCTGCTCGACGAGCCCTGGAACGACGTCGAGCCCGAGCTGATGAGCCGCGACGCGCTGGCCGCGCTCGCGAACGTCGGCCGCGACGACGGCCTGATCGAGGCCCTGGTCGAGTTCGGGCTGGCGGCCTGGGTCGAGGACGACCACGAGTCGGTGCTGCTGGTGCAGCCGGCGATCGTGCGCAACGGCGCCGCCGCCGTCGCCCTCGGCCTGCCCCCGAAGGACATCATCGAGCTGTTCCCGCTGCTGCAGCGCAACCTGCGCGAGATCGCGGACTCCTTCGTCGAGAACGCCGTGAAGGCGATCGCCCAGCCGTTCCTGAACCGCGGACTGCCGCCCGAGGAGGCGCCGGAGGTCCTCGGGGCCGTCGAGAAGCTCCTGCCCGTGGCGAGCCAGGTCACGTACGCGATGTTCCGCAAGGAGCTGGCCGCGGCCATCGACGCCGAGATCGGCCAGCAGCTCGCCGAGGTGGGCCTGCGCGGTCGCGCCACTCCTGCGGCCACCGACGGCTGACGACGGCCGACCCGCGCGCCCCGCAGGAAGGGGATCACCCCGCCCGCGCCGGGAGGGAGGGAGAAGGCGCGGACGGGGTGACGTCAGGGGGACCGCTCAGGCGGCGAGCGCGTTGCGCAGCCGGGCGATGAAGGCACTCGCCCGACCCTCGCCGTCGCGCGACGGCAGCGTGTCGACCGGTGCGTGGACGGCGCGGTCGCGGGCCTCGGCCACGATCCGCTCGCCCTGGCCGAGGAGGTCGGGGTGCCAGCTGGAGACCCCGGCGGAGACGGCCAGCAGGGCCTGCTCCTTGGCGAAGGCCTTCGCGAGCTCAGGGCGGTCGCGGTGGGCGTCGAGCAGGGCCCGGGCCCCAGGCATGGCGGCAGCGGCGGCGACCCAGGCCTCGACGGCCACCGTCGCCGGGGCGTCGCCCTCGAGCACGGTGCGGTCGAGCTGGCCGCTGAGCCGCTGGTACCAGGCCATCTGGACGTCGAAGAGGAGGGAGAGCTCGTCGCCGAACGCCTCGCGGGCGCCGGGGGTGGCATCGAGCAGCTGGTCGGCGGTGTCCTCGCGGCGGCGGTCGGCCAGCTGCAGGACCTCGCGGAGGGCGGACTTGCGACGGTTGTAGGCATCCCAGGTCATGGAGGTGCTCCTTTCGGGGGACCGTCGTTCGAGGGAACATACCCTCGGTACGTACTTCGAGTATGTTGCGTCTGCGCAGGTCAGGCAACTTGGCGTGCTGTGAGGCTCACCACCACGCGTGCGTAGGATGGGCGCCATGACCAGTCCCGCGAAGGTGCAGAAGAAGGTGCTCCGCGCCGCCCGCAGCACGACCCGCCGGACGGGCTACTCCTCGAGCACCAAGCGCGCGCTCCTGGACAACGCGACGCAGCTGTTCGCCGCGCACGGCTACGCGGGCACGTCGCTCGACGAGGTCGTCGCGGCCGCCCGCGTCACGAAGGGTGCGCTCTACCACCACTTCCCGAGCAAGCTCGCGCTGTTCGAGAGCGTCTTCGACCGGCTGCAGGAGAAGGCCACCCGCGAGATCGAGAAGCGCATCGACGCCGCCGACGACCCGTGGGAGCGCGCCCAGATCGGCCTCGAGGGCTTCCTCGAGGTGTGCCGGGAGCCGCAGTTCCGCCGCATCTGCCTGCAGGAGGGGCCGGTCGCGCTCGGGCACGAGCGCTGGGCCGTCGCCGAGCGGGCCGCCTCCTACGGCATCGTCAAGCGCACGGTCGACGCACTGCTCGACGACCTCGGCGGGGCGAACGAGCTGAGCGAGGCCTACGCCGCCATCTTCTTCGGCGCCATCCGCTCGAGCTCGGAGTACGTCGCCGACGCCGACGACGCGGAGCAGGCCTCGGCCGAGGTGCTCGCCTCGATCAGCGGCATCCTCGCGGGCATGCGACTGCTGCCGTCGCTCACCGACCCGCACGCCGAGGCCTGACTCCTCCCGGTCGGCCTCTCGATCAGCCCCTCCCGGTCACCGCAGGGAGAGCGCGCCCGCGCCCTGCGGGACGAGCTCGATCCACGTCTTGCCGGGGTCGATGGTGAGCGGCTTGCCGTCCTTCGTCGTGAACGACAGCGTCGAGCGGTTCACCTTCTTGCGCCACGTGGTCTCGACCGCCCCGTCGGCGGTCAGGACCACGGCACGACCGGAGCCCTTCATCCGCGTCTCGGGCACGGGGTTGCCCGCGGGGTCGAGGTAGCCGGCGTCGCCGACCTTGGCGAACATCACGACGAGGGTGTCGGCGCGGAACTCGCGGGAGGCGTGGCCGTTCGTGCGCACCCAGTGGCCCCTCGAGAGCTTCCACTGCGTCGTGGAGGAGCCCGAGAAGCGCACCGAGGCCCGCGTGACCCGACGCGGCTTCGTCCCGGCCGACGACGAGGCCGACGGCGACGCCTCGGTACCACTGGCGGGCGTCCAGTCGAGGTAGGGGCCCGGGATGTCGCTGGCCTTGGCCCGCTTGAGCCGCTGCAGGTCCACGAGCCGGTTGTAGGGGCGCACCTTGGCGGGGTCGCTGCTGAACCCCGGTGCGCCCTCGTCCTCGGAGAACACCTTGAGACCAGCCTTCTTGACCAGGCCGTACGTGCCGGACGCGCCGCCCGAGGCGACGATCTGCCCGCCGACCGGCGAGGCGATGCCGATGTCGGTCGCGCGCATGGACCGCACGTGGCCGACCTTGCGCGGCAGCGTCGAGTAGTACAGCGCCGCGAGGCGGGTCAGGCCGCCCTCGACGAGCTCCTCGACGACGAGGTCGGCCTGGTCGAGCCCGACCTGCGGCGCGCCCGCGTCGGTGTTCTCGATCTTGACGAGGAACACCGGGTTCTCCGGCCGACCGTCGCGCAGGACCTCGCCGGTGAGCGGTGACGTCTCGACGATGGTCCCGCCGGCACCCTTCGACGGCTCGGGAGTCGCCTCCGTGTCCTGGCCCGAGGAGCACCCGGAGAGCACGAGCCCGAGGGCCAGGGCGGGGGCGACGACAGGGGCCAGGACGGCGAGGCGGTGCTTCGTCATGACCTCCACCTTGCCTGACGCGCGGCGCCCGACGTCGGACCCTGCGCCGGACGACGCGCAGGTGTCGGCACCGGCTGACACGATGGGGCCGTGCCCGAACCCACGCCCTCCGACGACCGCGCCGACGCGCCGTCGAGCCGGCTGGTCGACGACCCGCTGAGCACGGTCGCACCGGCCACGCGGGAGTGGTTCGAGGGCGCGTTCAGCGCACCCACCCCCGCGCAGGCCGAGGCCTGGGCCGCGATCGCGGAGCGCCGCCACGTGCTCGTGGTGGCGCCCACCGGCTCGGGCAAGACCCTCGCGGCCTTCCTGTCCGCGATCGACCGGCTGCTGCACGAGCCGACGCCGGAGAAGGAGCGTCGCACCCGGGTCCTCTACATCTCCCCGCTCAAGGCGCTCGCGGTCGACGTCGAGCGCAACCTGCGGTCGCCGCTGGTCGGCATCACGCAGGTGGCGGCGCGCCGCGGCGACACGTTCTCCGACGTGCGGGTCGGCGTCCGCTCGGGCGACACGTCGGCACGCGACCGGCGGGCGCTCGTCACCAGCCCGCCCGACATCCTCATCACCACCCCCGAGTCGCTGTTCCTCATGCTCACCTCGGCGGCCCGCGACACGCTGCGCGGCGTCGACACCGTCATCGTCGACGAGATCCACGCGGTCGCGGGCACCAAGCGCGGTGCGCACCTGGCGCTGTCGATGGAGCGTCTCGACGACCTGCTCGACGAGCCGGCGCGACGCGTGGGGCTGAGCGCCACGGTCAGCCCGCACGACGAGGTGGCCCGCTTCCTGGGCGGGCGCGCCCCCGTCCACGTCGTGGCTCCCCCGTCGCCGTCGCGCCTCGAGCTCGACGTCGTGGTCCCCCTGGACGACATGACCGAGCTGTCCCGGCCGCCGTCGGCGCGCGGTGCGCAGGAGGCCGAGGTCGTGCGCGACGAGGGGTCGGCCGCGCGGTCCATCAGCGACCCGCTCGCCGACGACAACGGCGGCAGCATCTGGCCCTTCATCGAGCACGACGTCGTCGAGCGGATCCTCCAGGTGCGCTCCACGATCGTCTTCTGCAACTCCCGCGGGCAGGCGGAGCGGCTCACCGCGCACCTGAACGAGCAGTGGGCCGACCGCGAGGCCCGCGCGGAGCCCGAGACGACGAGCACGCTGCCGCCGAGCCGGGTGTCCGGCGTGAGCGGCACGGCGTCGGGACGCGGCGACGCACAGGAGGTCGGTGCGCTCGCCCGCGCCCACCACGGGTCGGTCAGCAAGGAGCAGCGCGCGCTCATCGAGGACGACCTCAAGTCGGGCCGGCTGCGCTGCGTCGTCGCCACGTCGAGCCTCGAGCTCGGCATCGACATGGGCGCCGTCGACCTCGTGGTGCAGATGTCGACGCCGCCGTCGGTCGCGAGCGGGCTGCAGCGCGTCGGACGCGCCGGCCACCAGGTCGGCGAGGTCTCGCGCGGTCTCGTGTACCCGACCACCCGCCACGACCTCGTGGGCGCGGCGGTCACGGCCGAACGGATGCGCGCCGGCGCGATCGAGCGGCTCGCGGTGCCCGCGAACCCGCTCGACGTCCTGGCCCAGCAGACCGTCGCCGCCTGCGCCCTCGAGCCGGTCGAGGTCGAGGCGTGGTTCGACGTCGTCCGCCGGTCCGCACCGTTCGCCGCCCTCCCCCGCTCGGCCTACGAGGCCACGCTCGACCTCCTGGCCGGGCGGTACCCGTCGGACCGGTTCGCCGAGCTGCGACCCCGGCTCGTCTGGGACCGCGACGCCGGCACCATCGTGGGTCGGCCGGGCGCGCAGCGGCTGGCTGTCACGAGCGGCGGCACCATCCCCGACCGCGGCCTGTTCGCCGTGGTGCTGGCCGACGGCGTCGACGAGGGACCGTCCAAGCGGGTCGGCGAGCTCGACGAGGAGATGGTCTACGAGTCCCGCGTCGGCGACGTGTTCGCGCTCGGAGCCACCAGCTGGCGCATCCAGGAGATCACCCACGACCGCGTCATCGTGACCCCGGCGTTCGGCGAGCCCGCCCGGCTGCCGTTCTGGCGGGGCGACGCCGCAGGCCGCCCGGCCGAGCTGGGCGAGGCGATCGGCGCCTTCCTGCGTCGGGTCACCGAGGGCCACGCCCCCGAGCACCTCGACGAGCGGGCCCGGTTCAACCTCATGGCCTTCCTCGACGAGCAGCGCGAGGCCATGAGCACGCTGCCGACCGACCGCACGCTGGTCGTCGAGCGCTTCCACGACGAGCTCGGCGACTGGCGGGTCGTGCTGCACTCCCCCTACGGCCGTCGCGTGCACGCGCCGTGGGCGCTGGTCGTCGCGGCGCGCGTGCTGGAGCGGTACGGCGTCGACGGCTCGGTCGTGGCCACCGACGACGGCATCGTCGCGCGCATCCCCGACACCTCGTCGCCCTGGGCCGCCGACGACCCCGATCCGGAGGCCGCCGGCGTGCCGGGTGCCGACCTGTTCACGCTCGACGTCGACGACCTCGAGCGTGTCGTCACGGCCGAGGTCGGCGGGTCGGCGCTGTTCGCGTCGCGATTCCGCGAGTGTGCGGCGCGTGCCCTCCTGCTCCCCCGCCGCAACCCCGGGGCCCGGGCCCCGCTGTGGCAGCAGCGTCAGCGCGCGGCCCAGCTGCTCGACGTCGCGCGCGAGCACGCCGACTTCCCGATCCTGCTCGAGACGGCGCGTGAGTGCCTGCAGGACGTGTACGACCTCCCCGCGCTCACCACCCTGGCCGAGCGGGTGGCGCAGCAGGACGTGCGCATCGTCGAGGTCGAGACGTCCACGGCGTCGCCGTTCGCCCGCACGCTGCTGTTCGGCTACGTGGCCACGTTCCTCTACGAGGGCGACACGCCGCTCGCCGAGCGCCGTGCGGCCGCGCTCTCGCTCGACCCCACGCTGCTCTCGGAGCTTCTGGGCCGCGCCGAGCTGCGCGAGCTGCTCGACCCGGAGGTGCTGGAACGCACCGAGGCCGAGCTGCAGCGACTCGCCGAGGACCGTCGTCTGCGCGGCGTCGAGGGCGCCGCCGACCTGCTGCGACTGCTGGGTCCGCTCACCACCGACGAGGTCGACGCGCGCCTCGTCGACGACGCCGTGCCGGCGCTCAAGGAGCTGCAGGACGCCCGTCGCGTCGTGGAGCTGCCGGTGGCCGGCGAGCCTCGCTGGGTGGTCGTCGAGGACGCGGGCCGCCTGCGCGACGCGCTCGGGGTGGTGGTGCCGCTCGGCATCCCGGACGCCCTCCTGCAGCCGGTAGCCGATCCCCTGGGCGACCTCCTCTCGCGCTACGCCCGTACCCACGGCCCGTTCACGGCCGACGAGGCGGCGGCCCGGTTCGGCCTCGGCCGCGCCGTGGTGCTCGACGTGCTGCGTCGGCTCACCCGCGACGACCGGCTCGTCGAGGGCGAGTTCCGGCCGGGTGCCGTGGGCACCGAGCACGTCGACACCGACGTCCTGCGCCGGCTGCGCAGCCGCTCCCTCGCCGCCGCACGACAGCAGATCGAGCCGGTCGAGCCGCGCACCTTCGCCCGCTTCCTGCCCTCGTGGCAGGAGGTCGGTGGGTCGCTGCGTGGTCTCGACGGCGTCCTCGCGGTGGTCGACCAGCTCGCCGGTGTGCCGCTTCCCGCGTCGGCCTGGGAGTCGCTGGTGCTGCCGTCGAGGGTCCGCGACTACAGCCCGGCCCAGCTCGACGAGCTGCTCGGCGCGGGCGAGGTCGTCTGGACCGGAGCGGGCACGCTCGCCGGCAGCGACGGCTGGGTGCAGCTGCACCCGGCCGACCTCGTGCTGCCCGCACGCCGCGACCCGGTCGAGCCGGACGAGCTCGGCCTGCGCCTGCTGTCGCTCCTCGAGGACGGCGGCGCCTACCTGTTCCGCCAGCTCACCCAGGGTCTGGCCACCGACGACGGCAGGCCGGTCTCCGACGACGCGGTCGTGGAGGCACTGTGGCAGCTGGTCTGGTCGGGTCGGGTCGCCGGCGACTCCTACGCCCCGGTCCGCGCCCGGCTGGGCGGCCGCGGCGCGCACCGCTCACGCGGCGGCTCCACCCCGCGCGCGCGGCTGCACGCCCGTCGCGGCATGGCGGCCTCACCCCGGGCCGCGCGCCTCGGCCCACCGGTCGCGTCGGGGCGGTGGTTCGCAGTGGAACGTCCCGGCGACGACCCCGCCGAGCAGGCCGCGCTGCAGGTGGCGCGCACCGAGGCGCTCGTCGCGCGGCACGGCGTGGTCACCCGCGGTGCGGTGGTGGCCGAGCAGACGCCCGGCGGGTTCGCCGGCGCCTACCGCGTGCTGCGCGAGCTGGAGCAGAACGGCTCGGTGCTGCGCGGGTACTACGTCGACTCCCTCGGAGCGGCCCAGTTCGCGTCGTCGGCGACGGTCGACCGCATGCGCTCGTTCGAGCGCCCCGACGACGAGCCGGCCGACGTCGACGCGGTCGTGCTCGCCGCCACCGACCCCGCCCAGCCGTTCGGTGCCGCGCTCCCCTGGCCTGACGTCGTCGACCCGGCCGACGACCTGAAGCACCGTCCGGCCCGCAAGGCCGGTGCACTGGTGGCCGTGCACGACGGTCGCGCGGTGCTCTACCTCGAGCGCGGCGGTCGCTCGTGCCTGGCGTTCACCGACGACGTCGACGTCCTCACCCGCGCCGCGCGGGCCGTCGCGGGCCTTGGTCGGTCGGGGCGCATCCCGCGGCTCACGGTCGAGTCGGTCAACGGCCGCCCGGCCGGGACCACGCCCACCGGCGAGGCGCTGCTCGCGGCAGGCTTCGACCGGCACCCGAAGGGCCTGCGGCTCGACCTGCGGCGCGGCAGCGACACCGCCCGTCGCCCCGCCTCCTCCGGTCGGTCCAGCCATGCCTGAAGGAGACACCGTCTGGCGGACGGCGCACCACCTGCGCGAGGTGCTGGAGGGCCGGGAGCTGGTGCGCTCGGACGTGCGGGTGCCGCAGTGGGCGACGCTCGACCTGTCCGGCCGCACGGTCGATGAGGTGCTGAGCCGCGGCAAGCACCTGCTGATCCGCGTCGGTGACGCGTCGATCCACTCGCACCTGAAGATGGAGGGTGCGTGGCACGTGCTGCGCCGGGGCAGCCGGTGGCGTCGTCCGGCGCACACGGCGCGCATCGTGCTCGAGACCGAGCAGCACCAGGCGATCGGCTTCCAGCTGGGCCTGCTCGAGATCCTCAAGCGCGAGAACGACGACGACGCGCTGGCCTACCTGGGGCCCGACCTCCTCGGCCCCGACTGGGACCTCGCGGAGGCGACGCGTCGGGTCGAGTCCGACCCGGACCGGCCGATCTTCGTGGCGCTGCTCGACCAGCGGAACCTGGCCGGGCTGGGCAACGAGTACGTCAACGAGCTGCTGTTCCTGTCGGGCCTGCTGCCGACGCGTCGGGTGGGCGACGTGCCCGACGTCGGGCGCGTGGTCGCGCGCGGGCACCGCCTGCTCGACGTCAACAAGGCGCGGGTGGAGCGGACGTTCACGGGCAGCACCCGTCAGGGCGAGGAGCGCTGGGTCTACCGGCGCGAGCACGCCCGCTGCCGACGCTGCGGCACCCCGCTGCGCGACGGCGAGCTCGGCGACCAGCCGGGCCGCGAGCGGATCACCTTCTGGTGTCCGCACTGCCAGACGTGAGGTCGCCCGCGGTGCGCAGCAGCAGGACCGCCAGCCAGACCCAGGCGACGACGAACGCGACGCGCTGCCAGAGACCGGGTGCGGGCAGCGTGCCCTGGTCGGCCAGCGAGTAGGCCAGCGACGCCCACAGGGACACCACTGCGGCCACGAAGGCGCCCTTCGCCCGCGGCGCGGTCGTCTCGTCGCGCCGCCAGCGCGCGGCCTGGACGATCATCGCCGCAGGGAGCGCGGTGGACGCGACGAGCAGCGCGAGGTCTCCGACTGCCGCCGAGGCAGGCGTCACTACGTTGATGGACCGCTCGCCGATCGCCGTCGCGTAGGTCGGGGTCGTGAAGGCGAACACGACGAGGGCGGCGCCGTGCACGCCGAGCAGCAGAGGCACGGTCCGACGCCGCTGCTCAGGGTCGAGCGCGCGGCCGACGAGCCGCGACGACAGCACGACGAGCAGTCCCGCCGCCGCGAAGACGCATCGCACGACCAGCCCGAGGTCGCCCAGCAGCATCCAGTGGATCGGCTCCTCGACGAGCCGTGTCAGGTCCACCAGGACCAGCACGAGCGAGAGGAGCAGCAGCGCGCCGCCGGCGGCCCGCAGGGTCAGCTGGTCGATGCGCACCGGCCCACCCTAGTCGTCCCCCACCCGGCTTCCCCCACACCGCTGAGCGTGACGTTCGCGGGGTGGGAACGGCCGATCCGGCCCGCAAACGTCACGCTCAGGGGGTGGGAGGAAGGGTCAGGAGGCCTTCGTCCAGATCATCTGCTCGTCGAGGTCGGTGCGGCGGTTGTCCCAGGCGTCGAGGAACCAGTTCTGCCGCACCGTCCACGGACGCTCCTTGCCCTGCTGGGGCAGGACGCCGACGGCACGCTGGACGTAGCCGGACTGCAGGTCGAGCGCGGGCGCGCCCTGCCCGCCCACGGCGTCGGGGTCGGGCATGCCGGCGACGTAGCCGTGGCGACGCATGTGCTCGAGCAGCCGGGCGACGTACTGCCACGACAGGTCGGCGCGCAGCGTCCAGGAGGCGTTCGTGTAGCCGATGCACCAGGCCAGGTTCGGCACGCCGCTGATCATGAGGCCCTTGTAGACGAAGCGCTCGTTCGGGTCGACCTTCTCGCCGTCGACGTCGATCGCGACCTTGCCCAGCGCGACGACCTTCAGGCCCGTGGCCGTCACGACGACGTCGGCGTCGAGGCGCTCGCCCGACACGAGACGGATGCCGGTCTCGTCGAAGGAGTCGATCCGGTCGGTCACGATCGACGCCTGGCCGCGACGCAGCGTGCGCCACAGGTCGCCGTTCGGGACGACGCAGAGCCGCTGGTCCCAGGGGTCGTAGCTCGGGGTGAGGTGCTGCGGGTCGAAGCCCTCGGGCACGGCACCCTGGGCGCGGTTCAGCAGGATCTTGCGGGCCGCCGACGGGAAGCGGCGGCAGAACTCGTAGAAGCCGATCGCCGTGGCGGCGTTCTTGAGCCGCGTCACCCGGTGGGCCGGGCCCGCGGGCAGCACCTTGCGCAGGCCCGCGGAGATCGCGTCCTCCTGCGGCAGCGAGGTGATGTAGGTGGGCGAGCGCTGCAGCATGGTCACGTGACCGGCGCGCTCGGCCATCGACGGCACGAGCGTGATCGCGGTGGCGCCGGAGCCGATGACAACGACCTTCTTGCCCGCGTAGTCGAGGTCCTCGGGCCAGAACTGCGGGTGCACGACGGTCCCGCCGAAGTCCTCCAGCCCAGGGAAGTCGGGCGTGTAGCCCTCGTCGTAGTCGTAGTAGCCGCTGCACATGAACAGGAAGGAGCAGGTCTGCTCGACGAGCTCGCCGTCGACCTCGCTCGTGACGGTCCAGCGCGCGTCGTCGGACGACCAGCTGGCGCCGACCACGCGGTGGCCGTAGCGGATGCGCTCGGCGATGCCGTGCTCGTCGGCGGTGCTGCGGATGTACTCGCGGATGTCGGCGCCGTCGGCGATGGCCTTGCGGTGGGTCCAGGGCCGGAACGGGTAGCTGAGCGTGTACATGTCGGAGTCCGAGCGGACGCCCGGGTAGCGGAAGAGGTCCCACGTGCCGCCCATCGCGTCGCGCGCCTCGAGGACCGCGTAGCTCGACCCTGGACTCATCGTGCTCAGCCGGTAGGCGGCCCCGATGCCGGACAGACCGGCCCCGACGATGACGACGTCGACGTGCTCCATGCATGAACCTCTTTCAGATACCGACGGTATCTGAAACCGTACGCGGGGTACGGGAGCGCGTCAAGACGCTCTGTCCCGACGACCAGCCCTCCACTACGATCGGCGGCGTGAGCGACGTGCTGCAGGACGACCGTGACCGGACCCCCGACACGAGGGAGGCCGGCGACGCCGACGTCCACGACCCGAGGTGGTTCATGCTGGTCGCCGGCGTGGTCGGACTGCTGGCGGCGATCACCCTGACCATCGAGAAGGTCCGATACCTGACCGACCTCGCGGAGACGGGCAAGGGCACGACGAACTGCGACCTCAACGCGTTCGTCAGCTGCGGTGGCGTCATCAACACCCCTGAGGCGTCCGCGTTCGGCTTCCCGAACCCCATCATCGGCATCGTCGGTTTCACGGTCGTCGTGACGCTCGCCGTCCTCCTGCTCGCCGGTGTCCGCCTCCCCGCCTTCGTGTGGGCAGGGCTGCAGGTGGGCGTGCTCTTCGGCATCGGCTTCGTGACCTGGCTGCAGTACCAGAGCATCTACGACATCGGGAAGCTGTGCCCGTGGTGCATGGTCGTGTGGACGTTCATGATCCCGCTGTTCGTGGTGGTCACCGCACGCAACCTGCGCGCCTTCGCGCCGCGCTCCGCGGTCACGCGGTTCCTCAGCAACTGGACGCTGCTCGTGATCGTGCTCTGGTACGTGGCCGTGCTGTCGGCCATCTGGTTCCGCTTCGGCGAGAACCTCTGGGCCTGACGGTCAGGACGAACCGGCCGCGGCGCCGGCGAGCTCGTCGAGCACCTCGGCCAGACGCACGTCGCGGCCGCTGACGCCGTTCACGTCGTGGCTGACGAGCCGCACGTCGACCCGGTCGTAGACGTTGGTCCACTCGGGGTGGTGGTCCATCTCGTCGATGCGCGGGGCTGCCGCGGCCATGAAGCCGATGGCGTCGGCGAAGCTCTCGAAGTGGTACGTGCGGGTCAGGCCCGACGCGTCACCCTCCCATCCGGGCAGGTGCTCGAGCGCCTGGGTGACGCGGGCGGGGTCGAAGGGCTCGTCCATGTCCCGACCGTACGCGTCAGGCAGCGGCCGCGCGAGCCCGTCGGGTGATGGCGTCGACCAGCACCTGCGGGGCGTGGTCGGGGATCCAGTGGCTGACGCCCTCGAGCACCACGAGCTCGTACGGCGCGTCCACGTGACGCGGCGTCAGGTCGACGCCGGCGCGACCGAGCGCGACGTCGCCGGTGCTCCACACCAAGGTCGTCGGCACGCGCACCGTGCCCTGCAGACCCTTGGCCGAGAACGGCAGCGCTCGGTAGAAGCCGAGGCCGCCCGTCAACGCCCCGCCGTCGATCATCTCGGTCTGGAAGCGCGCGAGCAGGTCGCGGTCCATGCCGGCGTGGCGCAGCACCCGCTCGCGCACGCCACGCGCCCGCGCGAGCACGAGCTCGGGCACCACCGGCAGCTGGAAGAAGCCCATGTACCACGACTTCAGCAGCTGGGTGCTGCGTGCCATCGAGGCCACGAAGGCCGCGGGGTGGGGCACCGACACGGCGGTCCAGGAGAGCAGCCGGTCGGGGTGGCGCGCGGCCACGACCCAGCCGATCGCAGAGCCCCAGTCGTGCCCGACGAGGTGCACCGGCTCCCCCACGACCGCGAGGAGGGCCGCGACGTCCTCGGCCAGCAGCTCGGTCGCGTAGGCCCGGCGACCCGACGGGCGGGCGCCCGGGGAGTAGCCGCGCAGGTCGGGCGCGATCGTGCGGTAGCCGTCGCCGTGGAGCAGCTCGCTGACCTTGTCCCACGACGTCGACGTCTGCGGGAAGCCGTGCAGCAGCACGACCGGCGGGCCGTCGAGCGGCCCAGTGTCGCGCACGTCGAACGTGAGACCGTCGTGGGAGAACGTGTGGATCCGACGTCGCCTGGCCATGTCGGTGACCATACCGGCGGTACGGGCTGCACCGCACCTCGCACGGCTGCGGCCGGCGCCCAGCACTCCCTGACGTCGCGCACAGGTCCGTGACAGGAACGCTCGTCATCGTCGACGAGGACACACCTCAACGGAAGAGAGTCACCTGATGAACACCTCCACCGCAGCCCGACTCGGCATCGCCGGCCTCGTGGCCGGAGCCGGCCTGGCCGTCGGCGGCGTGGCGCTCGCGTCCGCGGACACCGCCTCGACCGGCAGCGGCACCAGCAGCAGCGCCCGCCCCGCCGGACCGCACGGCGGCCCCGACGCGCAGGCCGCCGTGATCGCGAAGCAGCTCGGGCTGGAGCAGTCGGTCGTCGAGAAGGCGCTGGCCGCCGTCCGCGACGACCTGCGGCCCGCCAAGCCGAAGGACGGGGAGAAGCCGACCCCGCCCACCGAGGCCGAGCGCGAGCAGCGTGACGCCAAGCTGGCGGCCGCCCTGGCGAAGGAGCTCGGCGTCTCGGAGTCGAAGGTCGAGTCGGCGCTCGCCGCCGCCGAGAAGCAGGCCGAGTCCGACCGCACCGAGCGCCGCACCGAGGAGCGCAGCGCGCTGTCGGAGCGGCTCGACGACGCCGTCGACGAGGGCACGATCAGTCCCTCGGACAAGGCGTCGGTCCTGAAGGCCTTCGACGCCGACCTGCTCGGACCGGCCGGTGGCCCCGGTGGCCCCGGCGGTCCCGGTCGCGGCGGACCCGCCGCACCCGACACCCAGGACGACTCCTCGTCCTGAGCGCCTCCCCCAACGCCCCCGTCCGCACCCGCGGGCGGGGGCGTCGTCATGCGCGCGCATGTTCTCGTGCGTGTTTGACAATGATTCTCATTCTTGCCTAAGGTGCTCGCACCTGGCCGCCACCACGCGGCCGCCGTGCCGCCCGGTCAGTGGCGGTGAGAGAGCACCACGACCGCACCCGCGGTCGTCCGACCCATCCACGTCCGGTCGGCAGCTGCCCCCGGACGGATCGAAGGAGAAGCATGTCCTCTGCACGTCTCATCACCGCCGTCCTCGCCGGTGGAGCCGCCTCCGTGGCGTTCAGCCTCCCCGCCCACGCCGAGACGGCCATCCCGGCCGGCCACAACGACGTGGTCGAGCTCGAGTGCACCGACGCCGGCGGCGCCGCGAGCTACGAGCTCGGCAGCCACCTCGGCGGCCAGCACGTGGCCCCGGCCGACATCGGCGACCACCGCGCGACCTTCCCGGCGTCCAGCGCCGGCGTCAGCCACACCGGCGGCGCCTGGGTCGTCGACGCCGACCTCGACTCCTCCCTGCCCGACCTCGGCTTCAGCTACGAGGTCGCCGCCGGTGCCGAGAGCGTCTGCGCCGACTCCGTGACCATCACGCTCGACTCGGGCGTGACGTTCGGCGGCTCGTCGACCGTGACCCTCACGCAGGCCGCCGACCACGTCCACGGTGCGTGGCGCTTGCCCGCGGCCAGCGCCACCGCGACCAGCTACGCGGTGAGCCTCGACGTCGAGACCGGTGACGGCGCCTTCGCCGAGACCCTCTCGCCGCTGAACATCACGGCCGGCTCCTGACACCCCGCCTCGGGGCGGCACACGCTGCCGCCCCGAGGCACCCCTCCCCTGCGAAGGTCCCCATGCGCTCGTCCCTCCGACTTCCTGCGACCGCCCTCGTCACGGCCCTCACGGCCTGCCTGGTCGGGCTCACCCTGTCCGCCGTGCCGACCGTCGCCGCCGACGGCTCGGTCGCCACCGGCAAGCACGTGCTCCGCACCGTGAAGACCGCGGACGGAGGCATCGCGCTCGACTGGGTCACGCCGCCGACCGCACCGACGTTCCGCATCAGCGACGCGACGTCCTACGAGCTGCCGGACACCCCGGCGCACCGCACGCTCGGCACGCCTGGTGAGCGCGCCTGGATCAGCGGGTCCACCACCGACGACAGCGTGGCGCCGTCCGTCGCGCTCTCCTACACCGCGCGCGCGGCGGGCGACCCGACGCTGACCTACCGCATCGACGACGTCGTCGGCCCGGCCGGCGGCACCTACCAGACCTACCGCTACGACTACAGCCAGCCGTGGAGCGGGCTGGCCCGACCGCTCCTGACCCACGACGAGTTCGCGTTCGTGACGCCGATGGGCACCGGACGTGGCGCCGACGGTGCCGAGCAGTCACGCGAGGGCGTGCTGAGGACGGCGAAGAACACGACCGGCGGACTCGTGGGCCACTGGGTGCACCGCTTCACCCGACCCGGCCTCTACTGCGTGTCGCTCTCGGTCGAGGGCACGTTGTCGACCATGACGGCCCGTGCCCGCAGCGCGCCCGTGACGCTGCGCTTCGCCGTCGGCGACGCCGTGCCCGACGACGCGGCGTGCGGGACGTCGGCCAGCGGCCCCACCCCTGAGCCGACGCCGGACCCGACCGACGAGCCCACCCCCGAGCCCACGCCCGAACCGACCCCTGAGCCGACTCCGGAGCCCGAGGACCCGACGTACGTCATGCGCAGCGGGCACGCCGACGTGGTCGCGCCGAGGATCGTCGGCGACACCGACCGTCGCCTCGTGCTCGACGCCTCGGTCGACGGTCACGGCCGCGTGCCCTACCGCGACCTGGTCGTCGTCCACCCCGACCTGCTCCGCACCACCGTGCCGTCCGGCGACGACTGGGCCTTCCTCGGGACGTCCGGGCAGCCGCTGTGGAACAGCCCGCAGTCGTCGGGCTCCGTCGAGGGCGGGACGAAGGCGTTCCCCTGGATCGGCAGCAGCTCCGAGGACGACGCCCTCGTCGCCAACGGTCGGCGCACCGACATGGCGATCGAGCAGGTCGCCGGCCCCGACGGAGGGCGTCCGCCCGGCGACCTCTCGATCTGGACCGGCTCCTCCAGCCCGTACGTGCTGGTGAGCACGCGGGGCGGCGTGCTGCCCTCCGGCACCCCCGCGGTGCTCTCTGCAGCCAGCGTCCGCAACCACGCGCACTACAACTGGTCGTTCAGCGCCCCGGGCGTGTACTGCCTGGCCGTGTCGGCGCAGACCGAGATCGCCGGCGACCTCCAGGTCCGTCGCGACTGGCTGACCATGGTGGTCGGCGACACCGTCGACGCCGACCGCGTCACCCCGTGCGCCCGACGTCTGCCGCCGCCCACCGAGCCGGCCCCCGGACCGACGGAGCTGACGTCGGGCCCCGGCCCGCACGTCGTGACCGACGACGGCCATGTGTCGCTGCACCCGACCACGAACGCCGGCATCGCGGCCGCCTCGTGGAACACGGCACGCCAGCGACCCGTCGCCTACACCCGGCTCGACGACACGGTCGTGCACCTGCGCAACCCCACGGTGCGCAGCTACCTCGACTCCCTGCAGCTGCTCTCGACCCGCACCCTGCGGCTCGACACGCTCGGGGTGCCCGCCTCCGACGGCGGCGAGACGCTCGAACTGCTGCGCATGCGCGGCCCGGGGCCCCTGCACCTCGACGACGCACGGTCCGACGACACCTCCCGCTCGTCGCGCACGCTGCGACCCCGCGAGGAGACGGTGCAGGGCGTGCGGGTGCAGGCCTCGCTGCCCGGCCGGTACTGCGTCGACCTGCGCTGGACGAACGGTCGCGGCGAGCGCCGCGACGCGACCCTGACCCTCGTCGTCGACGGTCCCGTGCGGCCCTCCGACCCCGACAGCCCGTGGTGGCGGGCGGCCGAGCACGGTGCGCTGGGCACGACGTGCGCCGCGGGCGCCGAGCCGGAGGGACCGTCCGACCCCGAGCCGGAGCCCACGCCGTCCCCGACGACGCCGGGACCGACCCCGAGCCCCACGCCGACGAGCAGCCCGACGCCGCCGGTCGACGAGAAGGACCCGGTCTACGACGCGCCGAACGGCTGGCGCAACGACGCCGGCGCGACGATCATCGACGAGGGCCACGTCGACCTCGCATCGCGGGTGCTCCGCGGCGCGCTGACCACCCACGTGAAGGACAGCGCGACCGGTCGCGACGTCGCCTGGCGTCCGTTCGCGTCGACGGTGCTGCACGTCGGCCGGCAGGCAGCGCAGCGCATCCCCGCGGGCGCGAACCTCGCGTTCCTCGGCCGGGCCGGCGACCCCGTGTGGCTGGCGCCCGAGACCCAGGACGAGTCGATCGTGTGGCCGGGGTGGTCCACCGAGGCCATCCCGGATGGCACGCTGCGCGGCGGCGTGCGCTGGCGTCTGCTGCGCGCGAGCGGTCCGGGCGAGATGGCGCTGTTCACGTCAGTGCCCAACGGCTTCGGCACGGTCGACGTCCGCTTCAACACGCGTGACGGCATCACCTCCGCCGACGCGTTCACGATCCCGCCGCGCACGCACGCGCACGGCACGTGGGCGTTCAGTGCGGAGGGCGTGTACTGCCTCGACTCCGAGCGCACGGCGACGTCGGCGTCGGGACGCACCCTGCGGCACCGGTTCACGCTCGCGGTCGCCGTCGGACGCACCGACCTGCGCACCGTCGACCCGAAGGCCTGCTTCCGCACCGAGGGCCGACCGGGCACGGCGGACACCCGACCGGTGCCCGACGCGTCGCTGACCGACGCCACGACCGGCGGCGTCCGGGTGCTCAACGGCCGCGACGGACTCGTCCGCGGGTCGCAGGCGCTCGTCTCGGTTCCCGGCGTCGACGCGGGCGAGTGGGTGTCGGTGTGGCTGCACAGCCGACCGCGCTGGCTCGGGTGGGCCCAGGTCGACGCGTCCGGTGCCCTGCGCGTGCGGATGCCCGCCGATGCCCGCACCGGCGACCACCGGCTCGTCGTCAAGCGGCGCTCCGGCGAGCTCGTCGGGTGGGACCACGTGACGCTCACGGCCGCGCCCCGCGTGCCGACGGCACCTCGGCCGGGGGGCTCGGGCGGCGGATCGGGCGGGTCCGGCGACGGCGGATCGGGTGCAGGCGGGGCCGGAGCGCGCGCCGCGCTCGCCGCCGGTCAGACCTGCGTGCCGCAGCGGGCGACGGTGATCTCGTCCGGGCACGTCGACTACGCCACGCGTCTCGTCGGAGGCCGGCTCCGGTCGCTCGTCGGGACCGACGGCTCCGGCGCGAAGGTCTACCGCGACCCGAAGGACGTCGTGCTCTGGGTCAAGCCCGGCAGCAAGGTCCGGCTCCCCGCCGGGCTGGGTGCCGTCGGCCGTGCGGGCAGCTCGATCTACCAGGTGCCCCAGACCCAGGTGCCGGACCTCGTCTGGCTCGGCTGGAACACCGAGAGCCTCGACACGAGCCAGGTCCGCGGGTCCGTCCGCTGGCGCCTCGAGTCGGTCCAGGGTCCCGGCAGCCTACGGGTCTACACCGCCGGCACGTTCGGCGGGGTGGAGCGCATGGTGTTCGACGGCCCCGGCACGACGAGCATCCCGCTCGGCGTCCACGCCCACGCCAACTGGGCCTTCAGCAAGCCGGGCTTCTACCGCGTCGCCTTCACCCAGCAGGCCACCCGCGCCGATGGGAAGGTCGTCTCCGACCGCTCGACGCTGACCTTCGCGGTGGGCGACGTGAACCCGGCGGCGGCCGCGTCCGGCGGCGGGTGCGGTGCGCTGCCCCAGTCCGACGTCGCGAGCCAGGACCGCACGCTCGAGGAGTCGGCCGAGGCAGCCGCGCAGGACAGGGCGGAGGCGGCCGCGGTCGCCAGAGGCCTGGTGCCGGAGTCCGACGACGGGGCCGCCGACCGCGTGCTCGCCGCGCTCGAGAAGGGGCCGGTCAGGCTCCTGCTCGGGGTCCTCGGCGGGCTGCTGCTCGCGACGGCGGCCGGCGCGCTCTGGTGGCGTCGACGCTTCCACGGGACGGCCACGTGAGACGGACCTCCCGGCTCGCGACGCTCGCGCTCGCGGGCTCGCTGGCGGTCACCTCCTGCGCTCCCCCGCCGCGGTTGTCCGACCAGGACGGTCGGGTGCAGGTGGTGACCACCACGGGCCTGCTGCGCGACCTCGTGCAGCAGGTCGGCGGCAACCGGGTGAACGTCGTCTCGATCGTCCCCGACGGCGCCGACCCGCACTCCTTCGAACCGACCCTGCGGTCGGCGCGCGACGCCGCCTACGCCGACGCCGCGTTCAGCAACTACGCGCTGCTGGAGGAGCACGCCGTCGTCAAGGTGCTCGACGCCAACATCGATGCCGGCGCGCCGAACGTCGCCCTCGCCGAGGGGGCGACGAAGTACGCCGCGGAGGTCATCCCGCTCGTGGAGAACCTCCGCCTCGACACGCCGTGGCTCGGCCTGCGATCGATCGGCGACGGCGCGGCCTTCGGCGCCGACCGGGCGTCGCAGGTGCGGCTGTCGGCGACGGCCGCGACGGGACCGGGCGACGCCTGGGCCTACCTGACCGGCACGTTCGGCGACACGACGGTGACCTTCGGGTCGGCCGACGGCTTCGACGACGACGACACCGCCGTGCTGCCGCTCGACGCACACACCCACATGTCGTGGGCGTTCACCGAGCCGGGCGTGTACCGGCTGCGGTTCGAGGCGGCGCTGCAGGTCGACGACGACGCTCAGGAGGTGCCGCGCGGCGCCGGGACCCTCACGTTCGCCGTCGGCGTCGACCCGGCACGCGCCGGCGTGGACGACGCGGTGGTCGTCGACGGAGGTCACGCCGACCTCGCCGCCGACGTCGACACCGGCCGTCTCGTGGTGCGCTACGACCCGGACGGCGGCGGCGACCACAGCCAGCGCACCCTCCCGCTCGAGGACGTCGTCGTCGAGGTCCCGACCAAGGCGCTCTCGGAGGTGCCGGCCGAGCGCAGCCTGCGGTTCCTCGGCCGCCCGGGCACGGGGGTCTACCAGCTGCCGCAGGCCGTCCTCGGCAAGCACGTGCACGGCGAGATCGACCCCCACCTGTGGCACGACGTCCGCAACGTCATGGCGTACGTGCAGCTCGTCCGCGACACCCTCGTCGACGTCGACCCCGCCGGTGCGTCCGTGTACCGCGCCCGCACCAGGGACTACCTGCGCGAGCTCGACCGCCTCGACGCCACGATGCGCCGCGCGGTCGGCAGCATCCCGACGTCGCGGCGTCACCTGGTGACCTCCCACGACGCGTTCGGCTACCTCGCGAAGGCCTACGGCCTCAAGGTGTCGGGCTTCGTGACCCCGCACCCCGGCATCGAGCCGTCGCTCGCCGACCGTCGCCGGCTCGCGCGCACCATCGCCGACCTCGACGTGCCGGCCGTGTTCCTCGAGCCGAACCTGCGAGCCCGCTCCAGCACGCTCGTCGACGTCGCGCGTGAGCAGCACGTGAAGGTCTGCCCCCTCTACGGCGACGCGTTCGACGCCACGGTGCGCAGCTACGCCCAGCTCGTCCGCCACAACGCCCGCTCCCTCGTCCAGTGCCTCGCACCCCAGGAGAACCCGTGATGCCCTCCACCCGCCCCGTCGGCGGCCCGCGCCCGTCGCGCTCCACGTCCAGGAGGAGCCCGTGGCGGCTGGTCGCCCTGGCCGCCGTCCTGGTGGCGCTCGTCCCGTCGGGCGCGACCGCCGAGGACGACCCCGACCTGCGCCAGACCGTGCGCGGCGACGACCCCGTCGTCACCGACGTGAAGGTGCTCGAGAGCGGCCACGTCGACCTCGGGCCCACCTACGTCGACGGCACGTGGCGCTTCCTCGTCCACGACGACACCGCGAAAGCCGACCCGTCGAAGCAGAGCACCTGGCGCCTGCCCGAGAAGACGGTGTTCGCCGTGCCGGACGCCGTCCGCCTGCCCGCTCCCGACGACCCGACGTACACGTTCCTCGGCGCGAAGCCGGGCAGCACCGTGTGGGCGCTGCCGCAGACCCAGGCGGCCGGCGCCCCGTGGGTCGGGTGGAACACCCAGGAGCCACGGGTCATGGAGACGATCGACCGAGGCATGACGTTGCGTCTCGAGGGCGTCCAGGGCCCCGGCCGCCTGGTGACGTACCTGCAGTCCGGGTCGTTCGAGGAGCCCGAGGTGCTGTGGACGTCGGCGAAGGACGCCCGGCAGGACTTCTTCGTCGACGTGAACACGCACACCCACGCGAACTGGGTGTTCACGGAGCCGGGCGTCTACCTCGTGCGCGTCAGCGCGATCGCCGACCTCGTCGACGGCGGCACCGCCACCGACACGCAGGTGCTGCGGTTCGCGGTCGGCGACGGCACGAGTCCGCAGGAGGCGCTCTCCGCCACGTGGCGCGGCAGCACCCAGACCCCGGGCTCGACCGACGTCGCCGCTGCACCCACGACGGGCGACGACGACGGCACCCTGGTGACGGCGCTCGTCGCGGCCATCGCCGTGCTCGCGGTCCTGCTGCTCGTCGGCGCCGTCGTCGCCGTCGTCCGCCTGCGCGCCCAGCGTCGCCGCGCGCTCGGCGGGACGGACGTCGCATGACCGCCCTCGGCACCTCGCCGGACGTCACAGGGTCGTCGGCACGCAGCCGGCCCGCGCCGACCGTGGAGCGTGGGCTGCGCGTCTCCGGCCTCGCCGTCGACCTCGCCGGTCGGGCCGTGCTGCGCGACGTGGCGCTGCGGGTCGAGCCGGGACAGGTCGTGGGGCTCGTCGGGCCGAACGGGGCCGGCAAGACCACGCTCATGCGCGCGGTGCTCGGCGTGGTCCCCCGCCGGGGCGGCGAGGTCGTCGTCGACGGTCGCCCGGTGCGGCCGGGGCGCTCCGGCATCGGCCACGTGCCCCAGCGGGTCGACGTCGCCTGGGACTTCCCGGTGAGCGTCGCCGACATGGTCGCGTCGGGCCTCACCGGCACCCGCTGGACGGGCTGGCGTCCCGGTGCGGCGAGCTGGCGCGCCGTGGCCGACGCGCTCGAGCGCACCCACGTGCGCGACCTCGCCGACCGGCCCGTGGCCGAGCTGTCGGGAGGTCAGCGCCAGCGGGTCCTGCTGGCCCGTGCGCTGGTGCTGCAGTCGTCGGTGCTGCTCCTCGACGAGCCCCTCACCGGGCTCGACGTGCCGGCCCAGGACCTCATCACCTCCCTCGTCCGCGAGCTCGCCGACGACGGGCTGGCCGTGCTGATGTCGACGCACGACCTCGTCGGCGCCGTCGACCAGTGCGACCGGTTCGTGCTCGTGAACGGGACCGTGCGCGCCGACGGACCGACGCGCGAGGTCGCCGCCGACGTGCAGGCATGGGTCGAGACGTTTCGCACCCGCCCCGACAGCGCGCTCGTGCGCGCGCTCCAGGCGGTGTGACGTGGGGTTCCTCGACTTCCTGGCCGACCTCGTCAACCCGGACCTCGCGTTCCTGCCCCGCGCGCTGGCCGTCGCCGTCGCGTCGGCGCTCGTGTGCGGGGTCGTCGGCTGCCACGTCGTCCTGCGTGGGACGGCCTTCATCGGCGACGCCGTCGCGCACGCGGTGTTCCCGGGCCTCGCGGTCGCGTTCGTGCTGTCGGCGAACCTCGTGCTCGGCGGCGCCGTCGCCGGGGTGCTGACCGCCGTGCTCATCGCCGTCATGGCCCAGAACCGCCGACTCCGGGAGGACTCGGTCATCGGCGTGCTGTTCGTGGCGGCGTTCGCGCTGGGTGTCGTGATCATCGCGCAGGCGCCCGGCTACGCCGGCTCGCTGCAGCAGTTCCTGTTCGGGTCGATCGCCGGCGTCGACGACGGCGACCTGGTGGCCGTCGGCGTCGTGACCGTCGTCGTCCTCGCCGTGTGCGCGTGGCTGCACCCCGAGCTCGTCAGCGTCGGGCTCGACCGCGAGGGCGCCCGTGCCCAGGGGGTGCGGGTGTTCTGGGTCGACCTCGCGCTGTACGTGCTCATCGCGCTGAGTGTCGTGGTGAGCGTGCAGACGATCGGCAACGTGCTCGTCCTGGCGCTGCTGGTGACCCCGGCCGCCACCGCGCGGCTGCTGACCTCCAGGCTGGGGGTCATGATGGTGCTGGCCCCAGTGATCGGAGCGGTGGGCGCGTTCGTCGGGCTGTACGTCTCGTGGACGTGGGACCTCCCGACCGGCGCCGTCGTCGTGCTGACGCTCACGGCCGTCTTCATCGTGACCTGGCTCGTCGCGCCACGGCACGGGATGCTCGCGTCCTGGACCGGCCGTCGACCGGCTGCGGCGCGGGGCGTCGCGTGAGGGAGCGGCTGCCCGTGCTCTGCGCTGGGCTGGCCGGGCTCCTCGGCGTCGTGCTGCTGGTCGTCGCGGTCGTCCTGCCCGACCCCGGGTCCGACGCCGTCAGGGGTGCTGCGGGCGCACCACCCGACGCGCGGGCGTCGACGTCGCCGGCTCCGCGGGCAGCGTCGCGGGACGCCGAGCCCGACCCGGCTCAGGTGCCCGTGGCCCAGCTGCCCGACGGCGCCTGGATCGAGGCGACGGCCGCGTCGACGGGTGTCGAGGCGCGGGTGCTGCGCGCGTACGCCGGCGCGGCCCTGCGGCTGGAGCGCGAGCAGCCGGGCTGCCGGCTCGGGTGGAACACGCTCGCGGCGATCGGCGCGGTCGAGTCGGAGCACGGCACCATCGACGGCTCGGTCGTCACCGACGACGGTGTAGCCGACCCGCCGATCGTCGGCGTGGCGCTCGACGGCAGCGACGTGCGCGCCCTCAGGGACACCGACGACGGCGAGGTCGACGGCGACGACCGCTGGGACCGCGCGGTCGGCCCGATGCAGTTCCTCCCCTCGACCTGGGAGCGGTGGGGCGCGGACGGCGACGGCGACGGACGCGCCGACCCGCAGCACGTCGACGACGCCGCCCTCGCCGCTGCCCGCTACCTGTGCCACGGCGAGCGCGACCTGACCCGCGGCCCCGACTGGGTGGCGGCGATCTCCTCCTACAACGAGGGCAGCGAGTACCACGCCCGCGTCCTCGAGCAGGCGCGTTCCCTGGCGTCCCTCGCAGCGCGCTGACGTCGCGACCGCTCCGCGGGGTCAGGCCACGCGGTGCTGGACGGCCTGTGGCTCGACCAGCGCCTGCGGGTCGACACACACCTCGCGCACCCCGATCGGGTCGAGCATCGCGTGCGCCGCGGCGAGGCACATCCGTGCCGCGGGCACGTCGCGACCGAGCGCGGCACGCAGTCGCTCGACGTCGCTGAACGCCACGGCCACGCGACGTCCGTCGACGCGGCGCGCGAGCCGGAGCGCCGTAGTCGTCGAGGGTGACGCGAGCGGGAACAGCAGCATCGGGGAGGCGTGGTGGGAGGAGGGAACGCTCACCCGTCGAGTCTGCGTCCCACCGACGACGACCCGGAACCGTCGCGGCGACAAGATCGCGTCAAGATCGCGTCAGGCACCTGGCCGGCGCCCTCCCCGCCGCCCACGATCGAGACATGACCGAGCTCGTCCGCACCCTGCCCGCCGCCCGCCACGACCACGTCGAGGTGCAGGTGCGCCGCGCGTTGCGGCTGCTCGCCCTCGGCTGGGACACCGCACTCTCGGCGGTCCTCGCCGACGACCCCCGTGTCGCGCGCACCGTGCTGCGCACGGCTCCCGCGCGACGCCAGGCCGTCCGGGTCGCGGAGGAACGGGCTCGGCACGACGGTGACGGCGCGGTCGACCTGCTCCCGTTGCTCGCCGAGTCCGAGCAGGTCAACCGGCTGCTCGCCCGGCTCGCGCAGACCGTCCTCACCGAGCACGACCGTCCACTCGTCGACGACGCCGACCGCACCCACATCATAATCGCCCGGCGCCGCGGCACCGAGCGGCTCTGCCACCTCGCCGGCACGCCACACCTCCCCGTCGCCAGCGACGACGTCCACACCTGTACGACGGCGCTCCTGCGGGTCCGTGACCACCTGCGCGCCGACGAGCACGAGCACTCCCCGGCCGCGCACACCTGCGGCGACCTCACCGCCTACCTCCTCGAGATCGCCCGCCACTCCGCACGATCCGGTACGTCATCGCCCGTCTGAGGCCGCACTCCGGGCGATGACGTTCCACATCCTGGTGGGGGGAGCTGCCGGGATCCCTCCGACGGCCGCTCCGCGGCGCAGGGTGGGGCCCACTCGATTCACGGTGCCTGATTCACCGAGCCTCGAAGGCCCCACACAATGCACGAAAGCCCCGCACCGTCACGAGGACGGTGCGGGGCCTTCGAGGCTCGGTGGAGCTGCCGGGATCCCTCGCTGGGCGGCTGCGCCGCGAAGGGGGGCCCGACTCGATTGCTCTGCCCGATGCACGTCCCGGCAGGACCCCCGACCAGAACGCACAGGACCCCCGACCTCGCGAGAGGTCGGGGGTCCTGCCGTGACGTGGAGCTGCCGGGAATCGAACCCGGGTCCTCTGGCGCTGAGTCAGGACTTCTCCGGGTGCAGTGCGTCAGATCGCCTTTCTCAGCCCCGGTGCTCGGACGAACACGTCACCGACAGGCTCAGTCACGAAAAAGTCCCGACCGCGTCACGTGACGCTACGCGGCCAGCAAGTCCCCTAGATGAGACAGACGATCCGGGACGGGGACGCTCCCGGGTCTGCCCTTCACCAGTCGCTGTCAGGCAGCGAGGGCGAAGTCAGTGCGCTTGGAATCGGCACTTATGGGTTGCGACGAACGTTAAAGAGATGACGTCGCGTTCTCTACCCGCTTCTCCTGAGTCGAACGACCAAAGTCGAAACCGATCAGCCCCTCTTGAGTTGTCAACCACGCCCACCCTCGCGGGCACGGCGTCTCACCACTGTACAACCCCAGGCCCCCGTCGAAGATTCCCGACGCCCGGCGTCGGTGGCCAGGCACCCGCAGCAGCGCTGCTCAGGATGCCCAGCCACCGACACGCCGTCCCGCCGGCGCTGAGGTTGCCCAGCCACCGATGGAGGGCGGAACCGTCAGCCGAACACCGACTGCGCCCACTCCGGGTGGTCGATGAACGGGTTGCGGTTGCCCTGGTACTGGGAGTCGATGATGTCGTTGCGACGCTGCTCCGCCGACGACGGCGGGTCCTGCGCGTGCCACTGCAGCAGCACCGAGATCTTCCCCAGGTACGGCGTGCTGCCGTTGACCTGGTTGTTGGCCTCCAGGTCGGCGAAGCCGTCGCCGCCCTCGTAGCGCACCGCCATGTACATGACCATCCGCGCGACGTCGCCCTTCACGGCGTTCGGCGGCTCGAAGGAGTCGCCGTCGGTCAGGCACGACGAGCAGTTGCTCACCGCCGAGCCGCCGGTGTCGAAGTCCTTGTTGCTGCGCGTGCCGTTGACCTGCACGTCCTCCGGTCGCAGGTGGTGCAGGTCGGTGCCCGGTCCGGCGGAGGTGCCGAAGTTGCCGTGCGACTGCGGCCACACGTGCTCGCGGTTCCACTGGCCGGTGTTGCCGCCGTTCGCGGACTTCGCGCGCGAGACCTGCGAGTAGAACAGCCGCACGTTGCTGCTGTTGTTCGGGTCCTGGTCGGTCACCTTGAGCGCCTCCCAGACGGCAGAGTAGGAGATCGTCCGCTGCACCGAGATGATGTCGTGCAGCTCGTTCTTCAACGCCTCCCCGCTGAGCCCCTGGGCGCTGTCGTAGTAGCCGTCCCGCGGTGCGGCGTCCGCGGCACGCGGCACCACGGTCAGGACGAGCGTGAGGATGATGGTCAGGCCGGTGTACCGGGACGTGCGCCGGCTCGTGGCCGCGCACCCCCGTCCGGCTCCCCCGAGTCGGTTCATGGGCACACCCCACACCATCGGCGACACGACGCGCCAGAGGGCGCGCCGGAGTTCACCGGATGGTCACACAGGGCGTCACGACGTGGTCGGCGCGCGCTCCGGGTCGGCCGAGCGTCCGTGCACGAGAGCGGCCGCGCACACCGAGGCGACGACCAGCAGCCCGACGCACATCAGCGTCCCTGCCCGGAAGCCCGGCCCGAACACGTCCGGCGACGCGAAGTCGGCGCCGGCGATGCCCGCCAGCGGCGGGATCGCCGCCACCGCGAGCAGGCCGGCCGTGCGGGAGACCGCGTTGTTGATGCCCGACGCGATCCCGGCCTGCTCGTCGGGTGCCGCTGCGAGGACGGCAGTCGTCAGCGGCGCCACCAGCAGCGTGATCCCCAGACCCAGCAGGGTCGCGCCCGGCAGGACGTCGACCCAGAAGCGCGCGTCGGCGCCGACTCGCAGGAGCAGCAGCAGTCCCGCCGCCGACACGAGCGGCCCGACCGTCATCGGGATCCGCGGTCCGACCCGCTGGCCGAACGCCCCCGCGCGCGACGACAGCAGCAGCATGAGCACCGTGAGCGGCAGCGTCGCGAGGCCCGCCTCGAGCGGCGTGTAGCCGGCCACGTACTGCAGCTGCAGCACCAGCAGGAACATCGTGCCGCTCAGCGCCGCGTAGATCGCGAACGTGCAGATGTTCGCGGCCGTGAAGACTCGGTCGGCGAACAGCGACAGCGGGACGAGCGCGTGCGGCGAGCGCGCCTGGTGCACGACGAACGCCACGAGCAGCACCACGCCGACCAGCGCCGGCCACGAGGTCTGCTCGACCAGCCCGTAGGTGAGGAACGCGAGCGTGCCCACGGTGAGCGCAGCCCCCTCGACGTCGAGCCGGGTCTGCGCGCCCCGCGACTCCGGCACGTGCCGCAGCGTCACCCACACCACCGCCACGGCGAGCGGCACGTTGATCCAGAACACCGAGCGCCAGCCGACCGCGTCGACGAGCGTGCCGCCGACGAGCGGGCCCAGCGCGGTCGTGACGCCCGCCAGGCCCGACCACAGCCCGATCGCCCGACCGCGGTCCTCCGGCCGGATCGACGCCGAGATGATCGCCAGGCTTCCCGGCGTCAGCAGCGCTCCCCCGACGCCCTGCAGACCGCGCGCCGCCACCAGCACCTCGATCGTCGGCGCCACCGCGCAGAGCACCGACGCCGCGCCGAACCAGACGACCCCGACCACGAACACCCGACGTCGGCCGTAGCGGTCGCCCAGCGACCCGCCCACGAGGATGAGCGAGGCGAGCGCGAGCGTGTAGGCGTTGACGGTCCACTGCAGCCCGGCGACCCCCGCCTGCAGGTCGTCGTCGACCGCCGGCAGCGCCAGGGTGACGATCGAGCCGTCGAGGAAGGCCATCCCCGTGCCGAGCACCATGGCCGCCACGAGCCACCGGCCCGCCGCGGAGTCGAGCCTCACGTCTCGCGCCCGAACAGCGCGGCCCCGTTGTGCCACAGCACCCGGCGCAGCCAGTCGTCGCCGAGCTCGAGCCGCTGGAGCACCTCCACCTGGTGCGCGTAGGCGTAGGGGATGTTCGGGTAGTCGGTGCCGAACAGCACGCGGTCGCCGAGGTCTGCCAGACGCGGTCGTAGCGCCGTCGCGAGCTCGTGCGAGCCCTCCCAGAAGTCGACGAGCACCATGGTGGTGTCGAGGCGGACCTCGGCGAAGCGGTCGGCGAGGTCGAGGAACGCCTCGTACTCCGGCATCCCGAGGTGGGCGACCACGATCCGCAGCCCCGGGAAGCGCTCGAGCACCCGCGCGACGCCGTCCGGACCAGTGTGCGTGCCGGGCGCCGGACCCGACCCGGCGTGCAGCACGACAGGCGTGCCGCTCTCGGCGAGCGTGCCCCACACCGGGTCGAGCAGCGGGTCGTCGGCAGCGAAGTCGCCCACCTGCAGGTGCGCCTTGAACACCTCGACCCCCGACGCCACGAGCGCCGGCACGTAGGTCGCGGCCTCCGGCTCGGGGTAGAACGTCGCCGAGCGCAGCGCCTCGGGCACGCGTCGGACGAAGTCGAGGGTCCAGTCGTTCATGAACGTCGCGACGCCAGGGCGGTGGGCGTACGAGAGCGCCGAGAAGTGCCGGACGCCCATGTCGCGCAGGTGCGCGACGCGTTCTTCGTCGCTGCCGCGGTACGTGATCGGCCAGGGACGGCCCAGCAGCGGGCCAGCGGAGTCGAAGTACGCCCAGACCTTCGCCAGCACCTTCGGGTGCATGAAGTGCACGTGCACGTCGAACAGTCCGGGAAGGTCGAGCGACGCCGTGAGCGACGGCAGGTCGGCGTCGGCCAGCCCGGGGCGGTCGGCGTCCGCCGAGGTCATCTAGCGGATGCCCTTGATCTTGCGACCGATCTCGCGCTGCGCGTCGGCCTTGGCCTGGCGCTCGGCGATGGCGTGCCGCTTGTCGTACTGCTTCTTGCCGCGGGCGAGGGCGATCTCGACCTTCGCGCGACCGTCCTTGAAGTACAGCGCGAGCGGCACGATCGTCAGGCCCTTGGCCTGGATGCGCTGCTCGATCTTGTCGATTTCCTGGCGGTTCAGCAGCATCTTGCGACGCCGCCGCGTCTCGTGGTTCGTCCACGTGCCCTGGCTGTACTCGGGGATGTGCACCTGGATCAGCCAGGCCTCGCCGTTCGCGATCTCGCCGAAGCCGTCGACCAGGGACGCCCGACCGGCACGCAACGACTTCACCTCGGTGCCCGTGAGGACCAGGCCGGCCTCGTAGGTGTCCTCGATGTGATAGTCGTGGCGCGCCTTCTTGTTCTGCGCGATGAGCTTGCGCCCGGTCTCCTTGGCCACCGACCCATCCTAGTGCGTCGGGCCACACGGCCCCGGGCCGGTCACGGCCGGCTCGTCAGAGCCAGCCCATGGGGTTCACGGTGACGCCGTTGGCGATGACCATGAAGTGCAGGTGGCAGCCGGTGGAGTAGCCCGTGCTGCCGACGTAGCCGATCACCTCGCCGCGCGAGACCCGGGCGCCGGCGCTGCGGGCGAACCCGGAGAGGTGGTTGTACGTCGTCACGATGCTCTGGCCGCGCTTGATGCCGTTGGCGAGGATGACGCGGTTGCCGTAGCCGGCGTTGTAGTACTGCTGGATGATGGTGCCGCTCGCGGCGGCGTGGATCGGGGTACCGCAGCCGACGCCGAAGTCGGTGCCGTCGTGCAGCTTGTACACACCGGTGACCGGGTGCACGCGCATGCCGTAGGGCGACGTGATCGGGCCGTTGACGGGGTAGGACAGCGCACCGTTGTCGTCGCCGCCGGAGAGGCCGCCGTTGTTGCCGCTGCCCCCACGACCGGCGCGCTCGCGGGCGCGCTGGCGCTCCAGCTCGCGTCGGGCGAGCTCGGCGAGCTCGTTGTTGAGGCGGTTCCGCTCGGCCTCGTAGGCGGCGAGCAGACGCTCGTCCTCGACCTTCGCGGCGCGCGCCTTGCCGCTGGCGTCGGCGCGGGCGTCGACGAGCTTGCCGACCTCGGCGGTCTGCGCCTCGGCGGCGGCCTCGAGCTCGGTCATCTTCTGCAGGTTGGCGGCGGCGGCCTGGCGGGCCACAGCGACCTGGTCGCGCAGCTTCTCGACCTTGTCGCGGTTGAGGCGCAGGATGACCTTGGCGGCCGCGAGCTTCTGCATGCGCGAGACCTGCGCGTCGCCGACGGAGGCGTTGAGGCTCATCCGGTCGGTGAACGTCGAGGGGCTCTCGCCGCCGAGCAGCTCGCCGAACGCCTTCATCCCGCGGTCGCCCTCCTGCACGGTCTGGACGGTGAACGCCTTCACCTCGTCCTCGGACGCCTTGAGCCGCCGCTCCCCCTTCTTCAGGTCGGCGACGGCCTTGTCGAGGGCGGCCTGGCTGCGGTCGAGCTCGGCCTGCATGCGGGCGTCCTCGGCCTGCGACACGGCCAGCTGGCCGCGGGTCTTGCCGAGCGTCGCGCGCGCCGACGAGAGCTTGGCCTGCGCGGCGTCGAGCGCCTTCGCGGCCTTCGCGTACGCGGCGCTGGAGGAGTCGAGCGACTTCTGGGCGCCGTCGATCTTGCCGTTGACGCCCTGCCTCTGACGCTGGAGGTCGTCCTTCTTGTCGGCCAGCACCGGGTTCATCAGCCCGACCACGAGCGCGCAGGTCGCGAGGATCGCGAGCACGCCCCGCCCCGCGTGACGACGCGTGACGGTACGGGTGGGACGGGACGACGTGCGGTGGGACATGGGACCTCGGCCTTGGGGAAGGAGAACTGCGAGGCGACCCGCCGCGAGGCGGGTGGTGCAGGTGTTACTGGTGTGACTCTAGGCCATCACGGTCACACGTCAAGGTACTTGCGGGTCATCACGAGTGTCGGGACGAGCGCCAGGAGCATGGCGAGCACGGTCGTGTAGCCCATGACGGCGGCCGCCTCCTGCCACCTGATCCAGGTGGTCAGCTCCCCCAGCTGGGTGCGCAGGTAGCCGTAGACGACGAACGACATGAACGCGGCCAGGCCTCCTGCCGCCAATGCCGCCGACACCAGCGCCGCGAGCAGCGACTCGAGCACGAACGGCAGCTGGATGTGCCAGCTGGAGGCGCCGACCAGACGCATGATGCCGATCTCGCGACGCCGGGCGTAGGCCGTCATGCGGATGGTGTTCGACACCTGCAGGATCGCCGCGACGATGAGCAGCAGCGACGTGGCCAGCGCGGCCCACCGCATCTTGTCGAGGATCTCGAACAGCGGTCCGAGCAGCTTCTTCAGCGACTGCACGTTGCCGACGCCGTCCATGCCCGAGACCTGGCTGACGAGACCGTCGAACTGCTGCGGATCCTTCAGGGTGACGAAGTAGGACTCGGGGAAGTCCGACGGCTCGACGGTGTCGAGCTGGGCCTTGCCGGAGTCGGTCTGGCCGAGCAGCTCACGGGCCTTGTCGTAGTTCTCCTGCGGGCTGCGGACGTCGTAGGACTTGACCTCGGGGTTCGTCGACAGCGCCTCACGGACGGCTGCGGTCTGGTCCTTCGTCGCGGCACCGCCGACGCACGTGGGCGCCGTGGAGTTGTCGGTGCACAGGTTGACCTGCACCTGCAGCCGGTCGCCGTAGAACTGCTCGGTGCGGTCGGCCTGGCTCTGCAGCAGCAGGCCGAGCGCCGCCAGCAGCAGCGAGACGGTCATCGTGACGACCAACGAGATGGTCATGGACGTGTTGCGGGACAGGCTCGCGCGGAGCTCGCTCAGGATGGTGCGCACAGGATCGCCTCAGGACTGGTAGCCGTAGATGCCGCGGGCCTCGTCGCGCACGACGCGCCCCTCGTCGAGCTCGATGACGCGCTTGCGCATCTGGTCGACGATCGAGGAGTCGTGGGTGGCCATGACGACGGTGGTGTCGGTGCGGTTGATGCGGTCGAGCAGCTTCATGATGCCGACGCTGGTGGTGGGGTCGAGGTTGCCGGTGGGCTCGTCGGCGATGAGGATCATCGGCCGGTTGACGAACGCGCGGGCGATGGCGACGCGCTGCTGCTCGCCGCCGGACAGCTCGTCGGGCATGCGGTGGCCCTTGCCCTCCAGCCCCACCATCTCGAGCGTCTCGGGCACCAGCTGGTCGATCTCGGAGCGCGAGCGGCCGATGACCTGCAGCGCGAACGCGACGTTCTCGTGGACGGTCTTGTTGGGCAGGAGGCGGAAGTCCTGGAAGACCGTGCCCACCTGGCGGCGCAGCTTCGGCACCTTCCAGGACGAGAGCTTGTTGATCTCCTTGCCGGCCACGTGCACGCGCCCTGACGTCGGCCGCGCCTCGCGCAGGACGAGACGCAGGAACGTCGACTTGCCCGACCCCGAGGATCCGACGAGGAAGACGAACTCCCCCTTCTCGATCTCCAGGTCGACGGCGTCCAGCGCAGGACGCTTCTGGCCCGGGTAGGTCTTGGTGACCTTGTCGAAGCGAATCACCCGACGAGTCTAGGCACGCGGGTCCACGTCCCCGTGCAGACTCGCCCGCGCTCGGTAGCGTGACGGCATGCTCCCCCGCCTGCCCGACCCGCGCCGTCTGCCGGACCTGGTCGAGGCGGCCGCCTCGCTGCTGCCGCGGGCCGTGGGACTGCTCGACTCGGCCGAGGACCTGGTGCGCCGCGCGCACCGGCTGGTCGACGACATCGACGCCACCCGCAAGGCGGCGGACGCCGTCGTCGTGCGCACCGCGGGCACGGTGGCCAGCGTCGAGCCGACCCTCGCGCGGGCGCAGGGCCTGCTCGACACGTTCGGACCGATCCTCGACGACCTCGGTCCGTCGATCGAGCGGCTGGCCCCCACGCTGCAGCGCATCTCCGAGACCACGTCGCCCGACGAGATCGAGGCGCTGGTGGGCCTCATCGATCACCTGCCGATGCTCGTGGAGAAGCTCGAGACCGACATCGTCCCGATCCTGGAGGACATGAAGAACGTCGGACCCGACATCCACGCGCTCCTGGACACCGCGACGGACCTCGCGGGCATGCTCGAGAAGGTGCCCGGCCTGAACCGACGTCGCAGCAGGGCTCGACCCGACTGACGCGCGGTGGCAGGGTCGAGGCATGGCCGAGCCCCAGAGCCCCGACGTCGACGTCGACGTCGACGTCCACGGCACCGTGCCCGAGAAGGACCTCCTGCGCGACTACCTCTACACGGCGCGTGACGCGCTGCGCTGGAAGGTGGAGGGTCTCGACGAGCTCGACGCGCGCCGCAGCCTCACGCCCACCGGCCTGAGCCTGCTCGGGCTGGTGCACCACACAGCCGTGTGCGCGTGCGAGTACTTCGGGGTGGTGTTCGACCGTCCGTTCCCCGAGCCGACGCCCGACGTTGACGCCGACCCCCACGCCGACTTCGTGGTGCCGGCCGAGGTCAGCCTCGCGGAGGCGCTCGGCTACGTGGACCGCGCGTGGGCGCACGCCGACGCGACGATCGACGCGCTCGACCTCGACGCGACCGGGGTCGTGCCGTGGTGGACCGCCCCGCGCGACGTGGTGACGCTGCGGCGCGTGCTGGTGCACATGGTCGCCGAGGCACACAGGCACGCCGGTCACGCCGACGTGCTCCGCGAGCGCCTGGACGGTCTGGCCGGGCTGCGGCCCGACGCCACGAACCTGCCCGACGACGTCACCTGGCAGCACCACGTGGCGCGCGTCGACCGCACGGCACGCGAGGCCGCCGAACGATCCGCCTGAGGCGCGAGACCTCCTGGACCGCGGGGCGTCACGACGCACCCGCCGGGGGACGAGAAGGTAGGTATGCCTTACCTTGATCGCCATGGTCGATCTCTCCGCCCCGCAGCTGCGCGGCACCGGCGTCGTCGCCGGCTACCGACGCGCGACGGTGGTGCACGGCGTCGACGTGACGTTGCGCGCCGGGTGCGTCACCGCCCTGATCGGCCCGAACGGGTCCGGCAAGTCGACGCTGCTGCGTTCCCTGGCACATCTGCACACCCCCGCAGCGGGTCAGGTCGAGCTCGGTGACGGCACCCGCCTCGCCGACCTCTCCGGCCGCGAGGTGGCGCAGCGACTGACGCTGCTGTCCCAGTCGCGCAGCGTGCCCGGCGGCGTGTCGGTGCGCGAGGTCGTCGAGTACGGCCGGCACCCGCACCGCGGACGCTGGGGTGCGGGCGACCCCGACGGACCCGCCGTCGTGGAGCGCGTGATGGCCCTGTGCGGCGTCGACGAGCTCGCCGACCGCGCCGTCGACACCCTCTCCGGCGGACAGCTGCAGCGCGTCTGGCTCGCCAGCTGCCTCGCCCAGGACACACCGGTGCTCCTGCTCGATGAACCCACCACGTTCCTCGACCTGCGCTACCAGGTCGAGCTGCTCGACACCGTGCGTGACCTGGCCGACCAGCACGGCATCGCGGTCGGCATCGTCCTGCACGACCTCGACCAGGCCGCCGCCATCGCCGACGAGGTCGTGCTGCTCGTCGACGGTCGCGTCGCCGCCTCCGGCCCCCCGGCCGAGGTGCTCACCGCCGAGCGGCTCACCGCCGCCTACGGCATCCGGGTCGACGTCCACGTCGACCCGTCCACCGGCCACGTCCGCACCCGCGCCGTCGCCCGCCACCACTCCCGCACCCTCACCCCCCAGGAGATCCCGTGACGTCCATCCGCCTGCCCCTCGTGGCAGCCACTGCGATCCTCGCTACCGCCCTCGCCGCCTGCGGCACCACCGAGGAGGCGTCCGACGGCGCCTCGGAGTCGACCGGCGCGACCATCACCCTCACCGACTCGCGCGGCAAGGAGATCACCCTCGACGGCCCCGCGACGCGCGTCGCCGCGACCGAGTGGAACGCCGCCGAGTACCTCGTGTCGCTCGGGGTGGAGCCGGTCGGCGTCGCGGACGTCAAGGGCTTCGAGACCTGGGACAGCGCGGTCGAGCTGCCGGAGGACGTCACCGACATCGGCACCCGCGGCGAGCCCAGCCTCGACACCCTGGCCTCGCTCGACCTCGACGCGCTGATCGTCACCGACGGGCTCACCGGCGACGCCGTGAAGCAGATCGAGAAGACGATCCCCGTGATCGTGCTGCCGGGTGGCAAGGCCGGCGAGCAGATCGACCAGATGTTCGCCAACGTCGAGCTGGTCGCGAAGGCCACGGGGACCGAGGACAAGGCGCAGGAGCTGCGCGACGACTTCGACGCGAAGCTCGCCGAGACCAAGGAGGCCGTGGCCGACTCCGACCTCGCCGGCACCACCGTCGCGCTCGCCGACGCCTACGAGAACGGTGGCTCGGTGACGGTCCGCCCGTACACGCCGACGTCGCAGCTCGGCACCATCGTGGGCGAGCTCGGCCTCAAGAACGCGTGGGCCGACGTGCAGGGCCTGGAGCCCGACGCCGCCTACGGCCTCGCGCAGACCGACGTCGAGGGTCTCACGAAGCTGCCCGACGACGTGCGCTTCTGGTACTTCTCCAACGACACCGAGACCGACCCCTTCCGCGTCACGCTGAAGGACAACACGGTCTGGACGTCGCTGCCGTTCGTCGAGGGCGGCGACGTCACCCGTCTGCCCGACCGCATCTGGATGTTCGGCGGACCGGCCTCGATGGACCAGTTCCTCGACGCCGTGCAGGACCTGGCCGGCTGACCCCCGCCCACATGACCCTCACCACCGAGCGTCCCGGCGTCGAGGAGCAGGGCTCCTCGACGCCGGTGGCGGCACCGATGTCCGCGGTGCGGCTCACCGCCGTCAGCGCGACGCTGCTGCTCCTCATCGCCCTCGTGGCGGCGGTGCACGTGGTGCAGGGCACAGCCGCCGTGGGCCCGGCCGAGCTGTGGGGCTGGCTGACCGGGTCGACCGACGGCCAGGCCGCCGCCGTGGTCGTCGAGTCGCGGCTTCCTCGGCTCGCGGCGGGTGTCGTCGTCGGGCTGAGCCTCGGCGTGGCCGGAGCGGTCATGCAGTCCGTGGCCCGCAACGTGCTGGCCTCACCCGACACCCTCGCGGTGAACTCCGGGGCGTTCCTCGCGGTCACCGTGGGCGCGACCGTCGGCCTGCCGTCGGCGCTCGGCGGCGACCTCGTGCTCGCGTTCGTCGGCGGGCTGCTCGCCGCGCTGCTCGTGTTCGCGCTGGCCGGCACCGAGTACGGCACCGTGCGCCTCGTGCTCGCGGGCACCGTCATCTCGATGGGCCTCGCGTCGGTCTCGACGATGCTCATCATCCTGAACCCCATCGAGGGTGTCGGCCTGCAGGCGTGGGAGGCCGGAACCCTCACGCAGAACGGCCTCGGCACGGTGCGCCTGATGACGCCGCTCGTGGCCGTCGTGCTGGCGCTGGTGCTGCTGCACGCGCGGCGACTCGACCTCATGGCCCTCGGCGACGACGAGGCGCGCTCCCTCGGCGTGCCGGTGCGGCGCACCCAGCTGACGGTGCTGCTGCTCGCCGTGCTGCTGTCCGCGGTGGCCGTGACCCTCGTCGGCCCGATCGGGTTCGTGGGTCTCGTGGCACCCGCGCTGGTGCGCCTCGGCACGTCCCGCGTCGCCGGTCTGCACCGCCACCGGGCCCTCGTCCCGCTCTCGGGGCTCACTGGTGTGCTCGTGGTGCTCGGCGCCGACGTGGCAGTGCGTGCCGTGATGGGCTCTCAGCGGGCCGTGCAGGTGCCCACCGGCGTGGCGACGACGCTGCTCGGTGCCGCCGTGCTGCTGGGCTTCGCACTGCGGCTGCGCGCCTCGCGACTCGACGAGGGCGGCAACGCGCTCGACGTCCGCGGCCTCGGCGTGCGTCGCCCGCTGCTGCTCGTCGGCATCCTCGCCGTGCTCCTCGCGGTGGTCGCGGGGGCCTCGATGCTCGTCGGCGACCGGATGTTCCTCGTGGGCGACCTGATCAACTGGCTTGCCGGGCGCGGCGGCCCGGTGACGTCGAGCGTCATGGACGCCCGCGCACCGCGCGTGCTGGCCGCTGCCCTCGCCGGGGTCGCGCTCGCCGTGTCCGGCGCGATCATCCAGGGCGTCACCCGCAACCCCCTCGCTGACCCGACGCTGCTCGGGGTCTCCGGCGGCGCCTCCGTGGGCGCCGTGCTGGTGGTCACCGCTGCGCCGGCGGCGACCTACTGGGCCATCTCCGGCGCCAGCGCCGTCGGTGCGGTCGTGGCGGCGACGCTCGTGTTCGGACTCGCTGCGCGCAGCGGGTTCGCGACCGACCGGCTGGTGCTGCTCGGCGTGGGGGTGGCGTATGGAGCGATCGCCCTGGTGACCGTGCTCATCGTCGCGACCGACCCGTTCAACGCTTCCAAGGCCCTCACCTGGCTGTCGGGCTCCACCTACGGCCGGGCGTACGAGCACCTCGTGCCGCTCGTCGTCGCCTGCGCCGTGCTGCTGCCGGTGTGCGTCGCCGGCGCACGGCGCCTCGACCTGCTCTCTGTCGACGAGGACACGCCGCGCGTGCTGGGCGTCGACCCCGCCCGGTCGCGTCTGCTGCTGCTCGGGTGCGGCACCTTGCTCGCCGCCGCGGCGGTCTCGGTGATCGGCGTGGTCGGGTTCGTCGGGCTGGTGGCACCGCACGCGGCCCGCGCCCTCGTGGGCCGGCGGCACCGCCTGGTGCTGCCGGTCGCGGCCCTGCTCGGTGCCGTGCTGCTGAGCCTGTCAGACCTGCTGGGACGCACGGTCATCGCGCCGACCCAGCTGTCGGCCAGCCTGCTCACGGCCGCCATCGGCACGCCGTACTTCCTGTACCTGCTGCACCGCTCGCGCCGCAGCGGATGAGTGGGCCTGGCCGACCCGTCAGGGTCGGTCAGGCGGTGGCCTCGGCCTCCTGGCCGCGGCGCCAGCGGATGCCGGCCTCGATGAAGTCGTCGATCTCGCCGTCGAGCACGGCCTGGGTCTGGCCCGTCTCGTGCTCGGTGCGCAGGTCCTTGACCATCTGGTACGGGTTGAGCACGTAGTTGCGCATCTGGTCGCCCCACGTGGCCTGCACGTCGCCGCGCAGCGAGTCGAGGTGGGCGCGCTCCTCGGCCTTCTTGAGGGCGAGCAGCTTGGCCTTGAGGATCACCATGGCGCTGGCCTTGTTCTGCAGCTGGCTCTTCTCGTTCTGGCAGCTGACCACGACGCCCGTGGGGATGTGCGTCAGGCGCACGGCCGAGTCGGTCGTGTTGACGCTCTGGCCGCCCGGACCCGACGAGCGGTACACGTCGACGCGGATCTCCTCGTCGGGGACGTCGATCTCGTCGGTCTGCTCCAGCACGGGCACGACCTCGATCGCCGCGAACGACGTCTGGCGCCGGCCCTGGTTGTCGAACGGGGAGATGCGCACGAGACGGTGCGTGCCGGACTCGACCGAGAGCGTGCCGTAGGCGTAGGGCGCCTTGACGGCGAACGTCGTCGACTTGATGCCGGCCTCCTCGGCGTAGGAGGTGTCGTAGACCTCCACCGGGTAGCCGTGGCGCTCGGCCCAGCGCGTGTACATGCGCTGCAGCATCATGGCGAAGTCGGCGGCGTCGACGCCGCCGGCGCCGGAGCGGATGGTCACGAGGGCCTCGCGCTCGTCGTACTCGCCCGACAGCAGCGTGCGGACCTCGAGCGACTCGACGGCCTGCTGCAGCTTGGTCAGCTCGGACTCCGCCTCGGCGAGGGAGTCGGCGTCGCCCTCCTCCTGCGCGAGCTCGACGAGGACCTCGAGGTCCTCGAGCCGGCCGCGCAGACCCGTGATGCGCTCGAGCTGCGCCTGCAGCGTCGACAGACGACCGGTGACGCGCTGCGCGTTCGCCTGGTCGTCCCAGAGGTCCGGCGCGCCGACCTGCTCCTGGAGCTCGTCGATCTCGCGCTGCATCGCGTCGAGGTCGAGCACCTTCTCGATGGAGGTCAGGGTCGCGCCGAGCTCCTTGATCTGCTCGGGGAAGTCGGTGGCCACCTGTCGAGGTTACCGGCCCTGTGGTGGGATCGAGACCGTGGCGTGCCTGTTCTGCAAGATCGTCGCCGGCGACGAGCCGGCCGAGGTGGTGCTGGAGGACGAGCACGTGCTCGGCTTCCTCGACGTGCGGCCCGTGTTCAAGGGCCACACGCTGCTCGTGCCGCGCGAGCACGTGGACACCCTGCTCGAGCTGCCGGAGCCGATGACCGTGCCGCTGTTCGCGGCGGCCCGCCGGGCTGCCGCCGCGATGTCGAGCGAGCTGGGCGCGCAGGGCACGTTCGTGGCCATGAACAACGTCGTCTCCCAGAGCGTGCCGCACCTGCACGTGCACGTCGTGCCGCGCACGAAGGGCGACGGCCTGCGCGGCTTCTTCTGGCCGCGCACCCGCTACGCCGACGGCGAGGCGCGCGAGTACCGCGACCGTCTGCGTCACGCGCTCGTCGACTGATCGTCACCGCCGGGGGCTTGCGTCATGGCGCCGACTCGGGTTGGCATGGGAGCCATGAACACATCGGGGAACCAGAAAGCACCTGTCCTGCGACGGCTCGTCGTCCTCCTGACCGGCGCCCTGCTCGGGCTCGGCAGCGTGGTCGGCGTCGCGTCGTCCGCGTCGGCCGTGACCCAGGCGCAGGCCGAGTCGGCCTTCCGCGCGGCCGGCATCACGTGGTCGTCGTCGGGAGGCTGCACGACGCGCAGCAACTCGTCGTGCACGTCGTTCGAGGGCCTGCGCCAGACCAGCGTCGACGGTGCGCGCACCCTCAAGTCGGCCAGCGGCTGCGCGCTGAACATCACGGGCGGCACCGAGGTCGGCCACGCGTCGGGCACGTACTCGCACTACAACGGCTACAAGCTCGACTTCAGCCTGTCGACCTGCCTGACGTCGTACGTGACGAACACGTTCACCTACGTCGGCACCCGCAGCGACGGCGCGCAGCTGTACCGCTCCGCCTCGGGCAACGAGTACGCGAAGGAAGGCAGCCACTGGGACGTCACCTTCTACACCTGCGGCGGCTGCTGACGTCGCACCGACCCGTCCACCTCACGACGACGCCCACCCCGAGGTCGGGGTGGGCGTCGTCGTGTCTGGGTCCGTCGGTCGGGCGGGGTCAGTCGTTCGAGACGCCGAACCCGGCGACGGCGACGCGCGTGGCGTCGGCGACGAGGTCGTCGTCGGCCTCGGCGTCCTGGTCGTCCTTGGACGACATGATGGCGATGACGATCGGGGCGCCCTCCGCGCGGCGCAGGATCGCGATGTCGTTGCGGGTGCCGTACTTGGCCGCCCCGGTCTTGTCGGCGACCTCCCACGTGTCGGGGACGCCGGCGCGGATGAGGTCGTCGCCGGTGGTGTTGCGCACCATGAGGTCGGTGAGGAAGGCGCGCGCGTAGCCGTCGTTCACGTCCTTCTCGCCGTCGGCCGCCGGGAGCGCGAGCCGACGCAGGTCGGTGGCGAGCGCCTCGGGCGTGGTGGTGTCGCGGTCGTCGCCCGGCGTGGCCTCGTTGAGGTCGGGCTCGATGCGCGACACCTTCGTCGTCCGGTCGCCGATCTCGCGGAGCACGCCCTGCAGCTCCTCAGGACCACCGAGCAGGTCGAACAGCAGGTTGCCGGCGGTGTTGTCGCTGTACCGGACGGCCGCGTCGGCGACCTCGCGGACGGTGAGCTCGGTCTGCCCGGCCTCGAGCGCCTTCTCGACCTGCGGGGAGAAGTCGACGAGGTCGTCCTCGCTGATCTGCACGGTCTGGTCGAGCACCGACCGGGGCTTCTCGTGCAGCAGCGCGCCGACCGCGATCGCCTTGATCGTCGACGCGTACGCGAACCGCTCCCCCGCCCGGTGCTCCACGACCTGGCCGGTGCCGGTGTCGATGGCGTAGACGCCCAGCCGCGCGTCGTACTCCTGCTCCAGGTCGGCGAAGTCGGCCGAGAAGGTGGGCGACGCGGTGGGCGTGGAGGTGGCGCCGGGGTCGGCGCTGCTCCCTCCGCCGGTGCACCCGGCGAGCAGCAGGGCGGTGGCGACCACGGGCAGCAGCAGGCGACGCATGGCCCCTATTCGACCATCCCCGTCCACACGGAGGTGTCTGGGTGGCCCGCGGCGGGTACGCCTCCGGCCACCACGACGTGCGGCACCGCGCGTCGGAACCCACGAGGAGCCGACATGTTCACCCACCAGAAGCCGCTGCAGTTCACTGCTCGCCCCGACGCACCCGATCCCGCGTTCGCCCGTCGCTTCCAGGAGGTGCTGGGCGGCAAGTGGGGCGAGATGACCGTCGCCATGCAGTACCTCTACCAGGGCTGGAACTGTCGGCTGCCCGGCAAGTACAAGGACATGCTCATGTCGATCGGCACCGAGGAGCTGAGCCACGTCGAGATGATCACGACGATGATCGACCAGCTGCTCGACAAGGCGCCGCCGATGGCCCCGGACGACACGACGGGCTCGACGCAGGCCAGCGAGTTCGGGCAGCAGAACCCGCAGCAGACGATCGTCAACGGCGGCGGCGCCTACCCGCACGACAGCAACGGCGTGCCGTGGTCGGGTGCGTTCGTCACGGCGAGCGGCAACCTGATGGCCGACTTCCACCTGAACGTGACGGCCGAGATGCAGGGTCGCCTGCAGGTGGCGCGCCTGTTCCACATGACCGACGACCGGGGCGTGAAGGACCTGATCCGGTTCCTGGTCACACGTGACCACATGCACCAGATGCAGTGGTTGTCGGCCATCGAGGAGCTGAAGGCCGACGGGCTCGACGGCGTGCCGACGCCCGAGGCGTTCCCGCTGGAGGAGGAGTTCGACGAGTTCTCCCACACGTTCATCCAGGCGAGCGACGGCGAGGCGGCGACCGAGGGGTCGTGGGCGTCGGGTCCGGCGCCGGACGGTCGCGGCGACTTCCGCTCGGCGCTGATCGAGGCGCACGGGCAGATCCCCGAGCTGGCTCCGGGCGACCCGCGTCTGTACGGGACGCAGGAGCTGCAGGAGACGAAGGGGCTCATCGACAAGGCGAAGGACGCGCTGTCGTGAGCCCAGTCGCCTACGCACGGCAGGCGCCGACCGCGCCCGCGGCGCCGCGCGGCGTCGCCCGCCTCGTCGTCTTCGTGGCGGCGTGGTGGGCGGTGCTGGCGGTCACGGCAGCGGGAGGCCGATGGTGATCACGCTCGACGTCGCGCCCGGCGTCCACCGGGTGGAGCACGCGTCGACCTGCTGCTACCTCGTCGAGGACGACACCCACCGTGGTGGCGTCCTCGTCGACGGTGGCCTGCCCGGGTGCAGGCCGCTGGTCGAGCAGCTGCTCTGGCAGCGCAGGATGAGCTGGGAGTCGCTGGAGGCCGTGGTGCTCACGCACGCGCACTTCGACCACCTGGGCGTGTGCGCGGTGGCCGAGCGGCGCGGCGTGCACACCTGGGTGCACACGGGTGACGGGCCGATCGCGCAGCGCCCGTACCGCTACCGGCCGGGGAGGCCGCGGCTGCTCTACCCGGTGCTGCACCCCGGCTCGTGGCGCCACCTGGCCGCGATGGTGCGGGCGGGTGCCCTGAACGTCGAGGGGCTCGACAGTCCTGTGCTCGTCCAGGACGAGCACACGCTGCTCCCGGGCGGTCTGTGCGCGGTGCCCACGCCGGGCCACACCGACGGCCACGTGGCCTTCCACCTCCCCGACCGTGGCGTCGTGCTCACCGGCGACGCCCTGGTGACGCTCGACCCGTACACCGGACGTCGCGGGCCGCGCGTCGTCGCGCGCGCCGGCACCCGTGACCGCGACCGTGCGCTCGCCTCGCTCGACGCCATCGCCGAGACCGACGCCGCCGTCGTGCTGCCCGGCCACGGCGAACCGTTCCTCGACGGCGCCCGCGCCGCGGCCTCGATGGCCCGCGTCGCCGGGGCCGCCTGACCTGCACGCCCTGACCTGCCCTGTCCTGCCCCTGACCAGCACCGAGAGGTACCACCGTGTCCGAGAACCACCACCTGTCCAGCACCGGCCCGCGCCCCGACGAGGACCCCGTCGTCCTTGCCCGCGGGGCAGCCCTCCTCTTCGGTGCCGTGTTCCTCCTCGTCGGCGTCCTGGGCTTCGTCCCGGGCGTCACGACCGACCTCGACCAGCTGAGCGGCAGCGGCCACCACAGCGGCGCGGAGCTGTTCGGCGTGTTCCAGGTGTCGGTGCTGCACAACCTCGTGCACGTGCTGTTCGGTCTGCTCGGCCTAGGGGCGGCGCTGCGCCCACGCCTCGCTCCCGCCTACCTCGTGGGCAGCGGCATCATCTACGCCGCCCTCACCATCTACGGGCTTGTCGTCGACCACGGCTCCGACGCCAACGTCGTACCCCTCGACACCGCCGACACCTGGCTGCACGCCGTCCTCGCCGCCGCCCTCCTGCTCATCGGCTTCGCCGTCGGCTCGGCGTTGCAGCGGAAGGGGCAGTACACGCGCTGAAGCAGGTCGGCATCTGCCTCCCAGCCCCTCCCACAGGACGCATTCGTGTCGAGGTGAGACCGAGGTGGGACTCAGCGCATTTCTCCGTGCCTCTGCCTCGTCGGACATCCACAGGCGCGCACGACGAAGTGCTCCGGCGGAGACGGGGACCTACCGGCTCGTCGCTCGGTTCTCGTCCGTCCGTATGGCCGCAGCCAGGAATCGCGCGACGCCACTACTCCCCCAGCCTTCTTCCCTCTACGGTGCGCGGCAGATCCAGCTGTACCCCGTGATCGAGCCGACCTCAGCGAGGCGTTGGAGGGTGATGGATGGCGAGCCGACCAGCCATGATGCGACGACCTCACGTGAACGTCGTGCTGCTCCTGGTCCTTCTGTCCGCCTGCGCCTCGGCACCAGTGAGCCAACGCGAGTTCGATCGCCTCAGCGCTGAGGCGCAGACCGTAGAGGTCGCGCTGTCGAAGCGACTGGCAGCAGCCCTTCCGGGATCTCGGCCAATCTTTCGCGTCGCTCATCCTGTCACCTGCAAGGGATCGGACGCGGAAGAGAGCTTCATCGTCGAGAGGAGGTTCACGTCCCCGAGGCGTCGGTCGGGGACGTGATCGACTCGGCCACAGAAGTGCTTCGAGACGAGGGCTTCGAGGTGCGGAAGCCGGATCCACTGACAGCCCTTGGACAGAAGAGGAGCATCGACGTGAGCGTCTCCGTCTCACGGTCGGGTGCAAGCGACGCTGCCGTCGCCACGTCGTCGTCGACCGCTTGCGTGAAGGTCGCGCGACCGTGACCCGCTGAGCGCGCTCCAGCTCCGTCTCGCCCGGACCGAGCCGAGGGCACAGGGCGCTCGACCGTCCGGACCGCTCGAGGCAGGCACACCGGAGCGCCCCTGACTTGGCACCTCTGCGGCCGGATGTCAAGCCGTCTTCAGAAGATCGTTCGAACGCTTCTGCCCGCAACTCCTCCCATGGGTTGATCGACGCACACACCGTCGACGCTCCCAGGGGGGACACATCATGTTCAGTTCGCGACGCCGCCGCAGGCAACGCACCACCACCGGTCTCGGCCTCGCCGTCCTGTCGGCCGTCACGGTCGCCGCGCTGCTCGCGGCGGCTCCGGCCTCCGCGGCGGACGAGCCGGCCACGCCCGAGGGTCGGGGCATCGCGTTGCCCAGCGGCTACGAGTCACTCGGGGACCTGCCGTCGGTACAGGCCGAGAAGCCGCTCAACGACGCCCTCGACGCACTGCACGCGCTCTACGCCGAGAAGTACCTCGCCGGTGGAGCCGGCGCCGCGACCGCGCAGGCCGACGGCGAGCCGACGCTCGACGAGCGGATCGCCGCGGCACGCGCGGAGGTCGAGCGCGTCGCCGGGCGCCCGTACTCGGAGATCGAGCCCGAGCCCGACTTCTCCGCCGACGCGTCGACCACGTCCGACTCCGACTCCGACGCCCAGATCATGGCGGCGACGCAGAAGGCGCTGCCCGTGCGCCACTCCACCCAGCGGACCTCCTACTACTGCGGGCCCGCGTCCGTCGCGATGGCGATCCGCGCGTCGTGCAGCGCCTGCGAGCGGAGCCGCTACAACTCCTCCGACACCATCTCCCAGACGACGCTGGCAGCGTCCCGCTACCTCGCGACCACCACCAGCGGCACGAACATGTCGCGCATCCCGCTCACGCTCAAGAGGTGGGCCGGCTTCGCGTCCCGCCTCGTCTCGAGCCCGTCAGCGGCGTCCATCAAGAGCGGTGTCGTCAACTCGATCGGCGTCTACAACCGTGCCGTCGTGTACGGGACGCGCGAGCTGGCCGGGGCGGGCAACCCGCACTACAACTACCACTACACGACCTTCACGATCGACCACCTGATCATGGGCTACGGCTACTCCGGCTCGGGCTCGAGGCTCGCCTACGCGGACCCGGTCGCGGGCCGGTGGACGAACACGGGCCAGTCGAAGGCTCCGCAGAAGACCAACGCGATGCGGAACACCAGCATGCGCATCTTCACCCAGCCGTGGGGCGTCGTCCTGTGACGTCAGCGCGCAAGACCGCCGCCATCGCCTCGGCGATGGTGGCGGTCGTACTCGGCACGACGTCCTGCACGACGACGAAGGAGCCCGAGCCGCAGCGTCAGTTCGCGCTCTCTCCCGCGCCGCCGTCGTTCACGGAGGGCGACGACTACACCGTGGAGTCACGCATCCCGACGGTCCTGGACGGACAGCAGGTTGTCTACTTCGACCGCACCGATGGTCGGCTGATCATGTCCCTCTCGGGAACCTCCAAGTCGGGTCAGCCCTCCGAGGACGACCCTCGCGGAGGTGCACTGATATCCGTCGACCCGAAGACCAACGAGGTCACAGAGCTTGCCCGTCACGGGAAGCCGGGGGCCCCGCGCTACATCGTCGACGTCGCCGTTGCCGGCAAGACCGTGGTCTGGGTCGAGACCACGCAGGGAAACTATGACGCGATGCCGTGGCGGTTGTACGCGCTGAATCTCGAGACGGGAGTGGAGAAGGAGCTCGCGTCCTACCAGCAGCTCGGCATCAAGGACCCGCCCTGGCCGTCACCCGACGCCATCCGGCCGCAGGTCGTGGGCGACGACGTCTACGTCGTCGCGGTCGATCGTGTGGACGACCAGCAGAACGTCGTCCAGACCTCCGCCTACCGCGTGCCTTTGACCGGCGGCAAGCTCGAGAAGGTCGTGCCCAAGGCAACCGGCGCCTGGGCGGCGGGCCGCGAGCTCGACGTCCTCGTCGACAGCACGCTCACACGCTGGGACCCGGACCGTGGATCTTCCGGAGAGGCCACGGGCGCAGGGTTGCCGGCGGATTGCGGCGCCTTCGCTGCGAAGGGTGTCCGCGTCGCCTGCACGACAGCCGATGGCCGCCGCCGTCTGACGGTCGAGTCGACCGAGCACGGTCGCTTTACCGTCGACCTCGGCAGGAACACGGTCGGCTACCTCAACGGCACCAGCGACTGGGTCAGCTTCTCCACAGGCGACCGCGCCTTCGTCCTCGACCTGCGACGCGGGAAGCTGTTCTCCCTCCCCGGCAGCAACGACACCGGCACGAGTCGTCTCAGCGGACGCAGCTTCATCTACGTCAAGCAGACGTCCAGTCCCGACGCGATGCGGCTGGTGACGCTCGCGGACAAGGACCGGTGAGCACGATCCACGTGCCCGAGGTTTCTCGGATTCTGACAACTCCCATACGCGCCCCGCGGTTCCAGTGCTGCAAGGGTGCGCTGACGGGGTTTCAATTGGGGCGCATCGCTTGTTCGTTAGGGCGGTGAGTGGAAGCGGCGCGGTGGCCGGAACCTCTGTGGCGGCCGGGGGTCGCCGCCTGACTGACCGACCGTTTGGCAGAGCAGCGTTTGGTGCTTGATGAAAGACCGCCGCGCACCAGCCATCGCGACTCAGGCGGTGCGTGCCTACTTGGGATCGGGATGCCGTAGTCCCGCGACTGGCTCAACGACTACGTTGGTGATGTGAGCGAGTACGAAGTCTTTCTAAGTTGCGCGCACTTGATGACGACGACGGATGGATCGAAGGATTCCGCAACGACCTTTCGAAGGCCATTAATAGGTTGGCTGGCGAGCCTCCTAGGATCTTCTTCGACCGGACCGAGCTCATGACCTCCGACCTCTGGGAGTCGCGGATCGCGACAGCTCTGGAACGCAGCCAGCTGGCGGTTGCGATCTTGTCTCCTTCATATTCTCGGTCCGAGTGGTGCAGGCGCGAGTGGGCATCCTTCGCCGGCCGCGAAGGCGAGTTGCGTGCCAACCGAACCTTCGCCGAAGACCGCGGGTTGATCTTTCCGATTTTATTCTCTCCTCTCGGCCGTGGACGGTACGCGGATGGCGATGAGGAGTTCGTTAAGGCGGTAGGAAAGCGGCAGATGGTGGATGCCACATCCCTAGTCGAGGGTGCGCCCGTGCGCCCGGCGCAAGTCCGCGGGTTGGCGGAACAGGTGCTCGACACTGTCGACGAGCCTCGAGCCGCTACGCGCGACGCGAAGTCGGAAAAGAAGTCAACCTCACCTGATGTCACCATCCGGGACTCCGGTTCGGGTCTCGAATGGACGGGTTCTTTCAGTCCAAGCGAACTCAGTTACGAAGCTGCGCTCATGTAGGTCGAGTCGCTCGACTTCGCGGGTCATCGAGACTGGCGCCTCCCGACGCGGGAGGAGCTGGAAGGGTTGATCGATCCCGCCCTCCGGGACGACCAGGCAGACGACCCATTCCCCTTCCGCGAGCGTCTGGTTCCGGGCTCGACGTGTCGCAGCCGTTCGTCGACGCGATGCTGTCGGGTGGGAACTGGCTGCATGTGGCGATCTGGACGGGATCGCGCGCGGGTTCAGCCCGGTGAACGTGCGCCACTTCGTGGCGCGGGCTTATATCTGGAGGACTTTATCGAGCGCGGCGCACCTGTTGCGCGTATCACGAGGGCGAGCTTGGTGACGGGGCTGAACGTGGTCGTCTTCGGCGGGGCGCAGTCTGTGAAGCCGGCGAGCGACGCACTATGCGATTACTCGACGCAGCCTGTTGAGTAGTAATATCCGTCCTTGACCCTTCTTCCCGGTAGGCTCTGCGTGTGCCGCAGCTCCTCATCGACGTTCTTGGACTCGATGAGCGATGGGCTCGTGAGGACTCGTGGCAATTGGTGACAGCAGTCGTGACGGTCGGCGGTTTCTACCTTGCCTGGAGGCAGCTGAGTCGAACCGCCACCGCGCAAGAACAGTCAAATCTTCTGCTGACTAAAGTGCAGAGGCGCCTAGTCATCAATGATCTACTTCTTCTTTTGCCGAGGATTCAGGAAGTTGAGGACGATGTCCACCACAAGTTCGCTGGCAATGACCGTCCTCGTCTCGCTTCTTCGCTCGTTGGCTATGCGCAACTGTGCACTGAGGTCGCGGTAGCGGTGTCGCAGAGCGATCCTGACGAGGAGCAGGACTTCGTTGAGATGCTTGAGAACGTCTCGTTGTTGGCGAAGCGCGCCAAGGGTGAACTTTTGACCGACCCGGGCAGGGACCAAGTTGTCATCATGAAGCGGATTTTGAAGCTCATGCCGACAGTCTCCACTCGATCGCACACGCTCATAGCAAGATTGAAGAGAGAATCCGGAGACGAATGATGCTTACGGAAGAGGAAGCGGGCGAGATCTTCGCCAAGCTCTTGACGCGCACTGTCGAAAGGTCCGTCCGCTGGACTCAGTTTATGGACTCGTCATACGAATTCGACTACCGAACTTCGAGGTTTGGGTTCTTCGTCAGGTCTCGTGATGCCGATGACCAGTCCCCGTATGTTGTTGAGATTTGGGCCTATCCCGAAGGCGACGGCTCAGGCACAAAGGTCTTTGAGAAGTCCAGCCACCTAGCCCATGAAGTCGGCCCACTCATCGTGGATTTGTACGAGGCGGCGAAGCGGTCAGCGTTGAATCTGGATCATCTCAAGGACTCTATTCTCGACGATTTGGGCTGAAGGCTCGAGGGTTGCGCTCGACCTTGTACCGCGATGAAACTCGCTTGCCCGGAGTCATTGCAAATGAAATGCAGTGGTATGAGTTTCTCGCGAAAGTTGCCCGTGGCTGCTCGGTTCAGCCGCGTACACAACCTTCAAGTCTCGCTCATTGACGCACGTCTCTCGGCCCGCGGTCGTCCCGGTTCACGCGACGGCGGAGCTCACTCCGTCGCCCAAGATCCAGATGCGGGACTCACGGCCGTCTCGACGTCGGCAGCAGGATCCCGAGAACTGCCGCTGCTCTGCGTAGCGCGACCATCGGAGATCCGACGTAGCGCACGAGCTAACGATGACGTACTCGCCACCCATGAGAGTGACGAAACGGCTCGGTGGCTTCCGCTCCTTCGTCATGGTCGTAACAATTCACGAACCTTCTCGGCTGCGGCGAGTGACAGCGCCCTGATCGCGCTGTGTCCAGCCGCTTTACGGCTACCGTCGAATAGTGACTACTGCATGTCCCTCGACTGCGGCCGTGCGTTCGCTCGTTCATCCCGTCGTCGAGCACGCTCGATCCAGTGCGACGGAGCCGCTCCTGACACAAGCGGGCAAAGTGACATACTTGGACGATTTCGTGACGATGATGCGCTTGCGCGTCGAAAGCGACGCTGCTCTGCAAGGAGTGCGCAGTCTCGTTCCGGGCGGCCGTCACGGGGACGACATCGATGGAAGTGTCGCCGGCGGCGTGCTCCTGTGGCTTGACGCTCGCGAATTTATCGACGTCTTGGAGTATTGGTGGGTGACCCATGAGCAACCGACCGAACTGCCCGATGTCGGGCAGGTCCGCTAGCACGTTCGGCGCGCTTTCAAGCCTCGCGGTTTCGTACTGATCTCCTCGACCGTCAGGTAGCCAAGAACGACTGCAACGGAACAAGATCGGCGACGTCCGCCACTATCTCACCGACCTGCGAACCGCCGCGAAGGTCATGAGTGGCGAGACGGTGAAACCGATGCTCGACGAAACCCGTCCGTCCACCGCCGACCGCAGCTGCGACGACGCCTCCGCCGTCACCCGCGTGCGGGCGGGCCAGCCGGGCGGGGTGAGGGGAAGGGCGACGACGCGCTCCAGACGCACCGTGACCGTCCCGTCCACGACGCCCACCCGCACGGAGGACACCTCCTCCCCGGCCAGATAGTCACCGACCAGCGCCCGCGCCGACGCCGCGTCGAGCTCGACGCGCTGGTCGGCGTAGAAGGCGGCCTCGTCGAGACCGTCGGCCGCGGCCAGCGCCGCACCGTCGGCCAGGTTCGCGACCTCCTGACGCTGCAGGTAGGCGGCCGTCGCGTTCACCACCACCGCCAGCAGCAGCGCGACCAGCACCAGGAACCCGATCGTCATCACCGTCACGCTCCCCCGCTCGTCCGCGCGCGTCATCGCCCCTCCCGGAACGACCCGTACGGCTCGACATGGGAGGAGTCGACCGCGACCCCACCCACCTCGTCCCCCAGCACCGACGGCGTCAGCGGCAACGGCTGCACCGTGCTCACCGACACCCGGACCGACGAACCCGGCTGCAGGCACGACGACGGCGCCGGCAGGCACACCACCTCCACGTCGGCACGGACCCTCTGGTCACCCAACGCCACAGCGGCCGCGCGCTGCGCCCGCAGGGTGGCCGTCACCGTGTCCGGCGCCTGCACGTACGCCCGCGCCGCCGCCTTGCTCGCCGACGACACCGCGTACGCGGCCCGCTGCGCGTCGAACACCGCAATCATCACGTACACGAACGGCACCAGCAGCAGGATCGTCAGCCACACCAGCTCCACCGGCGCCGACCCCCGCTCGTCCCTCACGGCTCCACCTGCACCAACGCCCGCCCGCGCACGTCGAGCGGCACCCCCGGACCCAGGACACCCAACGCCGGCACCCTCGCGCGCACCCGCACGACGACCGCAGGCGCACCGTCGACCGACGTCCGCGTCGCGCTCACCGACCGAGCGAACCGGTCCGACAGCGAGTCGGTGATCATCCGCCGCGCCCGCACCTCCGCGTCCTCGGGCGTCGCCCCCAGCGGCGCACCCGCCCGAGCCCCGTCCGACGCCGCCGCGGTCAGCGTGTTGCGCACGTGCAGCACCAGCCCCAGCTGCACGATCCCCAGCACCAGCGGCACCAGCAGAACCATGACGAGCACGAAGTCGACCACCGCCGAGCCGCGCTCCCGGCGCATCAGCGCACCGAGCTCAACGCGTCGCGCAGCATGGCCGTCAGCTCCGGGCCGGCGACCGCCGTCAGCACCGCGACGAGCCCGGCGGACATGACCGTGATCATCACCCAGCCCGGCACGTCACCCCGTTCGTCGTGCGGAGGCTCCAGCAGACGCGACCTCAGCCGCAGGGTCAAGGACGACATGACACCACTCCTTCAGCTCGACAGACGCAGACCGACGAGGCCCGGGTAGAACGCGAAGACGACCGTGACGGGCAGGACGAGGAAGACGACGGGGATCATCATGAGGATCTCCTTGCGGCCACCGGACTCCATCAGCTCGCGGCGGGCGGACTCCCGCACGTCGGCGGCCTGCGCGTGCAGCACGTCGACAAGCGGGGTGCCACGGTCGACGGCCACCGCGAGACCCTCGGCGAAGCGCGCGATGCTCGGGACCCCGGTGCGCGCCGCCAACGCGTCGAACGCGGCCGGCACGGTGTGGCCGGTGCGTACGTCGGCGAGCACCCGGCCGAGCTCGTCGGCGAGCGATCCCCGCAGCACGCGCAGAACGCGGTCGAGCCCGGCGACGGGGCTCTCCCCCGCGGCGACCGCCAGCGCGAGCAGGTCGGCGACGGCGGGGAACTCCTCCGCGAGCCACCGTCGGCGAACCACCCGACGTGCTCCACACCAGCACCGCCAGGGCCGCGGCCACCGCGAAGCCCGCCGCGCCCCACGCCAGCTGCTGGACGCGAAAGGCGTCGACGCCGTACGGCGAGCCGAGCCGCACCAGCCGCCGCTCGACGCTCGACGTCCCGCCCGTCAGGCGCCCGACGAGCTCCGCCGCGCCACGCAGCCACGGGCCGTAGACCGCGCCGACCGTGCTCGACGCCCGCGTCCGGGCGGGCAGGAGGTCGCTGAGGTACGGGTCGACGCGCATCGCCGGCGTCGGACGCCGGACCTGCCACCAGGCGACGACGACCAGCAGCAGCCCGACCGCCGCCGCGGCTCCCGCTGCCGCTCCGAGGAGAGTGGCCGTCATGCCAGCACCCGCCGTTCCTCCGGCAGCCGACCGAGCCACAGCATGAGCCGGTAGGCCACGACGCACACCACCGCGCCGCCCACCAGGACGACCGCGCCCGTGCCCGTCGCGTACCGCGCGACCACCTTCGGCTGCAGGCTCATCGCGGCCAGCACCACCCACGGGGCGGCGACGGCCAGGCGGGCTGCGTTGACCGTCCACGACTGGCGCGCCTCCAGCTCGCCCCGCGTCCGGCCCTCCTCGCGCAGGAAGCCTGACAACGCGCGCAGCATGCGGCCGAGGTCGCCGCCGCCGACGTCGCGAGCGATCCGCAACGCCTCCACGACGCGGTCGCCGGTGGGATCGGCCAGACGCTGCTTCAACCGGTCGAGCGCGATGTCGAAGCGCCCCGTCGACTGGTAGTCGCGGCCGAACCGCGCGAACGGCTCGCGCAGACCCTCCGGCCCCCGCTCCCCCAGCTGCACGACCGCCTCGGGCAGCGAGAGCCCCGCCCGCACGGCCGACGCGAGGTTGTCGACGGCGTCGGGCCACAGGTCGGCGTGCTCGCGTGCCCGACGTCGGGCGCGTCCCCGCAACGTCGCCACGGGCAGCAGCGCCGCGAGCGTCCCGAGGACGAGACCGATCACCAACACACCCGACACCGCAGTCATCACCAGACCGGCGACGACGAACGACCCGACGCACAAGGCGAGCAGCGCGCCGGGCTCCACGTCGGACAGCCCGGCGCGGTCGAGCAGCTCGCGCACCCGACGGCGGCCCGACGTCCTACGTTGCGGCAGCGGAGCGAGCGCCCACCACACCAGCAGTGCGACGCCGACCCCGGCGCACAACCCAGTCAGCGTGGCCATGGCGCGTCTCCGTCGGCGGCGAGCACGGCGTCGAGGTCGATGCCGACGCGTGCGAAGGCCTCGGTCCGCGAGGGTCGCCCGTGACCACGACGCAGCACGCCCCCGTCGCGCACGAACACCGTCTCGGACTCGATGTGGCCGTTCTCGACCCGTCCGCTGACCGCTGTGACCTCCTGGACGGCGCGGCGGCCGTCGGCGCCGAGCGCGGTGTGGACGACGAGGTCGATCGACGTCGCGACCGTCGGCACGACGAAGTCGCTGGTGATGTTCGCGCCGGCGAGCAGCGGCAGCGTGCACAGCTTCGTGAGCGCCTGCCGCGCGGAGCTGGCGTGGACGCTGGCCATGCCCGGCAGGCCCGCGTTCAGGGCGAGCAGCATGTCGAGCGCCTCGGCCGAGCGCACCTCGCCCACGACCACGCGGCTCGGCCGCATGCGCAGCGCCTCCTTCACCAGCATCCGCAGCGTCACCTCGCCGGTGCCCTCCAGTCCGGCCTGGCGGCACTGCAGGGCCACCCAGTCGGGGTGGCGGCCGCACTGCAGCTCGAACACCTCCTCCACGGTGATCAGCCTCTGCGACCCGGGGATCGCCGCGGCCAGGCAGTTCAGCAGGGTCGTCTTCCCCGCCTGCGTGCCGCCGGAGACCACCACGTTCAGCCCCGCCACGACGCTCGCCCTCAGGAACCGCGCGACGGCGGCGTCGATCGTGCCGAGCTCGACGAGATCCTCCAACGAGTGCGCCCGCGCCACGAACTTGCGCACGTTGACCGCGCTGAACCCGCGCGCGATCCCGTCGAGCACCACGTGCAACCGGTGCCCGCCCGGCAGCATCGCGTCGACGAACGGCTGCGACACGTCGAGCCGGCGCCCCGACGTCGACAACATCCGCTCCACCAGCTCCCGCACCTGCGTGGCCGTCAGGATCACCGACGTCAGCTCGTGCCGCCCCTCCCGCGCGACGAACACCCGGTCGGGCTCGTTGATCCACAGCTCCTCCAATGAACGTTCAATCCACGAGAGCAGCACGAACCACTCCGGCCCATTCCTCGGAACAGCCACACCGAGGAGCAACCGTGAGCATCGAACTTCCCGAGGCGTCCCGTCTCGTCGACTTCTACGTACGACTGTCCAACGCCGACGAGGGCGCCGACTCCCTCGAACGCCAAGAAGCAGACCTCCGCCAGTGGGCAGACCGCGAGGGCCTGTCCGTGCGCACCGTCTGGAGCGACTACGGCCGTTCCGGCTACCGCGAAAACGTCGAGCGCGAAGCCTTCAAGAGGGCGACCGCTGCCGTCATCGCTGGCGAAGTGGGCACGCTCGCGGTCTGGAAACTCGATCGCCTTTCGCGCCGCGGCGCCGGGGAGATCGGTCTCGTTCTCGACGATGTCGAGCGCGCTAAAGGCCGCATCGTCTTTCTCCGCGACGGCCTGGACACCTCGACGGGCGCCTCCCGAATTCCTATCGCAGTCCTCTCAGAGATTGCGCGCGCGGAGTCGGCGAACACGTCGGTCCGGGTCAGGTCCCGGAAGGCGAGTGATCGAAAGGCCGGGCGCTACCTGGGCGGGGCGGCCCCGTTCGGGTACGTGGTGGACGCAGACAGGCGCCTCCGTCCGCACGAGACTGAGTTCGCCCTCATGCGAGAGTTGGTCGACCGTGTTCTGGGCGGCGCGTCGCTCCTCGACGTCGCCCGCGACTGGAACGCTCGCGGTGTGCCAACGCGTCGCCTCGCGACCTGGCAGAAGCGCCGCGACGAGGGCCGGCTGAGCGCCCGCCAGAGGGCGGCAGGTCCCCCGTGCTGGCGGCCGAGCACCCTGTCCAGCGCCCTCCGCTCCCCGACGCTCTCCGGGCTCATGACAGAAATGGTGACCGTCACGGTCGCCGATCCCGACAAGGGCCCGCGCGCCGTGAAACAAGTCCGCGCCTACCGCGATCCCGTCTCAGGCGAGCACGTCCCGATCATGGCAGACGGATTCGATCCCGTAGCCAGCCCAGCGCAGCACGCACGACTCCTCGAAGTCCTGGACGGACGACTGCGGGCCTACGGCCGCGGTCGCTTCCCCGCGCGGTCGTCGCGGAGCCTCCTCGGGACGCTCGCCCTGTGCGCGTCGTGCGGTCGCACCCTAACGACGTTCGGAGAGTCGTATCGCTGCAAACGCTCGTTCGCGGACGGCCTCACCTGCCCGGCACCCGTGAGCGTTCAAGTCTCTGTGCTCGACGACGCCGTGCGTCGCGCTTGGGCTCGGCGCCTCGCCGCCCTGGACCCGGAATCCCCACTTCTCGACCGCGTCGGCGACCGTTGGCTCCAGAAGTTCGACCCCGCGCCCATCGCCGAGCGTGCGGAGATCGAACAGCGCATCGCTGACTCAGCCGCTCGACTCTCGACGGCCGACGACGACCACTACCTGCACGGCACTCTGGACGCGACGCGGCACGGCCGGATCGCGGGCACCCTCACGCGGACGCTGGCAGCGCTACGCACACAACTTGCCGCACTGCCTCGACCTGAGGCGAATCTCGGGGCGCTGCTGGACCCCGAGTTGTCCCTCCCCGCGATCGAGACGGCTCCAGTACAGGAGGCCCGTGATCTCCTCGGCCTTGTGCTGGCAGCCGTACGAGTGTCGAAGGCGCCACGGGCGGGTGCTCGATTTGTCGCTATGGAACGGCTGGAGTTCGAATGGATCGCATGACTCACTCCCCCGACATCGTCGGCCGCTTCCGCTCTGGCTACCAGGCCAACGACCGCCCGGTCGCCCTCCAGAACTGGCGCATCACCTCGGGTGACCCCGAGGTCGCCGACAAGGTCGCTGACCAGTTCGGCGCGCCCAGTCTCGCCGCCGTCGAGGTTCTCATCGAAGGCGTGTCAGAGGCCAACGAGATCACCCTTCGGCTTGCCGAAGAGCCCGCACTCGGCGTGTTTGCCTGGCGCCCACCCTCGGGGCTCGCCGACGAGGCCGCGCGGCTCGCCCGTATGCGCAGGGGCCGGCCGGCGCGCCTCAGCCTGGAACCGGCGTCGTACGTCGCTGCCAACGGCCCACGTGCCGGTCAAACGATCAGGTACACGCGCCCGTCACTTTCCGCCGACGAGGACTAGCGCCGCCGCGTGTAAACGCCCGGCGGCCGAGCGCCGGGGCGGGTCCCGGTGACGAAAGTGACAGAACTCCGTCACTTCTCTATTCCTACTCAAGATTTCGATTCTTGAAGGCAGATAAGAGAAGTGACGGCTGATCGTCACTTTCGTCACCGGCCGTGCCGGAAGGTGCGTGCACCCTGCTCCGACGGGCGAAACCTGTGGTCACGGGCGGGCCCATTACAACTACGGATCGAAGCGAGTCCGTACCCCCTGCGAAGGAGAACTGCCGTGCCCTGCCCTGTGTGCTCCTCACCTGTCCCGACCCCGCGCCGCGGACCCGCTCGGCGGTTCTGCTCTGAGAAGTGCCGCGGGGAGGCACGCCGAGGCGCGTACCGCGCCGAAGTCCTCGCCGCCGCGCAGACCGTAGAGGCGCTCACCTCCCGGTTGCGAGCGCTCGAAGCCGAGCGCGCCGCCGAGCGCGCCGCCGCCGTCGAGGAGATGACACGCGTCACGGGCTACTTCCAAGCGCTGGTCGCCGCGCTGGCTGCGCGACAGGCCGCCGCATGAGCGCCCGCGCCGCCGCCGAGCGCGCAGCCCGCGCAGCCCGCCGCGCGCAGGAGGAGGCGTCCGCCGAGGCCGTCGTCTCGGCGTGGCTTCGTCGGGGGCTCCTGACTTCAGGGCGCCACCTCGCCGCGCATCTCTACGGCGCCGCCCGCCGCTCGATCCAGGCGGCGCAGGCTGCCGAGAAGAATCTCCCGGACGGCCGCCCCTACCTCGTGCCGGGGCCTCGCATCTTCTACTCCGTCGCCGACGACCTACTCGGCGCGAGCACACGGTCGAACGCCGGCCGCGTCTACACCATCGAACCGAAGGCACTCTCCGTGAACAACTCCCCCACGATGGGCGACGCGATCGACCGTCTCCGCGCCGTCCGCGTCGCCGCTGAAGCCGCGATCGCTTCCAACAGCGGAACTCTGACTGCCGTCATCGACGGTGCCCCGGTCCGACTCCTCGACGCCGCTCTGACGACGACCGGCGTCGTCGGCTGGCCCGCGGAGTGAACGTCGCCGCCCGCGTCGCCGTCTCGCTGAGCCTGCTCACGCTGCCCGCGGGCCTCTGGCTTGGCGGGAGCCCCTGGAAGTGGCTCGCTACCGCCGCGACCCTGTTCCTCGTCGCCGTCATCGCCGATAGCGGCCCGCCGCGGTCTGCGCGCCCCGAGCGCGGCGACTGCCGTCTCTAACGCCCTTGGCGTTCTCCTGACTGGCGCCTAACGCGCCCCCCATTTGTCCTCGGGTTGGTTACCCGTCGACGGGTACCGCCGCTCTGCGGCGGGCTCCTTTCCGATCAGCGTCGCCCGCTTACTCGCTCATGGTGAGCGGGCGGCGCTGTGGACCTCGTTCTCGCCCTCGTGCGCCCTGCGTCTGGGGCTTTCTTGCGTGCTCCCGCGGCCCCGTACACGCCGCGCCAGCGAGCCGCCACCGCCTGCTTCCGGCGCCCGCACGGGCTACGCCACGGGCGGGAATCCGAGCGCGCCCCTAGCGCCCGGTTTGCGCCCCCAGTCGGGCGCCTCCTCCGAGCCGCACGGCTCCCCCTCCGCTCGCCGCCGCACGGCAACCGCGGGCACTGCCCCCTCCCCTCTTCTTGCTCGAAGGAGCACCGCATGACCAACACCACCTCTACGTCTGCCGCGGCGTGGCGCCCGGATCAGACCGCGTACTTTGACCTGGACAGGATGCCCGACCTGCTCCTCCCGCAGGTCGCCACGGTCGCTGGGAGCGTCGAGGGCGACGCCGTCGCCGTCCGCGTCCCGTATGTTGAGACGGACGGAATCTCCAGCGTCGTTGCTGAGGGCGCGCCCATCACTGAATCCGACCCTGAGTTCGCCGAGGTCGTAGTGATGACTCGCAAGATTGCGACGCTGAGTGTCGTCTCGCTGGAGCAGTACCGACAGCCCGAGGCGCGACACCTCATCCTGGAGTCCCTTCAGCGCTCCGTGACCCGCGAGGCGAACAAGGAGTTCATCTCCGCTGTCGGCGCCCTCTCCGCCGACTTCATTTCGGGCGGGACACTCGGCGAGAACTTGGACAGCATCTCCGACGCCGTCGCCGAGATCGAGGCCAACGACGGCCGCGCCTCGCACATCGTCATGCCCGCGAGCGCCTGGCAGACCCTCGCGAAGGTCAAGCAGGCCACCGGCTCCAACATGCCTCTTCTCGGAGTCGGCACGAACAGCACCGAAGGGTCTCGCCGCTCGATCTTCGACCTCCCGGTCATCCTGTCGGCGACCGCCCCGGCCGTGTACGTACTGAGCAAGGGCGACCTCCTCGCGGCGACCGGGCAGATCGCCGTGTCGATCTCCGAGCATGCTGCGTTCAACCGCGACGCCGTGTCCATGCGCTCAACCCTGCGCTTCGGGATCGCGCCTTCGCGCCCTGAGCGGCACGCCGTCATCGCCCTCAGCTGACCCCGAGCGGGGAGCCTGGCAGGCCGCCAGGCTCCCCGCTCTCTCTGTTTCGGGAGGTCCTCGTGCCTGACGCCGCTCCCCTGTGGTCCCACCCCGCCGACGTCCGCGCCCGGTGGGTGGGCCCCGCCCCACTGACCGCCGACGACGCGCAGATCGCGACGCTTCTCGGCGACGCGGAGGACACCGTCCTTCGCGAGTTCCCCGACATGGCGAAGCGCGTCGCGCGTGCCGACGGGACCGACACGAGCGAGGGCCTCGCGACGCCGAAGCGGCGCGTCGTGAAGGTGCTCTCCCGCATGGTGATCCGCCACCTCCGCAACCCGGAGGGCCGCCGCCAGACGCAGGAGAGCGCGGGCCCATTCCAGCGCTCGACGACCTACTCCGGCGACGAGCCGGGCGAGATGTACCTGACCGACGTCGACATCGCCGAACTCGGCGGTCACCCTGCCGCAGGCGGTGCGTTCACGATCGACACGATGCCTGCCCACTCGACGCGCGCGCTTCACCCGTCTATCGAGCCCCGCCTATGGGGCGGGGAGAGCGCCGAGGGGTGACCTAGGGGGCCCTCCCCCTCCCCCGCCCCTGCTGCCTCACTCTCGGCATTGCGTCATTTCACACACGGGTCTCCCGTTCCACATCATTTCCAGCGAAACCCCGCGAATCCCCTGGGATTCCGGGGTTTTTTCATGCCCTAGGAGCACCGCTCATGACCCCAACCCGCGCAGAGCAGAGGTACGCCGCCCGCATCCGTCGCGCGCTCCCCTCACCACCTGTCTATCTGCGGGCGCTTCCCGACTCCAACCTGACGGCCGGGCCGCACACCGCCCGCCGCGTTCGCGCATGGTGCGCCCGTGAGGGTGTCGAGGTCCCGACTCTCCTTGACGTCGCCGCCGAGCGGGCGCGTCGGTCCATCCGCGCCTCGACGGAGCCGTGCCCGTGAACGCGACCGGGATCGACCTCGGTGCCGCGTACCTCGCGATCCTCCCCGACACGAGCAAGATCGCGCCTGGGATTAAGGCGGCTCTCGGCGTGGCGGAGAAGGGCGCCGCGGACTCGGGCCGTCGGGTCGGCCGCGACTTCTCCGGTGCCGCCGCGGCGGCGGTCAAGCGAGCCGCGCCTGTCCTCGCCGCCGGCCTCGTCGTCAAGGGCGGTCTGAACCGCCTCCTTCAGATCGACGACGCCCGCGCGAAGTTGCGCGGAATGAAGATGGACGCCGAGGAGATCGGCAAGGTCCAGGACTCCGTCTCCGCGGCCGTCGACGGGACCGCTTTCAGCCTGGCCGACGGCATGAACGCCGCGACCACGGCCCTCGCGTCCGGCGTGAAGCCCGGCGCCGAACTCGAGAAGTACCTCCGCCTGATCGGAGACGTTGCCACGCAGGGCGGCGCGACCTTTCAGGAAATGGGCTCGATCATCAATCAGGTCACCGCCCGCGGCAAGGTCGGGCAGGAGAACCTCAACCGCCTTACCGAGCGCGGCATCGGCATTCAGACGATGCTCGCCGACTCGCTCGGGGTCTCCGGTGACCAACTGTCCGAGAAGTTGCGCAAGGGCTACGTCTCCGCGAAGGACTTCCAGAAGGCGCTAGAGCAGAACTTCGCGGGCTCCGCGAAGAAGGCCGGCGACACCGTCCGCGGCTCCTTCGCGAACATGCGCACGAGCATGTCGCGGCTCGGCGCGACGATCCTGGAGCCCGCCTTCAAGCAGGCACCGGCCCTGTTCCAGGGCATCACCGTCGCCGTGAAGGAACTCGCCGCCGAGGGTGGCGTCGCTACCCGCATCGGCGAGGCCCTCGGGAAGGCGCTCGCGACGACCGTCTCGGTCCTCGGCGACGCCCTGAAGGTCGCAGGCAAGGTCCTGAGCATCGCGAAGGAGAACAAGGAAGTCCTCGCGGTCCTCGTGGGCGGCTACGTCGCCTATCGCGCTGCCGTGAAGGCTGCCGTCATCGTCGAGGGCGCGCTCGCCCTCTGGCGCGGACGGCAACTCGTCCTCATGTACGCCGTGACGGCCGCACAGCGCCGGATGAACACGGCCATGAAGGCGAACGTCATCGGCATCGTCGTGACGGCTCTGACCCTCCTCGTCGCCGGCTTCGTCTACGCGTACAAGCACAGTGAGACCTTCCGCTCGGTCGTCGACCGCGTGTGGTCGTCGGTCAAGAGCGCGTTCGCCTCCGCGTGGCAGGCGATCCGGCCCGTCGTGACCGAGATCGGCCAGTGGCTCGCCCGCGCGCTGCCTGTCGCGTTCGGCGTCCTGCGCCGTGTGGCGGCCGTGCACCTGAAGATCATCGGGACGTACTTCCGCACGGTGTGGGCGCTCGTAAAGCCGATCCTCCGCCTCCTGGCGTGGACGATCCGCAACCTCGTCGCCCCCGCGATCCGCTTCCTCTGGACGAACGTCGTCAAGCCCGTGTTCGGGTGGATCGTCGCGCGGATCAAGAGCGCGTGGACGTCGATCCGACCTGCCTTCTCCGCGATCGGCCGTGGTGCCAGCAACCTCGCCGACGCCTTCACCTCCGTGCGTCAGCGCGTTGCGTCTTCCTGGTCGAAGATCGTCGACGCCGTCCGGAAGCCACTCGACAAGGCGAAGGGAATCATCAACGGGTTTCTGGACCTGATCAACAAGATTCCGGGAGTCAACGTCCCGCTTCTCGGCGCTGCCAAGGTGGCGACCGAGACGGGCTCTGACAAGGCGCGTGCGGCGCGCGGTGCAATCCACCGTGCCCGCGGCGGCGCCGTCTTCGGGCCGGGGACATCGATCAGTGACTCCATCCCCGCGTGGCTCTCCGCTGGAGAGCACGTCCTCGACGCCGCCGACGTGCGCAACATGGGCGGACACGGGGCGATCTACGCCATGCGCGAGGCAGCAGCCCGCGGTGTGCTGCCGGCGTTCGCGCGAGGTGGCGCAGTGGCACCGGGAACTGGACGGCAGCACTCCAAGATGCAGTATCCGTGGGCGACGTGGGCTGGCGACTTCCCGAACCCGATCGGCACGCCGGTCAAGGCGTGGAAGGCCGGCACCGTGGCTCTCGTCAAGAGCCTGACGACGTCCTACGGCAAGCACATTCGCCTCAACCACACCGACGGCACGAGCAGCCTCTACGCTCACCTCTCCTCCTTCGCCGTGAAGGTGGGCGAGGCCGTGCGCCAGGGCCAAATCATCGGCCGCGTCGGGTCGACCGGCAACAGCACCGGCCCTCACCTCCACGCGGAGTTCATGGGCGGCCACTACAAGGGCGGTTCGGGCGGCTCGGTGTGGGACACGCTGAAGGGCGCTAGCGGAAAGATCACCGGCTGGATCAAGTCGAAGTTGCTCGACAAGGCCAACATCGGCGGCCTCCTCGGCAACGTCTCGGGCCTGTTCGGCGAGATCGGCAACGGCGTGAAGAAGAAGGTCCTCGGCGGCCTGTTCGACTCCGGCGGCGTCGCCTCCGGGCTCGGCTTCATGGCGAAGGGCACCGTCCAGCCTGAGCGCGTGCTGTCACCGCGCCAGACACGCGCCTTCGAGGCAGCGCTCGCCCGCGACTTCCAGCCCGGCGAGGGCGGATCGGGCGGCGTGTCCGTCACGGTCGCCGACTTCGAGATCACCGATTGGGAGGCCGGCATGGCTCGCATCTCGCTTCTCGTCGAGGACGCGATCGACAACTACGACGCCCACCAGGGCCAGGTAGCCCGCGCTGCCTAAACCGAAAGCCCCGTCCCTAGCGCTATGCGCCGGGGGCGGGGCTTTTCGTCGTTTAGGTGCGCGCGCGGCGACTAGCCGCCGCTCAGGCGAGCGCAGAGAAACGCGCGAGGAGGCCGTCGACCGCTTCGTCGACGAGATCGGCAAACGCGCAGTCGTCCAGGAGGCGCCCGAGCGGCGTGTCATGCAGCAGTGTCGCCGCCTCGTGAGCGAGGTCGAGGTACGCGTCGTGAGCGACGGGGCCATTCGAGGGAGCGGCGTCGCGCTCCTGTGGGAGGATCACGGTCATGGCTGGCAGCCTTCCTTGTAAGGGCTTCCGGTCTAGGTCCCGTCGGGCGTTGCCGCGCCCTGCGGGACCGTTCTGTTACGACGACCGTACACGCCAAGGGCGGCGATGTCGCCTGTTCGACGAGAGTCATTTTGCACTGCGATTCCAGTCGCGAAAGGCGACTTGCGTGACCTGTCGCCGCCCTTCGCTAGCGTGTCTCGCATGAGTACCGCAGCGTGGGCAGTCATTGGCGTCTTCGTCGGAGCCGCGTTGCAGTTCCTCGCCAACACCCTTAGCGACCGACGAGCCGATCGGAGAGCCGACGCCGACCGCGCGGAAAGCCGTCGCGCGCGCCTGGAAGCCAGACAAGAGGAACGCGCGGCCCGGTTGTTCGACTCTCGTCGGACGGCCTACGAAGCGTTCATCAGCACCGCGAGGAGCGAGAGTTCGAGGCTGTGGACCGCGGGCTCAAGGTTTCTCATCGGCGAACGCTCGACCGACTTGCATCGGCCCGTCGGCGATGAGTTGCTGGATCAGTGGGGAACGGTGGGCCTCTACGGATCACCCGCGACCGGGAGGGCCGCCGAGGAGGTGTATGCGGCACTTTTCGAGTTTGCCAATCTCTGCCGACGAGGGCCAAAGAACCTTGAAGAGGTCGCCCAGCACTACGGCCGCGTGAGCGCGTTGCTAGAGGCCTTCGCCGGGGCCGCCCGCGTAGATATGGGTGCGGCGATCCCCGCTGACGGCGGCATGAGCGCCGAGACTTCGACACAATGAAGTCATGAGCGATGATGACGGCGTCCGCTGGGTGCTCGCCAACGACGGCAAGGCGCACGCGCTGACGTGGCTATCCAAAGACAAGACGCACGGGGGCCTGGCGTGCCGAGCCGGCGTGAACAGGCCTACACCGGCGGGACCGGGTGACCGACGGTGCTCGGAGTGTCGGAGCGAGATTTCGAGCCTGGAGGCTCAGAAGCAAAGAGGCTCGTCGACCTAGCCGGGGTCGATGCATGTCAGGTGGCGCGACACGCCAGGCCGCGCCACGTGTCGTCGTCCACGTCCCATCACACGAGACGCTCGTGGTTTCGTACTAACCTCCTCGACCGTCGGGTCGTCCAGGAACGGCTGCAACGGTCCGAGCCCGGCCACGTCGGCCACGATCCCGCCGACCACCCGGTCGGGCTCTTCCAGCGACCGCACCGCACCCGTCAGCGACCGTCGCTCGTGCTCGGCCACCACCTCGTGCGCGACCTCGCGTACCGCATCCGCGTCCGTCTGCGGGTCGAGCCGCCGACGTCGCACCTGCTCGCGCACCCGCTCCGCGAGCGTCGCCTGCACCGGATCCACCACTGACCTGTCCCCCGAGAAGTCGTGTCGATGACCAGGACCATGACAAGAACGGCGCGATCTGTGAAGGGGACGCCCGCCTAAACTGTGGACAAGTGGGACGGACGGACGATCGCGACCCGCGTCAGGAGCCCCGCACCTCGGCGACGACGTCGCGGAGCAGCGTCGGGGTGACCTCGGCCGAGGCGATCCGCGCGGCCACCCGTCCGCGGGTGTCGAGCACCCACGTACCAGGGACGGCCTGGACAGGGAGCACCTGGCTGAACCGCAGGGCAAGACGACTGTCGCGGTCGACCAAGGTCGGGTACCGGACCCCGAAACGCTCGTTGAAGGCTCGCGCAGCGGCAGGCGAGTCCCGCGCGAGAAGACCGATGAAGGCCACGTCCGACGGCGCCTCATCGGACACTCTTGCGAAGACCGGGGCCTCCTTGCGACAAGGAGCGCACCACGAGCCCCACCAGTTCACGACGACGACCTTGCCGCGGTAGCTATCCAGGTCGACCGGTGCACCGTCGAGCGACTCCCCCTCGGCGCCGTGGAGCACCTCGCGCTCGCTCGGGCGGAGGATGGTCACCCCCGCGCTCGCATCCCCGCTCTCAGCGCCCGCACAGCCCGACAGGAGCAGCGCGCACGCCATCACCGCCACGACACTCGCCTTCACCTACAACCTCCAGAAGGACATCGACCCTGCTCCGGACGTTCGCTCACCGTCACAGGGACTCTGCCAGCGAAGACTGCACGGCAACACACACCGCTCGCGAGGTGGTGTGTCCGCCCCAGGAGCGGATCGTGCTTCGGACGCTGACGCCGGCGCCGCCCCGGTCGTCACGTCGTGCAATCACGGCTGGTCAAGCGTGTGATCGGTCACGTACAGTGGAAGCCGGACTGCGAAAATGACCCGTTCGGGCTAGAGCGCAGGTGATCGCGGTCCGGGAGCATGTCCTCTGGGAGTGGGGAGAAGTGGAAGACATGGTGACGACCACCCGCGTGGTGCAGCCGTCGTTCGACGACGACGCCCTCGTTCCGCACGCCTACCTGCGCAGCCTCCTCGAGGAGGCCGCCACCCTCGCCCCGCGCGAAGGCCTGGCCGACGTGCTCACGCTCGTCACCGCAGCCGTCGAGGAGTGCGCGCTCACGCCCGACGTCGCGTTCTCGCTCGGCCAGCAGCTTCGTCTCGTCATCGGCGCCCACCCCGCCGACGGCGACCTCGACGCCCACCTGCTGCTCCACGCCCTGCTCTCGGAGCTGATCGAGGTCACCAGCCTCGTCGACGGCGTCCACCTCGACGACCTCGAGCCGCTCGTGCAGCACCTCGTCTCCATCGGCGACCTCGCCGAGGCGCAGCGCACCACCCGCCTCGCCGACGCCACGCGCGCCCGCGTCCGCGCGCTCGAGAGCAGCATCGCCGCCGACCTCGGCGCCGCCTGACCCGCACGCAGCCCGCTCACAGGAACCACACAGGTTCCGCACGGACAGGCGACGGACAGGCCGTCCACACTGGACCCATGACCGCGCCCCTCACCCGCGCCGACGGCACGCCCCTGCGCGTCCTCGTCGTCGACGACGAGCCCAACATCGCCGAGCTGCTCATGATGGCCCTGCGCTACGAGGGCTGGGACGTGCGCACCGCCGCCACCGGACGCGACGCCGTGTCCACCGCCCGCGAGCACGCCCCCGACGTGATCGTCCTCGACTGGATGCTGCCCGACGTCGACGGCCTCGAGGTCCTGCGACGCGTCCGCCAGCACGACGACCGCGTCCCCGTCCTCTTCCTCACCGCGCGCGACGCCGTCGAAGACCGCGTCGCCGGGCTCACCGCCGGCGGCGACGACTACGTGACCAAGCCGTTCAGCCTCGAGGAGGTCGTCGCCCGCGTCCGCGCCCTCGTGCGACGCACCGGCGTGCTCGAGCAGCGCTCCGACCACGTCGTCACCGTCGGCGACCTCACCCTCGACGAGGACAGTCGCGACGTCACCCGCGCCGGCACCCCCATCGAGCTCACCGCGACCGAGTTCGAGCTGCTGCGCTACCTCATGCGCAACCAGCGTCGCGTGCTCAGCAAGGCGCAGATCCTCGACCGCGTGTGGAACTACGACTTCGGCGGCCAGGCCAACGTCGTCGAGCTCTACATCTCCTACCTGCGCAAGAAGATCGACGCCGGCCGCGAGCCGATGATCCACACCAAGCGCGGCGCCGGCTACGTGCTCAAGCCCGCCGAGAGCGCATGAGCCTCACCCGCCGGCTCGTCCTCACCGTCGTCGTGCTGGTGGCCACCGCGAGCCTGCTGGTCGCCGCGGCCGCGACGCTGCTCATGCGCAGCTCGCTCACCGACCGCCTCGACGCCCAGCTCGCGCAGGCCATGGACCGCGCCAGCACCGAGGCGCGCGGCAACCCGCTCGGACCCGGCGGCGGGCCGGGTGGGCCCAGCAGCCGCGTCGACGTCGTGTGCGGCGAACGTCCCCGACCACCCCTCGGGCAGGCCGCCGGCAGCCTCACCGCCGTCTACACCTCCGACTGCGCCAACGGCGTGCAGATCACGTCGAGCGGGAGCCTGCGCGGCCTCTCCACCACCGCGCTGCAGCGCCTCGGCGGCGTCGACGCCGACGAGACGCCCCGCACCATCGACCTCCCCGGCCTCGGGTCGGTGCGCGTCGCCGCCACCACCACGCCCGACGGCACCGTCGTCGTGCAGGGCCTGCCCACCGACGACGTCGACCAGACCCTCACCCAGCTGCTGTGGTGGGAGGTGCTGCTCACCGTCGTCGGCGCCGCCGTCGCCGCAGCCGTCGGGGCTGCCCTCGTGCGCCGCCAGCTGCGTCCGCTGCGCGACGTCGCCGCCACGGCGCACGAGGTCTCGGCCCTCCCCCTCGACTCCGGCGAGGTCGGCCGCACGGCCCGGGTGCCCGACGCGCTCACCGACCCCGGCACGGAGGTCGGCCAGGTCGGCGAGGCGCTCAACCGGCTGCTCGGGCACGTCGAGGGGGCGCTCGACGCACGTCACGAGAGCGAGCAGCAGGTGCGCCAGTTCCTCGCCGACGCGTCCCACGAGCTGCGCACCCCGCTCGCCACCATCCGCGGCTACGCCGAGCTCGGCCGACGCACCGGCACCGACCAGCTGGCCAAGGTCGAGGAGGAGGCCCAGCGGATGTCGACCCTCGTCGACGACATGCTGCTGCTCGCCCGCCTCGACGCCGGACGCCCGCTGGAGCGGGAGCCGGTCGACGTGAGCCGGCTCGTCGCCGAGGCCGTCGCCGACGCGCAGGTCGTCGACCGCGAGCGGCGCTGGCGGCTCGCGCTGCCCGACGTCGCCGTGGAGGTGCCCGGCGACGCGATGCGGCTGCACCAGGCCGTCACGAACCTGCTGCGCAACGCCACCCGGCACACCCCGCCCGGCACCGAGGTGACGGCACGGGTCGACGTCGACGACGCCACCGTGCGGATCGAGGTGCACGACGACGGTCCCGGCCTCTCCCCCGACCTGCTGCCCGTGGTGTTCGAGCGGTTCACGCGCGGCGACTCCTCGCGGACCCGCGCGTCCGGCGGCGCCGGCCTCGGGACGTCGCTCGTCCGGGCGATCGCCGAGGCCCACGGCGGCCGGGTCGAGGTCGAGAGCCGCCCCGGCAGCACGACGTTCCGCATCACGCTGCCTCGCTCCTGAGCCGCGCCACCACTCACAGACGACCCACAGCGCGACGAGACGAGCACCCCAGCGGGGCCGCCCAGCATCGACGTCATGCACCCGACGACGACGCTCCGCGCGGCATCACGACCCGCCGAGCCACCCCAGGCCCCGACTCAGCGCGACACCGCGCCCCGGCCCCTCGCCCGCCTCTGGCGTGGACGCCCGGAGGACCACCCCGCGGCCCGCCCCGCCCTGCTGCTCCTGCTCGCAGCGACGGCAGCGCTCTACCTGTGGGGCCTCGGCGCCTCCGGGTGGGCCAACTCGTTCTACTCCGCCGCCGCGCAGGCCGGCTCCGCGTCGTGGAAGGCGATGTTCTTCGCCTCCTCCGACGCCGCCAGCTCGATCACGGTCGACAAGACACCGATGTCGCTGTGGGTGATGGCCCTGTCGGTGCGCCTCTTCGGCCTGTCGTCGTGGAGCATCCTCGTGCCCCAGGCGCTCATGGGCGTCGCGACGGTGTGGCTGCTGCACGGGACGGTGCGCCGGACCACCGGCAACGCCTGGGCCGGTCTCGCCGCCGGTCTCGTCCTCGCCCTCACCCCGGTCGCGACGCTGATGTTCCGGTTCAACAACCCCGACGCCCTGCTGCTGCTTCTCCTCGTGGGCGCGACGGCCGCGACGCTGCGCGCCTTGGAGGACCCGGCCCGCGCGGTGCGCTGGCTCGTGCTCGCAGGCGCCCTCGTCGGGTTCGGCTTCCTGACGAAGATGCTGCAGGCCTTCCTCGTCCTGCCGGCGCTCGGCGGCGTCTACCTGCTCGCGGCCACTGTGCCGTTCTGGCGTCGCGTCGGGCACCTGCTCGTCGCGTTCGCGTCGATGGTCGTCGCGGGCGGCTGGTGGGTGCTGGCCGTCGAGCTGTGGCCCGCGTCGAGCCGACCGTGGATCGGCGGCTCGCAGAACAACTCGATCCTCGAGCTGACGCTCGGCTACAACGGCCTCGGACGGCTCAACGGCAACGAGGTCGGCTCCGTCGGCGGTGGCGGTGGCGGCGCCGGCGGTGGCATGTGGGGCCAGACCGGCCTCACGCGGCTGTTCGACGCCGAGATCGGTGGTCAGATCGCCTGGCTGCTCCCTGCGGCCCTGCTCCTGCTCGGTCTCGGCCTGTGGTTCGCGGTGCGCTCCGGCCGGGGCTGGCGTTCCGCCCCGCACACCGCCGGGCTGGTCGTCTGGGGCCTGTGGCTCCTGGTCACGGGCCTGACGTTCAGCCTCATGGCCGGCATCTTCCACGCCTACTACACGGTGGCGCTGGCTCCCGCGATCGGCGCGGTCATCGGCATCGGCGGCCACCTGCTCTGGCGTCACCGCACCGAGCTGGTGGCGGTCGTCGGCGCCGCGGTCGTGCTCCTCGCGACCACGGCCATGGCGGTCGTCCTGCTGCGCCGTGCCGACGGGTTCCTGCCATGGCTCGCGCCCACCGTCGCGGTCGCCGGCGTGCTCGTCACCGGCGCCCTCCTCGCGCTGCCGGTCGTCCGGCGTCGGCTCCCCTACCGCGCCGCACGACGCCTCGGTCTCGGCCTGGCGGGCGCCGCCGTTGTGACCATGCTCGCCGGACCTGCCGTCTACGCGGTCGACACCGCCGCCTCGCCGCACACCGGCTCGATCCCGACCGCCGGCCCCGACACCGGTCGCGGTGGACCTGGCGGCTTCGGCGGCGGACGTCCTCCGGGCGGCTTCCCCGGAGGTCGCCCCGGCGCGACCGGCCAGCAGGGTGCGCCGCAGGGCGCACCGCAAGGACAGGGCTTCCCCCAGGGGCAGGGCTTCCCGCAGGGACAGGGCACCAGTCAGGGACAGGGCTCGGCGCAGGGCCAGACCGGCACCGGACAGAACGGCACCGGACAGAACGGCCCGACCGGCGGAGCAGGCGCCGGTGGGCTGCTCGAGGGCTCGACCTCGTCGGCCGAGGTCGACGCGCTGCTCACCCAGGACGCCGACTCCTACACCTGGGTCGCCGCCGCCGTGGGCTCCAACAGCGCCGCCGGCTTCCAGCTGTCCACCGAGGAGCCGGTGATGGCGATCGGCGGCTTCAACGGCTCCGACCCGTCGCCCACGTTGAGCGAGTTCAAGCAGCTCGTGGCCGACGGGGAGATCCACTGGTTCATCGCCGGCGGCGGTGGCGGACGTGGCGGGCCGGGTGCGAGCGGCAGCACGAGCACCGAGATCCAGGAGTGGGTCGAGGCGACGTTCACCGCGCAGACCGTCGACAACACCACGCTGTACGACCTGTCGGGCGGCGTGCAGTGAGCGCCGTGATGGAGCCGACCACGTCGCCGGCGCGTCGGCTCGGCACGCTCGACGTCGTCATCCCGGTGTTCAACGAGGAGCGCAGCCTCGTGGCGTCGGTCGAGGCGGTCGTCGCGCTCCTGGATGACCTGCCCCTCGTCTCGACGGTGACGGTGGCCGACAACGCCAGCACCGACCGCACCGGCGCGCTCGCCGACCAGCTGGCCGCCCGGCACCCCGGCGTGCGGGTCGTGCACCTGGAGGAGAAGGGGCGGGGTCGCGCGCTGAAGGCGGCGTGGTCGAGCTCGGACGCCGACGTCCTCGTCTACATGGACGTCGACCTCTCGACCGACCTGAACGCGCTGCTGCCCCTCGTGGCGCCGCTGCTCACCGGCCACTCCGACCTGGCCATCGGCAGCCGGCTCGCCCGGACGTCGCGCACGGTGCGCGGACCTCGGCGCGAGATCGTCTCGCGCGGGTACAACTACCTGCTGCGCGGTGCGATGCGGGCCCGGTTCAGCGACGCGCAGTGCGGCTTCAAGGCGATCCGTCGCGACGTCGCCGACCGGCTCCTGCCCCTCGTGCACGACGACGCCTGGTTCTTCGACACCGAGCTCCTCGTGGTCGCCGAGCGGTCGGGGCTGCGCATCCACGAGGTGCCGGTCGACTGGGTCGACGACCCCGACAGCAGCGTCGACGTGCTCCGCACCGCGCTCGACGACCTGCGTGGCATGGCACGGCTCGGCTGGTCGCTCGTCCGCGGCCGCGTGCCCGTGGGCGAGGTCGCCGCAGAGCTCGGCCGCGTCTCGCGCCAGGGCGCGGCCGGCGGGCTCTCCGCCCAGCTGGCCGGGTTCGCGGTGGTCGGCGTCCTCTCGACCCTCGCCTTCGCCGTCCTCTACCTCGGGCTGCGCGGACCCCTCGGCGCACAGGGCGCCAACGTGGTGGCCCTGCTGCTCACGACGGTCGCGAACACCGCCGCGAACCGGCGCTTCACGTTCGGCGTCCGTGGTCCGGGCGGTGCCGCCGTCCACCAGCTGCAGGGCCTGGTGGTGCTCGGAACCGGCATCGCCGTCACGAGCGGCGCCTTGGCGCTGCTGCACCAGCTGGCCGGCACGCAGCACCGTGGGCTCGAGGTGGTGGTGCTCACCGCGGCGAACCTGATCGTCACCGTGGGCCGGTTCGTGCTCATGCGCGGGTGGATGTTCCGGCGAGGCGCGGCCAGGACCGGGTGAGCCGACACGCCCCGGCGCGCGCGGTTGTCCCGCAACCAGCGATCCGCAAGGATCGACGTGTGATGCCGCGCTTCGTCCGCCGTGCCCTGGCCGTGACCTCGGCCCTGCTCGCTCTCGGGGTCGTGGGCGTCGTCGGGGTCGGGCCGGCCGCCGCGGAGGAGCCCGTCGACGTCAGCGGCCAGATCACCGACCGTGCCGACGCTCTCGGCGCCGACCGTCCGCAGGTCCAGGCCGCGCTCGACCGCTACTACCGCGACACCGGCCGTCAGCTGTTCGTCGTGTACGTCCGGACCTTCGACGGGCTGACGGGTGCCGAGTGGGCGACGCGCACCGCCGAGCGGTCGGGCCTGGGCCGCACCGACGTGCTGCTGGCCGTCGCGCTGGAGTCGCGATCCTACGGCTACGACGCCGACAGCGACGAGCTCTCCGACGCCGACCTGGAGAAGGTCGACCGCGAGTACATCCTCCCGGCCCTTCGGCAGGACGACTGGGCCGGTGCAGCCACCGGCGCCGCCCGGGGGCTCACCGACGTGGACCGCGACACCGGCATCCCGTGGGGCTGGGTCGTCGGCGGCACGGCTGTCGTGGCCGCCGGTGCTGCTTACGGGGTCCACCGCTCCCGTCGACGCTTCGACCACACGCACCCGGTGGTCGACGAGCACGGCCAGCCGGTCGACCCGGCGGCGATCCTCGACGACGACGAGCTCGAGGCCGCCGTCGCGGAGGCGCTCGTGGTGGTCGACGATGCGCTGCAGACCGCCGACCAGGAGGTCGGCTTCGCCGAGGCCCAGTTCGGCGAGGCCGCCGCAGCCGACTTCCGGCGCACGGTCGTGGAGGGGCGGGCCACGTTGCGCGAGGCGTTCACGCTGCGCCAACGGCTCGACGACGCCGAGCCCGAGACCGACGCCGAACGTCGCGTGCTGCTGTCACGGGTGCTGCACCTCTGCGACACGGTCGACGACGCGCTCGATGCCCAGGTCGAGCGCCTCGACGCGCTGCGCGACCTGCAGACCCGCGCGCCCGAGGTGGCCGACACGCTGCAGCAGCGCCTCGATGCCGTCGTCGCGCGGCTGGCGCCCACCGCCGAGACTCTCCGCGCGCTCCAGTCCGAGCACGCCGGCAGTGCGCTCGCCGCCGTCTCCGGCAACGTCATCCGCGCGGAGTCGCTCACGCGCAGCGCCACCGAGCAGCTCGGCCAGGCCCGCGCGGCGCTCGGCGGGTCCGACCACGCGACCGCGGCCGTGCGGCTGCGCACCGCTGAGGAGGCGACCGGCCAGGCCGTCGCCCTGCTCGACGCGGTCGACACCGCACGCGACGACCTCGCCCACGCCGCCGACGCGGCCGACGACCTGCTGGCCCAGGTGACGGCCACCGTCTCCGCGGTCTCCACCTACGTCGAGA